>LSQX01014503.1_pt2 | contig 11281 bp, 9 predicted proteins | sample 654561 | NCBI WGS metagenome assembly LSQX01 (sample SAMN04489861, study PRJNA283612) | anaerobic digester metagenome | isolation source: 4 biogas reactors fed with cattle manure at either 37C or 55C with and... | place: Denmark: Kongens Lyngby | collected 2014 | reverse complement strand
GTTCTGGAAGGGCGGGCGACAGACTCGATCGCGGACGGTTGGCAGCCTTGCGCGAGCCATCAAATCAACATCACGCTGAAGCCCGGCGAGGAGAAGTCCTTCATTTTCATCCTCGGTTACGTGGAATTGCCGTTTGAAGAGAAATGGGAAGCATTGCATGTGATCAACAAAAAGCCGGCGGCGGAGATGATCGGGAAGTTCTCCGACGACGCTTCCGTCGACAAGGCTTTTGCCACCCTCGGAGCGTATTGGGCACGCCTTCTAAATCTTTACAAAGTAGAGATCACCGACGAAAAAACCGCGCGTATGGTCAATATCTGGAATCCGTATCAGTGCATGGTCACATTCAACATGAGCCGTTCGGCCTCGTACTTCGAGTCCGGAGTCGGCAGGGGACTCGGATTCCGGGATTCCTCGCAGGACCTTCTGGGCTTTGTGCATCAGATCCCGGAGCGCGCGAGAGAGCGTATCCTCGACATCGCGGCGACGCAGTTTCGGGACGGCGGTTGTTATCACCAGTATCAGCCTCTTACGAAGAAGGGCAACCACGATCTCGGCGGCGGCTTCAACGACGATCCGCTTTGGCTGATTGCCGGAACGGCGGCGTACCTCAAAGAGACCGGTGATTTCCCGATCCTTGAGGAGCAGACGCCGTATGACTGTAATCCCGAAGATACCGGGACGCTCCTTGAGCACCTGAACGCTTCTTTCTACCATGTCGTCAATAACAAAGGACCGCACGGACTGCCGCTGATCGGCCGTGCGGACTGGAACGACTGCCTGAACCTTAACTGTCATTCGACCGAGCCCGGACAGTCCTTCCAGACCTACGGGACCGCGGACGGGCGTGTCGCGGAGTCGGTCCTGATCGCCGGAATGTTTGTCGCGATCGGTCCGGAACTGGTGGAGCTTTTCAAGCGAAAAGGAATGGACGACGAAGCGCAAAACGCGCAGGCAGAGATCGACGCAATGAGAGATACGGTCCTCGAACACGGTTATGACGGAGACTGGTTCCTGCGCGCATACGACGCTTTCGGCGCAAAGGTCGGGTCCAAGGAGTGCGATGAGGGACAAATCTTTATCGAGTCGCAGGGCTTTTGCGTCATGGCCGGGATCGGCGTGGAGGACGGAAAAGCGCTCCGCGCGCTTGAATCGGTTCGCGATATTCTCGAATGCGAACACGGTATCGTCATTCAACAGCCGGCCTATCAGACCTATCATTCCAACCTCGGAGAATGCTCCTCATATCCGCCCGGATACAAAGAGAACGCCGGCATTTTCTGCCATAATAATCCGTGGATCATGATCGCGGAGACCGTTCTCGGCAGAGGCGACCGGGCGTTTGAACTGTATAAGAAGATCTGCCCCGCATTCCGCGAGGAGATCAGTGATCTGCATCGGATGGAGCCGTATGTATATTCGCAGATGATTGCCGGAAAAGACGCCGGACGCATGGGCGAGGCGAAGAACTCCTGGCTGACCGGAACGGCCGCCTGGAACTTCGTAGCGATCTCGCAGGCGATCCTCGGGATCAAGCCCGAATACGACGGCCTTCGCGTCGAGCCGTGTATTCCTTCTGCGTGGAAGGACTATAAGATCACCCGGGTATTCCGCGGCGCGACGTACGAAATTTCGATCCGAAACCCCGACGGAGTTCAGAAGGGTGTTCGCTCGGTGACCGTCGACGGCGAAGCGATCGAAGGAAATGTCATGCCGGTTTTCCCGGAGGGCACGAGCCATCGCGTTGAGGTCGTGATGGGCGAATCTTAAAGCCCGCGTGACAGAGTCGATCATAAACAGTGAGCAAAGCCCCCGGGTCAGAAAAGAGATCCGGGGGTTTTTTTCGGGATCCCCGCTTGCCTTGACAAGCCCGGCGCTTTTCGATGTAATGACGGAGTAGAATCGACTCTTGCGTAACGCAGGTATTTTTGTTTCGCGTTACTATCGGGTCGAACGTGATTATGCCGGGGAACCCTGATTCCGAGGAGGAAAACTTTTGAATGATCGACCCGTACGTATGATTTCCGGAAGAGCGGGGAAAGTGCTCGTCGCGATGAGCGGCGGAGTCGACAGCGCGGTCGCCGCGCTTCTCCTTGTCCGGGCCGGATATACGGTTGCCGGTTTCACCGTTGAACTTATCGGAAACGAGGAGTTTGAAGACGGGCGCCCGGAGTCCGGAGAGATGAGATCGGAGAACGCCCGGGACGCGAAGCGAATCTGTGATATGTTGGGGATCCCGCATTTTATCGTTCACATGGAGGAGCGTTTTCGCGAAGAGGTGATTGAGCCGTTCGTGCGCGCGTACCTTTCGGGGAAAACGCCGAACCCGTGCGTATCCTGCAATAACAAGATCAAATTTTCAGCGTTTTTCGAAGTCGTCGACGAGCTCGGTTATGATTTTTTGGCGACCGGACATTACGCCCGGATCGAATACTCCGAGGAGGAGAAAGAATATTTCCTCTTGCGTGCCGCGACCGACAAAGACCAGTCCTATGTTCTCTACGGCATGAGTCAGCGGGAGCTCGCCCGGACGGTTTTTCCGATTTCGGCTCTCTCGAAAAGCGATATCCGCAGGCTGGCCGCCGAAGCGGGATTCCCCGTATCGGAGAAGCCCGACAGCCAGGACATTTGTTTTATTCCCCGAAACGATTACGCGCGATTTATTGTGAGCATGACCGGTATTGCGGCCGAGGAGGGCGATTTTGTCGACCGTGACGGTCGCGTGCTCGGACGGCACAAGGGCATATTTCACTATACGGTCGGTCAGAGAAAGGGAGTCGGGATTGCTGCGGACAAACCGCTCTTCGTGACGGCGATCGATGCCGGGAACAACCGCGTCGTGCTCGGGGGTGCGGATGAACTTTTCGCGCAAGGATTGATCGCAGATCATCTTCGTTTTATCTCGGACCGCCCGGTTTCGTACCCTTTTTTCGCCGATGCCCGTATCCGATACGCTGCGCCGGCAGTGTCGGCGACGGTTTTTGAGCGCGACGACGGAGCCGTCGGGGTGCGATTTGACGAGGCGGTTCGAGCGATCACGCCGGGGCAAACGGTCGTTTTCTATTCCGGAGAGAAAGTGCTCGGCGGAGGCGAGATTGTCCGCGCTTTATAGGTTATAATTAAGAGTGATCGTCACGGCCGATACGGCCTGGCTTCGGAGGTGGAAAATGCTGATTCGCAATCCGATGATATGTTCCGCCCGGGACGGGCTTCTCCTTAAGGGTGCTTGCTGGCATGACGATGAACATGCGCCTTCTTCCGCTTTGCTGATCGTTCACGGGATGTTGGAACACATCCGCCGATACGAGAAGACGGCGGCCGAGCTGGTCGACGCCGGGATTCGAGTCTATGCCTTCGACCTTCGCGGACACGGGGAGACGAGCCCCGCAACGGAAGAACGCGGATATTTTGCGGATAAAGACGGAGTCGAACTGCTGTTAAGCGATATGGATCGTGTACTGGAGACAGTTCGCGGAGACTTAAGTCGCGAAGGACTCGGAGATATTTCGTTCTGTGTTCTCGGTCACAGCATGGGCTCTTTTATTACATCATGCTATCTTAAATCACGCGGCACTACAGGATCAGACGGCGTTATTCTTTCCGGGACGACCGCAAAGCCCGGCCCTGTCGGTGTGGCGCGTACGATTGCGCGACTTCAATCCGCCGTCCTCGGGCCGAAGTCCGACGGAAAGTTTCTGACCAAGCTCGCATTCGGTCCCTACAACGCGAAGATCAAGCCCGCGCGCACTCCGAACGATTGGCTGACCCGGGACGACGGGATCGTAAATGCCTATAACGCGGACCCGGCCTGTACATTCAAGTTCAAGGCGGCGGGCTTCGCGGATCTCTTTTCGATGCTCGGGACGATCGGTGCGCGGAATTGGACCGGAGCGGTCGATAAGGACCTGAAGATCCTCCTGATCGCGGGTGAAATGGACCCGGTCGGTGGATACGGCAAAGGACCGGAAATATTGAACGGATGGTTTCTCGCCACCGGTCACGACTCTGCGCTTCGCCTCTATCCGGGCGGGCGTCATGAGATGCTGAACGAGCTCAATCGCGAAGCAGCCCTTCATGATATTCTGACCTTCCTTCGCGCGCTTTCCGATCGAACGGGAACCGGAGAGCCGGCGATGGCCAGCGGCCCCGGATCCGGCGCGGCATTCGACGAAGAAATAACGGAAGAGAATCAATCGAAAGCCTAAACGGAGGAATATATGTCATATAAGAACGAGAGGGCCCGCACCCCTCAGAAAACTGCGGAAGAAGTCTTACGTGCCAGGTTCCCGCGGATACCGATGCCGGGAAATCTGAGCGCTCAGTTTGTAGGAACGCTTCACAATCGACCGGTCGCAGGCGTCGCCGGAATCCCGGTATATGCCCCGGTCATTGCGACTCTGCTTGCGGATGAGCGCCTGTACGAATTCTTTGACGGTGCTTTTCGTAAAAAAGAATCCGCGCTGATCGTCATCACCGGCGATATGGTGCGTGGGTATTATACCGACGGAAATGATACGGAGCCGATTGCACTGGACTCCGTTCGGCAGGCGGCCGTCCGCGCCGTCGCCGAGGCTTCGTCGTCCTGGGGCGGCCGGCTTGACACCGAGGGTGTTCTTGTCTGTGACCCTGCCGCTCCGGCACCCGGCCCTCATTATTTTACCAATCTCCTGATCGGCGACCGGATGAACGAGAAACGTCCGCTCCAGAGTACGCCGAAGAGCGTCGTGGACCGGCTTGGACGCGGCTCTTTTCGTTCCCACGCGGATACGCAGGTCCTTGCGACGCGTTGGGATTATCTTCCGGAGGAGAACGGCTTTCCAGCCAACCGGCAATTTTATCTGACCGAGAACGGCAAGCAAATCTTTTACTCCGGAAGCGCAGTTCAGCCCGGGCTTCGCTCCGCGGTCTGCCGTCATGCGCAGAATCGTACGACGATCGAATATGAAATGGAGAGCGGCCTGCGGATCAAGAGAACGATTTTCCTTTTGCCTCAGAAGGATGGTCTCCCGCTCGCCGCCGAAGCGCAGATGATCGAGATTGAGAATCTCGGCGAACAGCAACGGGATCTGCGGATCATTTGTACCGGTATGTTCGGTACATCCGAGATCCACGCGCTTCGTGAGGACATCATCTTCACGACCGTCGTCGCGCAATCCGAGGTTTTCTATGGGGACGACGGAGAGATCCGCGCGATTTCCTTTAATCCGAATCCGAAATGGACCAAGGGCAATATCCGTTATTGCACGCTCATGGTTCGCGAAAAGGACCGCACGGTCTTCCCGGATCGCTTCTGCTCGAAGTACAGCGAGTTTGTCGGTTCCGGAACGTTGGAGCATCCGGAGCATCCGGAACACCTTTCGTGCCGGCATTCCCGTAAAGGGCCGGGTTTTTTTGCGCTGTCCGCGCCTTTCTCCGTGCCGGCCGGCTCTTCGGTCCGCGCCGACCAGTTTGTCTGTCTGTCGACCGATGCGGTCAATCCGGATTTTACGGAGGATACTACGGTTCAGGCCGAACTCTCGGCGCTTCATCGCGCATACGAGCGCCCGGAGTCTTTACCCGGGACGCTTCGTGAGGTCGAGGACTTTACGAGAAAGTACGCCTCCTATCTGCAGGTTCATTCCAAAGACGGGAATTACGAAACCTATGTTAATCGCAACCTCCCGTTCCAGGTCTTCTACCAGACCTTTGTGTCCCGTTCGTTTGACTGGACGCAGAAGGGCTACCGGGAGATCGGTTTTCGCGAGATCCAGGACATTTTCGCCTCAATGTACTATTTTGCGGGAATGGGGCGGACAGACTTTGTTCGCGGCCTTCTCTCCGAATGGGCGGGAAACGTGTACCGGGACGGTTATGCGAACCATAATTTCTACTGGAAAGGCAAAGAGCCCGGCTGGTGGTCGGACGACGCGCTGTGGCTTTTTCAGGCGGTTGACCGTTATCTGGAACTGACCGGCGATTACGATTTCCTCTCGGAGAAGTTGCCGGTCGCGGGTGAGGAGGGAGCCGAAAGACCTCTGTCCGGGACATTGCGCGCGATCATTGCGTATTCGAACAAGATATCCGTCGGAAATCACGGACTTCCGCTGATTGATCGTGCCGACTGGAACGATTGCCTTCGGGTGGATCCGGACTGCGTCGGCGGACCCGAGAAAATGGAGCTTTACGCGGCACAACTCAAGGCGTCCGGCAAAAAATACGGCGAAGTGCCATTCGAGTCCGAATACTCAGAGTCGGTGATGAACGGTTTTCTCTTGAAGGTCGCCGTTGACGCCGCGATCCGGATGTTTGAGAAACTCGGCGACACCGCTTTTGTTTCGGAATTGAAGCTTGCCTCCGCATCGCTCAAATCCTCGCTGGTCGGCGAAGCGTGGAAGGATGATTACTTCGCGCGCGTGCTTTTTAATCGGAAAGATAAACCGGCGCTTCGATATCTCGGTGCGGGAGGGGACGGACTTCAGATCGAAGAAGGTGCCGCGGGCACGTACTTCCTTAATTCCTTCAGCTGGGCGATTCTCTCGGATTGTGCGGACGAAGCGAAGATTGCGACCATGCTCGATACACTCGACAAGAACCTCAGAACACCGTTCGGGTTCCGGGTGTGCACCGGCGTCGACTATCCGCAAATCGCTCCGAAAATCGACGTCGCACTCTATTATCCGGGCGATCGCGAGAACGGCGCGGTTTTTAAGCATGCAAACATGATGGCGGCCGCCGCGATGCTCAAAGCGGCCGGGAACGTCGCCGGCACGGAGCTTGCGGAACGTCTGACCACGACCGCTTATTGGGTGATCGACTGCATTCTGCCGTATCGAACGCTGTCGTCTCCCTATGAAACTTGCGGAAACCCGAGATTCTGCACACAATACAACAATTCGGAAACCGGCGAGAATATCGGACCGACGCTGTCGGGGACCTCAACGTGGCTTTTGCTGTGTCTTTTCATGAGCCTCGGCCTCTCGTTCGGAAGTGACTCCATCCGGATCGATCCGGTCCTGAGGCCGGAGGAAACCGGATGTGAGTATACCGTCAACAGCGGAAAGGCTTCCTATCATGTTGTCGTCGAGAAGCCGGCGCGCTTCTGCCGGACGGTCGAAGGTGTGATCATCGCCTGCGACGGCGAGGAAATCGACGGGACGAATATACCGCTTTTCGCGGACGGAAAGACGCACGAGATACTGGTTCGCTTATAAAAAGGAAACCGGAGGGAGACAAATGCCATATTCCATTGTTTTTTTATCTGAAATCATCAAAACGTTTGATCTTGAAGTGATATTTTCGCCGGGGAATCTGGATCAGATCCGGATCAGCGTCGCGGACGTCACGCGGCCGGGGCTCCAACTCGCCGGTTATTACGATCATTTCGGACCGGATCGTATTCAGGTGATCGGTAATATGGAACATGCGTTTCTGGAAAAACTGTCCGCCGAATCGAGAAGGAAGAGAGTCACGGCGCTTTTCGAGAAAAAGATTCCATGCCTGATCCTGACCCGAAATCACGAGGCGCACAAGGAGATCATCGTCGCCGCCAAGAAGGCCGGTGTCCCGCTCTTACGAACCAGTCAGGCGACGTCGGAATTCATGAGCTCATTGGTGAAACACCTGAATGTCGAACTGGCTCCGCGTGTGTCGATGCACGGAGTGCTTGTTGAGGTAAACGGTGAGGGTATACTGATCCTGGGCGAGAGCGGTGTCGGTAAATCCGAGACGGCTCTTGAGATCGTCAAGCGCGGCCACCGGCTTATCGCGGACGACCAGGTAGAGATCCGTCGTGTGTCCGAGACCACACTTCTCGGGCGTGCACCCGACATCATCCGGCATCTGATCGAGATTCGCGGCATCGGCATTTTGGACGTCAAGGAGCTCTTCGGTGTTTCCTCCGTCAAGCCGCAAGAAAATATCGATTTTGTGATCAACCTGGAATTGTGGGACGAGAAAAAGACCTATGACCGGCTGGGGATCGTTGACGAGACGACCGAAATACTCGGTCTCCAGGTACCTTCGATCACGATACCCGTCGGCCCCGGCCGGAACCTTGCGATTATCGTAGAGGCGGCCGCAATCAATTACCGCGTGAAAAAAATGGGCTACAACGCGGCCAGAGATCTGGTCGGCCGTGTCTTCCCCGGACCGGTGTGAGGCAGTTGTACATGAAGAGGATTTCCGATACCGATATTCCGGTGATGCGTTCTCTTCTGGCGGAAGAGGGTGTTCACGAGCAAATGTTGCTTCGGGAGAATGTCGACTTGCGCTTGCAAACGACAATGCGTGTCGGCGGTCCGGCTCGGCTGTTTGCCGAACCGGAAAATGAAGATCAGGCTGTCGCGTTACTTCGCGCGGCGAAGTCTTTGGGAGTCCCGTACATCGTCATCGGGAACGGGTCCAATATCGTTGTCGCGGACTCCGGGGCGGAAGCGTTGATCATTCGGTTGGCCGACCGCTTTTCGGAAATCACCGAAGTGAAGAGAAGAGACTTGCCTTCGGAGCCGTCGGACAAGGACGGGAACCCTATACCGGATGAACCGGAGCGAATCTGTTATCGTGTGCAGGCCGGTGCCTTGTTGTCGTCGGTCGCCGTTCGTGCCGCGAAAGCGGGCGGAGCCGGAATGGAATTTGCGGGGGGCATACCCGGAAGCATCGGCGGCGCGGTTTACATGAACGCGGGTGCCTACGGATCTGAGATGTCCGATATATTGGTTTTTGCCCGATCCGTCGATCCGGACGGAACGTTAAGGGACTATCGCGTTGACGAGATGGAGCTGGGATATCGGTCCAGCCGTTTCTCAAGAAAGGGCGGCGTTCTCTTGTCGGTATATCTGTTACTCGGGCGGGATAAGCCGGAGGCGATTCTCGCACGAATGAGCGAGCTGAACGGTAAAAGAGCATCCTGTCAGCCGTTGAATATGCCCAGTTGCGGCAGTGCCTTTAAACGTCCGCCGGGGCATTACGCGGGCGCCTTGATTGAGCAGTCCGGACTCAAGGGATTCTCGATCGGCGGAGCTCAGGTTTCCACCAAGCACGCGGGTTTTATCGTAAATACCGGAAACGCGACGGCGGAGGATATTCGACAGTTAAGCGCTCACATCATCGGCACGGTTCTCGAAAAGACGGGTGTCATGCTGGAGCCGGAAATCTGTTTCATCGGTTTTGACAAAGAATAGGCGGAAGTGGGGGGCATTATGGATCTGATTATTTTGACCGGAATGTCGGGGGCCGGCAAGAGCCAGGCCGTGAATTATCTGGAAGATCAGGGGTATTTTTGCATTGATAATTTGCCGCCGATGATTTTGCCTGAATTGGTCCGGACCTTTATTAAAGGCCAGGGCGGCGAGGGCTACGGTATCGACCGCCTCGCTTTTGTCGTCGATATCCGCAGTAACGAGCTGTTGAAGGGTTTTGACGCAGCCATGGAGGAGATCGACCAATTGGCCTGCCCGTACCGGATCATTTTTCTTGAGGCGGCGGATCAGGTCTTGGTCAACCGATATCGCGAAACCAGAAGAAGACACCCGCTGGCGACGGGGATCGGTTTGTCGGAGGCGATCTCCCGCGAACGTGTGATGCTGCAGGAACTTCGCGAGCGCGCGACACATGTCGTCGATACCTCAATGATGGCGATCCCGGCTCTGCGGGAGGAGTTGCAGAGGATCATCTCCAGAGGTACCGAGAATCAGAGCATCTCCGTTTTGATCGAATCCTTCGGATTTAAATACGGCATACCCGTTGACTGCGACAATATCTACGATGTCCGCTTTTTGCCGAACCCCTTCTATGAGACCGACTTGCGGATGTGTTCCGGGCATGACGAGGTCATACGGACCTATCTGAACACCTTTCCCGAAACCGGGGAATATATCGATAAGCAGGCGGATTTGCTCCAATACCTTATGCCGTTCTATGTTCGGGAGGGAAAGGTGCGTCTGATGATCGGCATCGGTTGTACCGGCGGTCGTCACCGCTCCGTTTTTATTGCGGAGGAGATGTCAACCCGTCTGAACGCCTTGGGCATCCACACGGCGGTACACCACCGCGATATCGGTAAGGATCCGCGCTACGCGGTAATCAATCGGGATCCCGATAAACCCCGGGAGGAGTAATCGTGCCGTCCGCTCGTTTCTCGGAAAGCATCCGAAAGGATATCCTGAAGGTCCAGGTTCGTGACAGGGAAGAAGCTCGCGCCGAAATCGCGTCCATGCTCAGCTGTTCCAATCCCGTGAAGGTTGACGGCGGAATGAGAATTCTTTCATCCTCTTCTCCCTTGGGAGCAGAGCGTTTGGCCCGACTGCTTCGCGAAGAGGGCATCGTCTCGGAGACCCGACCGGTCGGTAAGGCGGGTTCGGAAACAGGACTCTTTGTTACCGAAACGGATTATTGCCGGATGGCGGAATTCGCCGATGCGTTTCGGTCGGAAGCGTTCAGCGACGACGGCGCGATAACGACACGTCAGAGAAGGGCTGCGCTGAGAGGCGCATTTATGGTGTGCGGCGTAGCATCTGATCCGAGACGCACATACCGGATCGAGCTTCATATCAAGGATCCGCTTTTCGCAAGGGCGACCCTCCTTCTGATGCATGCCGAAGACATTGAGCCGAGCCGGATGCTTCGAAACGGCAAGAACATTCTTTACGTGAAGGAAGGCGCGCAGATCGCCGATTTTCTGGCGATGATCGGTGCTTATATATCGCTCTTGTTTTTCGAAAATATCCGCACCGACAAAGAGATTCGGAATCAGGTCAATCGAACGGTGAACTGTGATACCGCAAATGCGAGGCGACAGGCGGAAGCCGGGGCTCGCAGAGGTGAAAGTCTCCGGTCGCTCCTGACTTCTGCCGAAGGAGTGCGGCTTCCGAAGGAATTAAGAGATGCCGCGGAAGTCCTGATCGAGAATCCGGGGTTGTCCATTAAAGAGCTCGGGGAACTGATGGATCCGCCGATCGGTAAGTCCGGAATGCATCATCGGTTGAGAAAACTGGAGCGGTACGCCGAGGAAGCGGGGAGCGGGTCGAAAGTGTAACATTACGAATTACTTATACCCTCGCGATTGAGAAGCGGAGAGCTGAAGCCTGACATAACATCACATAATCAACCGGATATCATTACTTTCACTTCCAGATTTTCATTTTGAACTTCTTTGAACCGTGCGGGATCAGAGGCTCCTTGTGGTTCGGGTCGAAATACTGGAATATTTGATTCCAGCTCGGAAGGAGCGTTCCGGAGGCGAGAGCGATGATGCGTGCGAAAAGCGATATTCCGCCGCTTGAATACCGACTAAATCGCCGAAATG
>LSQX01290980.1_pt2 | contig 11285 bp, 10 predicted proteins | sample 654561 | NCBI WGS metagenome assembly LSQX01 (sample SAMN04489861, study PRJNA283612) | anaerobic digester metagenome | isolation source: 4 biogas reactors fed with cattle manure at either 37C or 55C with and... | place: Denmark: Kongens Lyngby | collected 2014 | reverse complement strand
GGCAAGTTTTCAAGATTTCGATCGACATTCCCCCTTCCTCCCGCAGGGCCGCGGAGCAAAGCGTAGTGGTCAGGGAGGGGGCGAGGGGGTGGGTCACGAAGGGCGCGTCGACCGGCGTTTTATTCTGGTGCGGTCACAAACAGACCGCACCCTACGGCTGGAGATCGCGTCGTCCCCTTGGGAGCTCGCGATGACAGGCTTACGCTGTTGTCATTGCGAACAAAGTGAAGCAATCTCTGGTGGAAACATGAGATCGCGCCGTAAGCTCGCAATGACAAACTTCGTGTTCTTTGCGTCCTTTGTGGTTCAAAACAGGGTTAACCGCCGGATTGATGCATCATCCGCAGAGGTATTGATTTGCCGATCACCCGTAGGGGCGGACACGGAGGTCCGCACAGAGATCCGCCCCTACGATGGTATTATCTATTTCCGGTGCATCACCAAAAACCGAAATCGCTTCGCAAGCTCGCGATGACAAATTCGCCTCCGCTCGGGGCGCTTCGCAGTCGCCTCACTCACAGTGACAAGAAAAAGCACTCTGTATCTCACACAATCCATGTGAGATACAGGGTGCCAGCTCTGATTTGATATTCACCCCCTGGTTCCTAATTTCCTAATTCCTGGTTCCTGTTTACAACCCAGCAGCATCGCGCAGCAGGTCAGCTTTGTTAGTCGCCTCCCAGGTAAGATCAAGATCGTCCCGGCCGAAGTGACCGTAATTGGCAACTTGCTGATAGATCGGCCGGCGCAGGTCCAGATCACGAATGATGGCCCCGGGGCGCAGATCGAAGTGTTTGAAAACTAAATCGGCAATACGGGCATCGTCGATCTTACCTGTTCCGAAGGTCTCTACATTAATCGACAGCGGACGCGCCACGCCAATGGCATAGGCTACCTGAATTTCACAGCGGTCAGCCAGGCCAGCGGCGACCACGTTTTTAGCAGCCCAGCGGGCAGCATAAGCGCCAGAGCGATCTACCTTGGTAGGGTCTTTACCGCTGAAGGCGCCGCCGCCGTGACGCCCCATACCCCCATAAGTGTCCACGATAATCTTACGACCGGTCAGACCGGCATCGCCCAACGGGCCGCCGATCACAAAACGCCCGGTCGGGTTAACATGGATGATCAGGTCATCATCAAGCAGTTCGGCAGGCAGCACCGGTTTAATGATCTCTTCGATCACGCCCTCTCGAATTTCTTCGGTCGTCGCATCGGGTGTATGCTGGGTGCTGATCAGAACAGTGTGGATGCGTTTGGGCTTTCCATATTCATACTCCACGGTCACCTGGCTTTTGCCATCCGGCCACAGGAAGCCCAGCTCGTTTGCCCGGCGAGCTTCTGCCAGGCGACGGGTGAGCTTGTGCGCATAGTAAATCGGCATGGGCATGAGCACATCAGTTTCATTACAGGCATAACCAAACACCATGCCCTGATCGCCGGCACCAATCGCCTCGATCTCATCCGTGTTGTCCATTTCACCTTCTTTGGCTTCCTTGGCTTTGTCCACCCCTAGGGCAATATCCGAAGACTGGTTGGCCAGCGCCACGATCACGCCACAGGTCGAGCCGTCAAACCCTTTTTTGGCGCGGTCGTAACCAGCCTCGATGACCACCTCCCGTACCAGCTTGTCAAAATCAGCAAAGCCTTTGGTGGTGACCTCACCTAAAGCCATGATGAAACCTGTTTTGGTAGCACATTCACAGGCAACCCGCGAATAGGGGTCCTGGCGGATGAGCTCATCCAACACGGCATCGCTGACCTGGTCACAAATTTTGTCGGGGTGCCCTTCAGTGACCGATTCAGAAGTAAACAGGTATTTGGGTAATTTCGTAAATGTTAACGTCATAATGAGAACCTCCATGTCTCATAAAAAATTTAGCCCCTCCTGGCTCATGCGAGAGGGGCGTCATGGAGTATTAGATTCCCTCTCATCTTCCAGAATATTTATCTGCCGGATTTGGCACCATAAAAGCGTGGCTTTCTGGTTGCCGAGGTTTCATTGGGCCGGTCCCTTCACCTCTCTGGATAAGAGTGCCGCATAGGGCTATTGAATTATTATCGGTGGATTATAACACCAAAATCTTTAAATGCCAATGGAAATTGAAGATGCTTTGCGTTATTTACACCGCGATCTCACCATTGTTGACATAGTGAGTCAGCTCGCTCACGCTCAGGTCTTTGATGCCCAGCTTGTCGAGTGTGCGGCCCTTACGCCAGTAATCCGTGCTGTGCAGAATGCACCCCAACCGGATGATGGCGTTGATCCCGTTGACCGACACGCCGTAACGCTCGCCCAACGCGGCAATCGGCACCAGGCTCATCGGCACGTCTTCAGAAATATAGCGGTGCTGCAGGGTGCTGGGGGCGTTGATGCCATAGTAACCGGTTTGGTTATAGATGATCCAGACTTTAACCTACAAAGCAGAGAGAATTGTCGATACTGATGAAAAATGACCAGAAAGGAGGTGAAGACAGGCCAAAAAACGATCAGTATTGATCTAGTCTTGTGCTGATTCAAAATTTTTATTTGTGGGATTTGTTTAACCCCTCCACCAGCCCTCACTACAGGTCGAGATCAATTTCTACCTTTAATTAATCAAACCAGGGCACAATCCTTTCTTCCAATTGCGAGAGATCAACATCTTCTTCAGCAACAACCCGACCGCACATTGAAAAGCCCGCTTGCCTAACTGTGTCAGGGTTGCCTGATACAAGCGGATGCCACCATGCCAACCCGCGACCTTCTGCCAACCGGCGATATGCACAGGATTCCGGAAGCCAATACATGCTGTTGACCCGGTCTGCGGTCAAAACAAGGCAATCAGGAACCTCTTTTTGGCGATGCATATAATTCATACATGTGCCGGTTCCAAGATTTAAAAGACGGCAGGCCACATCAGTGAAATACACCTCGCCGCTATCTTCATCTTCAATTTTGTGCAAACAACACTTTCCACAGCGATCACACAGCGCTTCCCACTCAGAATGATTCATCTGATCCAGGCTTTTCGTCTGCCAGAAATTCTTGTCCATAGTTTATTATTTACGTTTCCTGCTTTTCAAATCCGTTGTACCTTTGTGATCCTCACATTATAGTATAGGCCATTAACCAGAGATTTTTATCGACAACTTCCCTAGGGGAATCGCAAAGTCCAAAATGAGGATTAGGGCTGGTGAAATAAATCTAAAAGTCGAGTCAATAATACTGATAAAGCTATGGCGTTAGATTCTGATGAAAAGGAAAGTTGCTGCTCAGATTGAATCAAAAAGGAGAACGATAGCTGACTTAATCACATACTTTTCAAAAATCACTGATGAGCAAAAACCGAATGGTATCCGTCATAAACTGATGGATATTATTGTTATTGCTATTTGTGGTGCAATCTGTGGCGCAAAAGACTGGGGGATGATTGAGCACTTTGGAAACATAAAACGTAAATGGTTCGAGACGTTTTTAGAGCTGTCACATGGGATACTTTCACACAGTACCTTTGGAAAAGTATTTACCCGATTGACCCATAGGAATGCCAGGTAATTTTTCTGGGACGGATTCATAAGATAGCAAAAGCCACCAGCGGTCAATTGATTGCCATCGATGGTAGGATGGTGCGGTGGTCACATGGTCACATGATCGATCCAAAGATGAAGAAGCGATACACTGAGAGAGTGCCTGGGCTGATGAGGGCGGAGTTGTGTCAGGGAAAGTGAAGATAGATGAAAAAAGTAATGAGATAACAGCGATCCCGGAATGGCTCAAAATATTGGATATTCAAGGCTTTATTATCAGTATCGATACCATAGGGTCACAAAAGAAATAATTACAATCATTTTAGAGCCCGGAGGTGACTATTTACTGACAGTAAAACAAAACGGATACTTTGCGCTATGAGCACAAATTTCTTGCCGAATATTTTGAATTCATGGCTTTGCGATTGCCCTGACTCGCTGTCTACCAACCACCATTCACGACCGAGTATAATATCCTCATGCACCTGACCCCCGATGAACAAGCCCTCCTGGACGGCGAATTGGGCCCTGCAGCTCAAAAATCAATGCAGATCCTGGTGACCCTGGGACGCATTTATGGCGCTGAGCGTATGCTGCCGGTCGGTTCGGTACAGGTTGCCGGGGTCAGCTACGACAACCTGGGCGAGGCTGGCCTGGCCTGGCTGGCCGAGATGGCGGCCGGGGGCGGGCAGGCTCAAGTTTTTACCACGTTGAACCCGGCAGGTATGGACGTTGAGAATTATCAATCTTTAGGCATTTCGGAAGACTTTGCCGAAAAACAACGCCGCGTTTTGGCGGCCTTCGCGAGCATGGGCATTGTTACAACCTGTTCTTGCACGCCCTATTTGTTTGGCAATCTGCCCCGGTTTGGTGAGCACATTGCCTGGGCGGAGAGCAGCGCCGTGTGTTACGCCAACTCGGTTTTAGGGGCGCGCACCAACCGTGAAGGCGGCCCTTCCGCACTGGCCGCAGCCCTGACCGGGCGCACCCCGGCATACGGTTATCATCTGGATGAAAACCGACGCCCGAGCCTGCACGTGAAAGTGACAGCGAACCTGACCACGACGATTGATTTTGGCGCGCTGGGCAAAGCTATCGGCGACCGAATGCAAACAGCGGGCGCCCATCGGGTGCCGTTTATCACCGGGATTGAGGCAGCCAGCTTAGAACTTTTGAAGTCCTTCTGCGCCAGTATCGCCACCTTTGGCGGTGTGGCGCTGTTTCATATGCTTGGCTTCACCCCCGAAGCCGAAGCCCATCCCCCGCCAACCGAAGTATTGACGATCACCCCTGCTGAGCTGGAGGCTGCCAAAGCCGAGCTGAACCCGGCAGGAGGGGATGAAATTGACTTTTTTAGCCTGGGCTGCCCACACCTGACGCTGGCAGAAATTCAACGTATTGCCCGAGCTTTGCAAGGCAAACAGGTGCGCAAGGAATTTTGGATCACCGCGGCCCGGCCCGTGAAGAGCATGGCCGACCGCATGGGTTACACGGCAATTATCGAGGCGGCGGGGGCAAAATTTGCTACCGACACCTGCTGCGTGGTGGCACCGATTAAGGGACGCTTCAGGGTCATGGCCACGGATTCTGCCAAAGCCTGTTATTACGCAGCGGCAAAAAACGGGTTTGTACCTCGCTTGCTAAGCTTTGAAGATGTGCTTGAGGAGGCTACCCGATGAATCTGAGCGGCCGGACGATCTACCCCGGGCAGGTTAGTGGAAAAGCCCTGGTCAGCCGTATGGGCATCTCTTTTTATGGCGGGGTGGACCCCGAAACGGGTGTGATCACTGAAGCAGGGCACGACCTGCAGGGTCAATCCCTGGCGGGAAAGGTGGTGGTCTTCCCGACTGGAAAGGGTTCCACCGTTGGTTCATATATCCTGTATCGCTTGAAGTATAACGGCCTGGCGCCGGCTGCCATTATCAACGCTGAATGTGAGCCGATTATTGCAGTGGGGTGCATCATCGCTGAAATTCCCTGTATGGACCAGGTGGCGATCGATCAACTTTCTACCGGTATGCGCCTGCGCCTGGATGCAGAGCGAGGGCGGCTGGAAGTTCTGGCTTGAACGAAAAACAGTATAATGGGCCCATGACTGAAAATAAACGCATTATTCTGGCTATCACAGGTGCCAGCGGCGCGATCTACGGACTGCGTGCGCTTGAAGTTCTAAACACGCTTGATGTTGAAGTTCACCTGGTGATCAGCCCGTTAGGGGCGCGGGTAATACAAGAGGAAACAGAGACAACCGCCGAAGAGGCCGCCCGCCTGGCAGCCCGCAGTTACCGCCCGGATGACCTGGCGGTGCCCATTGCATCTGGCTCTTTCTATGTGGATGGTATGCTGATTGCGCCCTGCTCGATTAAGACTCTATCAGCGGTGGCCAATAGCTATGCCGACAGCCTGATTTCACGCGCCGCTGATGTGTGTTTGAAAGAGGGGCGGCCGCTGCTGCTGGCAGTGCGGGAAACGCCTTTGCACAGCGGGCATCTGGATTTGATGAGCAGGGCTACCCAAGCAGGCGCAATTATCTTTCCGCCGGTTCCTGCGTTTTACAGCCAGCCGAAGACGGTTGACGAACTGGTAAACATAACGGTAGGCCGCATGCTGGCCCGTCTGGGGATTGATAACAAGGCCTACACCCCCTGGCAAGGTGGACGTCATTAACATAACTTCCTCGGTTTGCGCTAACCAGTTCGCACTGGGTCGATGAAATAGAACCACAACGCTGGCGGGTAATCTCGAAGTATTCAATCGGTGAGGTGACCAATCATGACTCAACTTGACCCCGAACGACAAGTACAAGCCAAACACTACGGCCGCATTAAACGCCGGTTGTGGCTGGTGGAGCAGGGCGTCACGCTGCTGTATGCCTTCCTGTGGTTGGCAACAGGCTGGTCTGTGGTGCTGAGAACCTGGCTGGCGGGTATCAGCAGCAATGATTGGTTCCTCGTGGCGGGGTTTGCGGCGGTATTTGGCGGGGTTCTTTTTCTGCTCAACTTGCCGCTGGGCTATTATGCCGGGTTTGTTCTGCCGCACCGTTTTGAGCTTTCCACACAATCTTTTAAAGACTGGATGATCGACCAGATAAAAGGGCTGACTGTGGAAACTGTGCTGGGGTTACTCTTGGTTGAACTGGTGTACCTGGCCCTGCGCCTGACCGGTGAGCACTGGTGGCTATGGCTTACGGGCGGCATGTTGTTATTTAGCGTGTTGCTGACGAACCTGGCGCCGGTTTTGCTGATGCCGATCTTTAATAAATTCACGCCTTTGGGAGAGGAACACGCCGACCTTGAGGCACGCCTGGTAGCGCTGGCTGAAAAAGCGGGTACCAGGGTGCGGGGCGTATTTAAAATGGATATGTCCCGCCGCACTACTCAGGCCAATGCTTCCCTGACAGGCCTGGGGCATACGCGGCGCATCATCCTGGGCGACACGCTGATTAGCGAATTTACCACGGATGAGATCGAAACGGTTCTGGCGCACGAGCTGGGGCACCACGTTCACAACGATATAGCCTGGCTGATCGGTGGCGGCACTCTGTTGACAGCCCTGGGGTTTTTCCTGGTTTCGCGTGCGATGGTCTGGGCAATTTCTGCCTTCGGTTTAGCCGGGGTGGCCGACCCTGCCGGGCTACCCGCCTTGTTGACCCTGCTGTCACTTTATCAATTACTGACCATGCCCATTGAAAACGCCTTTTCGCGCTGGCGAGAGGGCAAAGCCGATGATTATGCGCTGAAAGTAACCGACAAAGCGGCTGCATTTGCTTCGGCTTTCAAGCGCCTGGCCAACCAGAACCTAAGTGATGTTGACCCCGAGCCGTGGGTGGTGTTCCTGTTTTATAGCCATCCTCCCTTAAACGCCCGCATTACCAGGGCTGAAAGATGGGGCGAAACCACTGCAGACACATAACCACCCGTGTTGGGTCGCGGTTTTCCTCATTCTGCAGGTCGTTGAAACCACAGCGCCCAAACCAGTTCTCCGCGTGAAAGCCCATCGCCAGCCCATTCCACGGGTATAATCTTTCTTATGTCCATCCTTGTCGCTGTTGATATTGAAACCACCGGGCTCAACCCGGATGAAGATGCGATCATCGAAATCGGGGCAGTTAAATTCAACGGACGCCGCGTGGAGGATGAATGGACGACACTCGTCAACCCACGCAAGCCCATTCCGGGGTTTATTACCCAGTTAACCGGTATCAACAACTCGATGGTGCGCAATGCGCCTTATTTAATCGATGTAATGGCTGGGCTGATCGAATTTGTTGGCGATGCGCCGGTGGTTGGACATAATATCAGTTTTGACCTGGCTTTCTTGCAGCAAGCGGGAGCATTTCGACAAAATATTGCCATCGACACCTATGAACTGGCCGCGGTGTTGATGCCAACCGCCAGCCGTTACAACCTATCGGCCCTGGCACAGCAGTTGGGCATCCTGCTGCCTGCCACCCACCGTGCGCTGGACGATGCCCGCGTGACCCACGCGGTTTTCAACACGTTGATGGAAAAAGCCCAGGAACTACCCCTAACACTGCTGGCAGAAATTGTACGCATGGGAGAACCGCTGGATTGGCAGGCCAACTGGGCTTTCCAACAGGTGCTGCGTCAGCGGGCAAAAGAACACATCCGGGCAAAAAAAGACCTGGGCAGCGCCACCGGCCCGCTATTTGAAAAACCCACCTATGACGCAGGGGAGCAGGTGGGCGCCGAAAAAGGCGACCTTAAACTGGATGTAGACGATGTTGCCGCGGTATTAGAACGGGGTGGCCAATTTGCCAAATACCTGGGACAGTTTGAATATCGTCAACAACAGGTGGACATGCTGCGCTCGGTTGTGGAAACCTTCAACAACTCTCAGCATATGCTGGTGGAGGCGGGGACCGGTACGGGTAAATCATTGGCTTACCTGATACCGGCTGCTTATTGGGCGTTGGAGAACAATACCCGCGTGGTGATCTCGACCAATACCATTAACCTTCAGGACCAGTTGATTAACAAAGATATTCCAGACCTGCAGCAGGCGTTGAATCTACCGTTGCGGGCTGCGGTGCTCAAGGGTCGGGTTAATTATTTGTGCCCGCGGCGGCTGGAAACCATGCGTCGGCGCAAACTGGAAACAATCCACGAGGTGCGCGTGCTGGCTAAGGTGCTGGTATGGCTGCTGGAAAGCAGTACGGGGGATCGCTCGGAGATTAACCTGAATGGAAGTATTGAACGGATGGTGTGGTCGCGCCTTTCTGCGGAGGATGAAGGCTGTCGGCTGGAGGTATGCCTGAAACGTACCGGTGGGCGCTGTCCATTTTACCGGGCCAAGATGGCGGCTGAGAACGCGCATTTGTTAATCGTCAACCATGCGCTGCTGCTGGCGGACACAGTGACGAATAATCGGGTTCTGCCGGCTTTTAATTACCTGGTTGTTGACGAGGCTCACCATCTTGAATCGGCCACCACGGACGCCCTCGCTTTCCGTGTGTGGGGCGGTGATATTTCACGCCTGACGCGTGAGCTGGGTGGGCCAAAAACCGGCTTGCTGGGGCGTTTTATGGACCTGTGCCAGGAATTGCTAAAACCTGCCCAAATGGCGTCTTTGAATCAATTGGTTAACAAGGCGGCCGACCTGTCCATTCGCTTTGACAGCCAGATGGACGCATACTATAGAGCGTTAGACGCCTTCCTTGAAGATTCGCGCGAAGGCCGTCCGCTGGGTACCTACCCGCAACAAGAGCGTGTCTTGCCCTCCACGCGTAAACTGCCAATCTGGCTGGACGTTGAGATTGCCTGGGAAGCTGCATTTGCCACACTGGAGAGCTTGCTGGCGATCTTACGGGAATTGCGTACGCCGATGCGGGAACTGGCGGACCAGGAAAACGAAGCAGCCGAGGATATGTGGGGCAGCCTGGGGAACATGTTTTCACGTATTGAGGAAATAAAGCAAAACACCAACGGGCTGACGCTGGAACCGGATGGCGATACTATTTATTGGGTGGAGTTACACCCCAAGGACATGCACATCACCCTGAACGCAGCGCCGCTGCATATCGGGCGTATGATGGAAAAACACCTCTGGTATCAAAAAGAGAGTGTGATCCTCACCTCGGCAACCCTAACCACCAATGGCGAGTTTGAATACCTCAGACGGCAGTTGAATGCCGAGGATGCCGAAGAACTGGTGGTGGGTTCACCTTTTGATTTTGAAAGATCGGCGATGGTTTACGTGGTTAACGATATCCCCGAGCCCGCGGATTACAACGGGCACCAGCGGGCGGTTGAAGCTGCGCTTGCCGATGTGGCCAGGGCTTCTGGTGGGCGGATGCTGGCGCTGTTCACCTCCTACGCGCAGTTGCAGCGCACTTCCAGCAAGCTTTCCCAGGTGCTGGCCCAGGACGATATCCAGGTGTATGAACAGGGGGAAGGGGCCTCAGCGAGTACGCTGTTGGAGACTTTTCGGGATACCGAGCGTGCTGTTCTGCTGGGAACGCGTGCCTTTTGGGAAGGGGTGGATGTGCCCGGTGAGGCGCTTTCTGTGTTGATGATCGTTAAATTACCTTTTGACGTTCCCTCCGACCCGATCGTCGCGGCAAGAGCTGAAACCTATGAAGACCCGTTTAACGAATATGCACTGCCGGAGGCGATTTTGCGCTTCAGGCAGGGGTTCGGCCGCCTGATTCGCACCCAGACTGACCGCGGGGTTGTGGCGGTGCTGGATAAGCGCGTGCTGACTAAAAAATACGGGAAGATGTTTATGGCCTCTTTACCGCGCTGTACTTTTCAGCAGGGTTTGTTGGCAGATTTGCCAAAAACAACGGCCCGCTGGTTGAATTTGTAAGCCCATGGCTTTCGCCTTCCGGCGCTTGACTTTGGTTGATGGGCCTATCCTGGCTGCTTTGCTGTCAAAACATCTAAAACACAGGCATAATCATTTATAAGTCATATAATAATATTCACAGGCTTTGGAAAAATGGGTTCTGCCGGGTAGAAAATAGTATTGAATAACAGTCATGTAATGTAAAGGAGCGCGGTATGATGAAAAAAGTATTGTTGATCGTCTTGTGGGTGAGTGTAATGCTTCTTTCAGCATGCTCACCTGTCGTTGAGCCCGAGGAACTGGATGAGGCGGTTTACCCCGTTGTGATTGAACCGGAAGTGCCCACCGCTGGTTACCCGGTTGTTACGCATGAAACGTTTCTGCCAATTGCCGGTTACCCGGTGGATGCAGAAACGCCAGAACTTAACCTGGAAGCAATTGCAGAGATCGTGGTGGAGGCGCTGGCATCCAAAGATATGGCGACCGTGGCGTTATTTGCACACCCCGAAATGGGCGTGCGGTTTTCGCCCTATGCCTATGTCGAGGCGAAACACATGGTCTTTCTTCCCGATGAATTGCCCGGTCTGGTGGGTTCAGACGAGGTTTACCGGTGGGGGATCTATGATGGCATAGGAGAACCGATCAGGTTGACATTTGACGAATATTATGAGCGCTTTCTCTATTCAGCCGATTTTGCCAACCCTGAATTGAAAGCCGTGAATGAACGGATTGGTCTGGGCAACAGCCTCAGCAACCTTGATCAGTTTTTCCCGGGCAGCACTTTTATAGAATTCCATTTCAGCGGCTTTGAACAACAATACGAGGGTATGGATTGGGTCAGTTTGCGCCTAATCTTTGTTCAGGAGGGTGGAGATTGGTACCTGGTGGGGCTGGTCAACGATCAGTGGACGACTTAAAATAAACTTTGAAAATAAAAAATGCGGGCACTGTAGTGCACCCCGTTTGTTGGA
>LSQX01262972.1_pt1 | contig 11285 bp, 9 predicted proteins | sample 654561 | NCBI WGS metagenome assembly LSQX01 (sample SAMN04489861, study PRJNA283612) | anaerobic digester metagenome | isolation source: 4 biogas reactors fed with cattle manure at either 37C or 55C with and... | place: Denmark: Kongens Lyngby | collected 2014 | reverse complement strand
TCTTTATCAAGATGGTTGTCTATTTCTTTCGCGTAGCTTTCAATGGCAAAAAGTTCCAGCTCCGACGCACCCTGACTGTCGCTGCTCCTTGATTTATCCAGGACATCGCACGGAAAGAATGTTTCCATTACTTTATATCCCTCAGCACATAATCTATCCCCACGCTCTCAAGAGAACGCAGATGTCTCTTTACGGCATTTATATCCCTCCTGGATGAAAGGATGCTGCCATGCTGCGGCGCAACGATCTCCGCTTCGATCGAGTCGATCACATCAAGGGTATGGGCAAGGGCTTTTGTTGATGACATTATCTGCCGGTGGAACAGCTTTATCCCTTCAAGGGGGCACTTCTTTCCCCCCCTTTCGCATACCGGCTTACCTTCGCAGCTTATGCACTGCTCGTCCAGATCAAGGTAAAGCTCCCATCCGGCGTCATAACTGCCGAAGATGTCGCTCGAAAATAACGTCTTCGTCTTTTCATCGTAGGTAATGAAGCTCCCCGGCGCGTGGCAGAAGGGAGTACCGAAAAACTTAAGTTTCCTCCCGGTTTTAAAGACAAATTCGTGGCCGATGAAGCGAAAATCTTTTTTCGGCGTCTTTTTTGAATAGTAATGGATGAAAATATTATTCTCAGAGTGGGAGATTATCTGTAGGTCATCATTGTTTATTATTGCCTCAAGCTGAGGAAGGTTTCCGCAAAGGTCAGGGTCATAGTGCTGATAGATCAGCCGGGATATCCTGCATGGATCCAGACCGGTCCTAAGTATTTTGAGCATGACCGTGCTGAAGTCGTCCCTGTTCCCGCCGTCGATAAGTACAGCCTCGTTGTCTTCGATTATCAGATATGGGTTGCAGTGCAGTCCCGCGTTGTCATCTGTATAACCGACCCAATAAATGCCTTTCGCGATCTCTATCGGATTTTTTTCCAGATTAAGGTCTTTTCTCTTCATCCGGGCCACCTCGCATAAAAATTAATAAATTTAAAATGTTTATAAAATTATACTCTTTCATTAACATTATGAAAATAATGGGAAAGGGTAAACCATGTTTTTGTTTAACGGCCACTGGGCTTCATATATATTTCCGATATACCTCAAAACGTTCGTTTTTCAGGAGTGGTCTCATCTCCCGGATCTTGCGAAGATAGTTTATGTCTACCTCTACATCCATGACAGCCTCTTCAAAAAGCGGAAGCTGTGCCACAATTTCACCGTTCGGATCCACAACGTGAGAGCCTCCGAAGTAGATCGAACAGCCAGAGGCTGCCTGATTGCAGCAGACAACATAACTTGTCTGAGAAAAGGCCGTTCCCTGGGTCAGTTTTATCCAGTTTGAAAAGCATCTTTCTCCGTCTGTCCTGTCCAGGACTGTGGCTGCCGCTGGATAAAAGATGACTTCTGCTCCAAGCTTTGCGGCAAAGATGGCATTGGTCATGTGCCATAGGTCCTCGCATACAAACATACCCGCTTTGCAGCTGGGTGCTTCTGCGACCGTAACATCTTCGCCTTCGCTGAAGGTAAGGTGTTCCGTGTACTGTGCGTAATTGCAGAGGTTTATCTTCCTGTGCAGGGCAAGGCTTTGTCCTCGGGAAAAATATTCAAGGGCAATATAAGGCCTCTTGCCGGGCTGCTCAAAAAGCGGATAGCTGATAAGGATATCACACTTGCTATCTCTGGTTTTTTCCGCAATAAGAGGAAGTGCGGCGTTGACGTTCCTTTCGAGCCTTTCCGCTCCCGCCTCGGTCGATATTGCCTCTTTGATCTCATAACCGGAAAGGTAGAGCTCCGGAAGCACAAGGATCGAACTCCCTCGTTTCCCGCAATCGTCCAGCAGCGACAATGCCCTTTTCATGTTCTTTTCAACATCCAGTACAACAGGCGCGACCTGCGCCAAGGTTATCGTGAAACTCTCCATTTTTTATCACCTGATTTTTTAGAATAGGCCTATCTCACCCAAATTATACGTGCAAAGTACTGATATAAAATAATGCAATATATCAGATAATTATAAGAGTGCTATATTTCATAAGTTTTTTATGATGCTCTGCAACAGCATTGCCATAAACGCGCCCATTACCATTGTTTCCCTGACGTTCATCATTGACGGACAACTCATTTTACCAAGACAAAACACAACAGGAGGAATGAAAAATGTTGAAAAATCTCTTCAGTCCTATCACCATCAAGGGGAAGACCATGAAAAACCGCCTGGCGGTATCTCCAATGGTGACAAACTACTGCAACGAGGACGGAACATGTACAGAAATGTTTTCGGCATATCATGAAACGAAAGCCAAGGGCGGCTTCGGAATGATAATTACGGAAGATTTTGCTGTAAGGCCCAGGGGAAAGGGATTCAAACATCTGCCCGGACTGTGGAATGATGAGCAGATCCCGGGATTTAAGGAATTTACAAAAAGGATCCACAAGCATGATACTGTTTTGATCGCCCAGATATACCACGCAGGAAGACAGTCAAGCAAAATGGTACTTGGCGAGGCACCCCAGGCACCTTCAGCAATTCCGTGCCCGTTCAGTCCCGATATGCCGGAAGAACTGAGTATCGAGGAAATCAAGAAAATCATAACAGAATTCGGAGATTGTGCGCTAAGGGCTGAAAAAGCAGGCTTTGACGGCATAGAGGTTCACGGAGCCCACGGATACCTGATCTCCCAGTTCATGTCCTCCTATACAAACAAGCGTACCGATGAATACGGAGGATCTCTCCAGAACCGCATCCGTTTCGCAGTGGAGGTCGTCAAAGATATCCGCTCAAAGGTCTCCAATGAATTCATTGTCGGATACCGTATCTCTGCCGATGAATATGTTACCGGCGGCAGGAATATCGGAGACACAATGACAATAGTTCCCTATCTTGAAGAAGCAGGCATTGACTATATCCATGTATCAGCAGGCGTTTACCGCTCATTTGACGACATAATCCCATCGCAGTACCGCGGCCATTCATGGAATACCAATGCTGCAGTAGAGGTAAAAAAGATAACCAAACTGCCTGTGATCTCTGTCGGAAGGATAAATGACCCAAGACTTGCAGAAACGATCATTGCCTCAGGCAAATCAGACATAGTTGCAATGGGGCGTCAGTCACTTACAGATCCGGAGACCCCCAACAAAGCAAAAGAGGGCAGGTTTGACGAGATCCGCAGTTGTATAGCATGCCATCACGGATGCGTTAAAAACCTGCTCAACAATGTTCCGATCCAGTGCATCCTGAACCCGACCCTGGGCAGGGAAAGCGAAGTCTCTCTTGAAAAGACAGCGGCACCCAAAAATATAATGGTCATAGGTTCAGGTCCTGCAGGACTTGAGGCAGCTATCACAGCGGCCTCGCGCGGACACAGGGTAAAGGTTTTCGAGAAGAACCGCTGGGCAGGCGGCCAGTTCCGCATCGGTGCGGTACCACCCGGAAAAGGTGAAATGATCAACTATATCAACTGGCAGTTAAACGAGCTCGAAAAACTGAACGTGCCCGTCCTGATGGAGACGGAAGTCACACCGGAACTTGTTAAAAAGGAAAAGCCGGATGTCGTTTTTGCCGCCACAGGAGCAGAACCAATCATCCCAAACATACCCGGGGCAGACAGACCAAACGTCGTAACCGCTCATGATGTTCTTTCAGGAAAGGTCAACACAGGCAACAGCGTTGTTGTTGTGGGCGGAGGCTGTGTGGGAGCTGAAACTGCCAACCAGCTTGCAAACTACTTAAAAGGTGTCACTATCATCGAAATGCTGGACGCGATAGCAGGAGATGAAATAGTGGTACCTCGCTGGGATCTTCTTGAAGATCTCGATAGGAACAAAGTCAGGATCTGTACAAAGACCACGGTCGATGAGATAACAGATGCAGGAGTGAAGGTATCTGGCGCAGTAAACGAAGTTATCCCCTGCGACACAGTAGTGCTTGCAGTAGGGGCTAAGCCCGTACTGGGCCTTGCAGATGCTCTTAAAAAAGAGGGTTATGATGTCCGCGTCATCGGGGACGCCGCAAAAGTCGGTCTGGGCGGAGAAGCCATAATGGAAGGCTTTGAGGTCGGAAGAACCGTCTAGACAGGTCCAAAATTTAACTTATCAATTAAAGCTGCCTCCCTCGTTCAATAGGGAGGCAGCTTTAACTTTGATTTTATTAAAAGATCCGAAAATGGATCTATCTCATTCTGAAGTCAATAATAAGATCGAACTACACGCTCGGGCCGATGCGCGTTATGCCGGTCTCTGTGTGGCCAAGCACTTCCGATGAAGTCTGCTCGCCAGAGATAACGTACAACAGTTTTTGAAAGAGCCTCTCCCCTGCGCTTTCAAGCGACTCCTTCCCCAATGTTATAGGGCTTGCGTCAAAATCAATGTTCTCTCTCATCCATTCAGCGACTTTAGGATTGCCGGTGATCTTGATCACAGGTGCTATCGGTGCTCCAACCGGAGTTCCCCGACCAGTCGTAAAGAGGATAACCTGTGAACCTCCCGCAAGCATGCCCGTAACTGACTCCACATCAAATCCCGGTGTATCCATTATCACTAGGCCCCTTGACTTTGGGATCTCCCCATAGCGGACGACCTCCATCACTTTTGATGAACCCGCCTTAGCAAGGCAGCCCATCGACTTTTCCTCTATCGAAGAAAGGCCCCCCTCTATGTTCCCCGGTGTGGGATTCGTGCCACGCAGATCGACGTGCATCGCATTGGCGCTCTTTTCAACATCTTTTACGATCTCTTTAATTTTTTCCCCTACCCCGGGATCAACTCCCCGGCCGGACAGTATATGCTCCGCTCCGATCATTTCAGGAGTTTCCGACAGTATCGCCGTTGCACCGAGGCTGATGATCCTATCTGAAACCCATCCTACCAAGGGGTTGGCGCTGATACCGGAAGTAGCGTCAGAGCCGCCGCATTCAAGTGAGACAACAAGATCCCTGATGTCCACTTCTTCCCTTTTCTGAGACAGACATTTCTCTGCCATCTCTTTTAACACATTTATCCCTGCTCTTATGGTGGCTGTCGTTCCGCCGCAATCCTGTATCCTCACATGTGCCGCAGGGCGGCCGGTTGCTTTGACATTTTCCACGATACGTTCAGCCGATGACCCTTCGCAACCCAGGCTTACCACAAGGACAGCTGCAATGTTTGGATTCTTCGCTATTCCATCTAAAGTCCTCTGTGTCTGCTCCCCGTCCGCACCAAGCTGACCGCAGCCGTTGCCGTGCACAAAGAGAGCAGTTCCGGGAACCGCTTCCGAGATCTTACGGGAGACATGGTTCGCGCATACCACCGAGGAGAGGACAAGAAGATAATTGCGAACCCCGACAGTTCCGTCAGGTCTTTTATATCCCATGAATTTCATTCGAGGTCACCTCTTCCTCTTCCGCCGACCATGTTATGTACATGGACATGTTCACCGGGCTCGATCATCCTGCTTGCATAGCCGATAGTCTCGCCGTACTTAATTACCCTCTCCCCTTCGCCTATCTCCTCTATAGCGATCTTGTGCCCCAGCTGAAGCTTCGAAAATGACCTGATGCCGGAAGGGACATCCTTGCCAGTCACTTCTTCGCCCTCCTCTATCTCTTTGATCAGAGTGACAACATTATCTTTTGTGTTCACCCTGAGACAGTTGATGCTTTTGATTTCAGAATTGGTTCCGTAGACAGATTCAAAAGTACGCAGGATGTTCAGCTGAAAACGGTCCAGATATGAAAGCGCGCTTTCGCGAATATCAACAGGGATGCCATAATAGGCCCCAGCAATTCCCCCGGTTATCGCAGCGAGAGTGTCGCTGTCTCCGCCGATGGAAATGGCGTTGCGTAAAGCATCTTCGAATCCCGAGGATTCCAGAAAGGCCATAATGGCCTGTGGCACAGTTTCCTGACAGGTCTCATTAAACCTGTAGGTTGGCCTTATCTCGTCAAGTGAAAAGTCCATCGGATAGTAATATTTGTTTATATATTCCCTGATTTCCGAAATGCTTTTGCCTTCCCGGGCAAGATAGATCGCAACAGAAGTGGCTTCTGCGCCTTTAAGCCCCTCAGGGTGATCGTGTGATATCTCCGTCACTATTTTTGATAATATTTTCGCTTCCTCAAGAGAAGATGCTGCAAAGCCACATGGACTGATCCTCATTGCAGCGCCGTTGCCAAAACTGTTATATGGCTGCGGATCGTCCATGTACATCCACCTGTGGAACATACCTCCGTAACCACAGTCAGGATATGGCCTTCCTACCTCCTGAAGGTGGGCGGCAACTGTTTTTCTGAGGATATCCCTATCTTTATTGCTTTCTATGATCGCCTTTGCGACACCCAAAGTCATTATGCTGTCGTCTGTTACGAAGCAATCACGAGTAAACAATTCAAAGTTTTTGGTTTTGATGTTGTTCCATTCAAACCGTGAGCCTACGATGTCGCCAATAATTGCGCCAAGCATCTCAGTACCCCTTCTCCCTATGTGTTTTTAATTTTAGTATATCATCGGGATGAACTGTATTAAAACTGCTTCAGGCTCCATTTATCCAGGCCAGGAGTATTTCTACCGCATCCAAGTAAGAGTCGAACCCTTTGCCGGCGACAGTGGCGATGCAAACCGGTGCCGTAAATGAAACTTTACGGAATTCTTCCCTTGAGTTGATGTCAGAGAGATGCACCTCCACTGCAGGCAGATTGACTGCTTTTATGGCATCAGGGATGGCAATGCTCGTGTGGGTGTACGCGGCGGGATTGATGATTATTCCGTCGAACTTATCAAGTGCCTCCTGGATGGCGTCGATAATATCCCCTTCGTGGTTCGACTGGTAAAATTCGACCTCGACATTTCTTGGTTTGCAGTAATCGACAACATAGTCAATGAGATCCTCAAGGGTCTCATCGCCATATATCTCAGGCTCCCTTATTCCCAGCATGTTGAGGTTAGGTCCGTTGATCACAAGGATCTTCATATCTTGAGCACCTCCGTTATCTTCTTAGCGGCTTTAAGCGGATCCCGGTTTTGTACTGAGATGTCACTCCAGCTTTCATAAAGTCCTGCCCGTTCGCTGTAGATCTGTTCTGTTCCCTTTGCTTTGGAAAGAGGCCTATCCGATGTATCGAGATATTTAAGTTCTCTTTTTATAAAGACTACGGTACTGTTCTGTCTCATTATATCCCTGTTTTCGGGAGTTGTTACCGCCCCCCCGCCTGCAGCTATGACAAGTCCGCTCTCCCTGCAGAATTCTCTCAGCACCTCGCTTTCAACTTTCCTGAAATATGCTTCTCCGGAGTCGGCGAAGATAGAAGTGATTTTTCTGCCTTCCCTGGTCTCTATCTCTTCGTCGATATCGACCAGCTTTCTTTTCGTCAAGTCATGAAGATGCCTGCCTATAGCGGTCTTTCCACAGCCGGGCATTCCTATCAGGACTATGTTTTTGGTCTGTTTTTCGATCTTTTCGGAAATCACTTCGGATGTCTCATGCGGGATGGCAATGCCCGTAAAAAGCTCCGAAGCACGCCTTGCCTGTTCAACAAGCATCAGCAGACCTCCGCGAAATTGTATCCCAAGCCTTTCAGCCTGCAGGATAAGCGCGGTTTTAGCCGGATTGTATATCAGGTCCGCAAGGAATTCGCATTCCGTGAATATACCGAGATCGACCGGAGATATTCCGTTGTTCGGGTACATCCCGACCGGCGTCGTGTTTACGATAATGGCAGCATCAGTGTGCTCTGAAATATTTTCGTAATTTACGGGTCCGCTTCTTGAGACAGTTATCAGAGGATCTGCCCCCAGGTCAGTGAGGACCGCTCTGACCGTTTTTGAGGCCCCGCCTGAACCGAGGATCAGTGTCTTTTTGCCCCGTATATTCTCCTTTACAGGCTCCATCATCAAAAGAAAACCATCGTAGTCAGTGTTTTCACCAAAGTATGAGCCATCCGGATTTTTCAGCATGGTGTTTACGCTTTCGATGGCAAGGGCCCTCTCTGAAAGTTCACTGCAGTAAGGAATAACTTCCTGTTTGTAGGGTATAGTCACATTGAACCCGTCAAGGCTGTTGTTCTTTATAAAATCTTCCAGACCTGCAGGGGGTACCTGGCAAAGCTCATAGGGATAGCTGCCAAGCATCCAGTGGATGCTTGGCGAAAAGCTGTGTCCAAGCTTCTCTCCAAGGAGGCCAAAACTTTTCACCTCAAACTACCTCCGTGTAGCTCCCCAGATATTTGAGCATTTTGCTGCTCTCTTCGAACCTGACCAACATCTGCCTGAATGTCTCAGAGTATATTGATGTCGAGAGGTCAAAATAGAACATGAACTCAAAGTCGCTCTCAGGCAATGGGCGGCTTTCCAGTTTATTGATATTCACACCAAGGGCATAAAGACCGGAAAGTGCGTGATAGAGTGAACCAGGCTTATGGGGGAGGATCGCCATAACACTTGTTTTGTCTGCTCCGGGATATATCTCAAGTTTCTTTGATATACAAATGAACCTGGTGTAGTTGCCCCCTTGATCCTGTACGGAACTTTTGAGACAGTTAAGTCCGTAGAGTTCTGCGCAAGAGGAAGAAGAGAGTGCGGCAGCGTCGTTCCTTCCCGATCCGAAGAGCATTTTTGCAGCAGCGGCAGTGTTCTCACACGGAGTGACCTTTACTTTGCCGAGTGATTTCAGAAAGCCGGCACACTGAGCAAGAGCCTGCTCATGCGAGAATACCTCCTTTATATCTTTCATAGATGTTCCTTTGTTTGCGAGAAGGCAGTGATCCACCTTTATGCGCGTGCTCCTTATTATGCTGAAGTCATACTTGATCATCAAGTCATAGATAGCGTTAACAGAACCTGCGGTGCTGTTTTCAAGAGGCAGTATCCCATAACGGCAGAGACCCTGGTCTATTGCAGAGAATACACCGTCAAAGGTTGAGAAGTACATAATGTTGGGAGCCTTGAACATCTTCTCACAGGCTATCTGAGAATATGCGCCCTCAACTCCCTGACAGGCGACAAGAGGAGCGTCAGGCAGGGTCTTCTGTGTCTCGCTGATGGCAGTCTCCACTCTGTCGGATAGATCTGACCTGGTTCCGCAGAGGCTGTGCTGATGTGCTCGGCCAAGTTCAAAGAGAGTCAGGTAGAGGGTCCTCATGTAGGGCTCCATCTCCGGAGAAGCCTTTTCCATAACCGAAGCCAGCTTCTCTCTCTCCCTCTCTGGGTCCCTTATGGGAAGCCCCTTTTCCTTTTTGTAGGCGGCGATGTCCGCTGATACTTGCATGCGCTCTAGAAAAAGCTGCGTAAGTTTCTCGTCTATCTCGTCGATCCTCTTTCTGTGAATTTCCAGGCTCATCTGTTTTCCCCCTTACGGTATATTCTTGATCCAAGCAGTGAATCATATATTGCTATAGAAGCTGCAGATTCAACACAGGGAATGGCCCTGGGAACTATACATGGGTCGTGTCTGCCCTTAGTGCTTATTTTTGCCTTTTCTTTTGTTGAAAAACTTACAGTATCCTGCTCTATGCTGATCGAAGGAGTCGGTTTTATTGCTGCCCTGAATATCAGAGGCATACCTGACGTTATCCCCCCCAGGATACCGCCGTGGTTGTTGGTCAGAGTCCTGATCATACCGTTTTCGCAGGTAAACGGATCGTTGTTGGCACTCCCCATCGACCTGCTTCCTGCAAAACCACTGCCGAATTCAATTCCCTTGACTGCAGGAACTGCAAATACTGTACAGGCTATCATGTTCTCCATTCCATCGAACATGGGATCGCCTACTCCTGCAGGAAGCCCTATCGCTGCACATTCAATTATTCCACCGACAGAATTTCCCGCCTTCTTCGCTGCACTTATTGCGGTTTTCATTATCTCTCCTGCCTCAGGATCGTTTACCGGGAAAGAGCTAGCCCTCAGGCGGTCAAAATCTTCCTCAGACACGTTTACAGGGTCAAAGGAGAAGTCCCTGACGCCTGCTATCTCGCATATGTGGGCTCCTACTTTTATCCCCTCTTCTTCAAGAAGCTGGAGCATTATTCCTCCCGCAATACAAAGAGGAGCTGTCAGCCTTCCGGAAAAGTGGCCGCCGCCGGAGTGGTCCTGTGTTCCGTTATACTTCATCTGTGCTGTGAAATCAGCATGCCCGGGACGCGGCTTGTCTGAAAGCTCCGAGTAATCTCGTGATACTGCATCGGTGTTTTTGATAACTGCCGCAAAGGGGGCACCACACAAGACCCCGTCCTTCAGGCCGGAGAGTATAACGGGGGTGTCGCTCTCGGAACGTTGAGTCGAATATTCGTTTCTGCCCGGCGCACGCCTTGACATAAATTGGCCGAGCTTTTCCAGATCAATTCTATGCCCGGCCGGAAGTCCATCAATTACTACTCCTATAGAAGCCGAATGCGACTGTCCGAATATTGATACATTGATGTTTTTTCCAAATGACGAGCCCATATTACTGCTCCTTTCTGACGATCCCGCCCAGAGCGGCGAGATCTTCAAAGAATCCGGGGTATGACTTGCTTACTGACTCTGCTCCATTAATAACGATATCATCGAGTGATATTACGGAAGCAAGCGATGCCATCATTGCTATCCGGTGGTCGCCGTGAGAGTTTACCTCTCCGCCGGCAAGAGGCCTTCCGCCTATTATCCTGAGAGAAGAGGCCTCCTCAAATATTTCTGCTCCCAGCCTTCTGAGCGTATCGACAACTGTATAGAGCCTGTCGCTCTCCTTGAGGCGAAGCCTTCCTGCATTGAATATTTCTGTCTCTCCTCCCGCGGCGCATGCCATCAGCGCTATCGGAGGAACCAGGTCGGGTATATTACTTGCGTCTATCCGTACCGGCTTCAGGGTCCCGGCATTTACCCTCACTGAATTTTCTTCGCAGATAACTTCTGCTCCCATCTCCATGAGCACTCTTGTTATGGCTCTGTCTCCCTGGCAGGAATTAATATTTAAGTCCTCGCAGGAAAGACTCCCTCCGCAGGCAGCTGCCCCGCAAAGCCAGAAAGCCGAATTAGACCAGTCACCCTCCGTTGCGATGCTTCCCGGGGAGATAAACCTGTCTGTCCCTGATATCTCTATCGAACCCTCTTTTACTTGCGTCTTCATGCTAAAGGTTTTCAGAACATCCAGGGTCATATCTATATATCCGCCGGACTCCACCGGGCCTGATGTCTTTATCCTGCTGTCTTTTTCAAGAAGCGGCAGGGCCATAAGAAGCCCGCTTATGAACTGTGAGCTTACATCACCGGGAATTTCGAACTCCCCGGCTGTCAGCCTGCCGGAAAATGAAACACTTTCACTGCCTTTGCCCTCTATGGATAT
>LSQX01198616.1_pt1 | contig 11285 bp, 5 predicted proteins | sample 654561 | NCBI WGS metagenome assembly LSQX01 (sample SAMN04489861, study PRJNA283612) | anaerobic digester metagenome | isolation source: 4 biogas reactors fed with cattle manure at either 37C or 55C with and... | place: Denmark: Kongens Lyngby | collected 2014 | reverse complement strand
CGATCTCCTCGTCCGTCGGCTCCCTGCCGAGGCGCTGAACGAGCTGGCGCGAGATGCGCACCATCTTGTTGATCGTCTCGACCATGTGAACCGGGACGCGGATCGTGCGCGCCTGGTCGGCTATCGCCCTTGTGATGGCCTGTCTTATCCACCATGTGGCATATGTGGAGAACTTGTATCCCTTTGTATAGTCGAACTTCTCGACAGCCTTCATAAGCCCTAAATTGCCCTCTTGAATCAAATCAAGGAACAACATTCCTCTGCCTACGAAACGCTTTGCAACCGAAACTACAAGGCGTAAATTCGCTTCTGCTAACTCGTTTTTTGCGTCCTCGTCGCCTGCTTCCATGCGCTTTGCAATCATTACTTCCTCATCGCCGGTCAGAAGCGGCACTTTGCCTATCTCTTTTAAGTACATACGAACAGGGTCATCTAAGCTAACGGAAGAAAGCTCGGCGACTAATGCCTTTTTCTCGACTTCGCCCTCTTCCTCTTCATCTTCGTCCTCTTGCGGTATCTGGTTTTCATCTACCACATTGATTTTGTTCATGTTAAAACGGAAATAGATGTCGTCCATCTGCTCCGAATCCAAATCGAACTCAGCCAATGCGTCCATAACCTCTTTGTAGGTCAAAAAATGCGTCAGCTTGCCCCTCTCTATAAGCTGGCCGACCCTCGCTTCGCAACTCAAAAACTCTTCCATACGTTTTCCCCTTTCAAATGTTTAGTGTTCCTTAGTTTTTTTCAACTCATCCATAAGTAGCTTGTATTGCGCTACATATTCTTCAGAGCTAATCTCTTTCATATCCCGCTTTGCTGAAAGTGTAAAAAGCTCTTCTTCTAAATCGAGCCTTTTAATCGCTTGAACACAATCCCTTGCCGTTTCCTTGGGTTTCTCGACTTCGTTTGTGCTAAACGCTCCAAAAAGCTGTGAAACATCGCTTTCTTCGCTTAAATCGTTCAAAATCTCCGCTATACTCACCTCTCCAATACCGCTTTTATATTTATCAACGATTGCACCTACTACCATTCTTACATCATCACGCTTTATTCTGTTTATTGCGTGCTCATGCACCCATGATGCAACGGATTTATTAGTAGCTGCGCAGGTTGCAAGCAAATACTCGCATTTATCACGCTGATTTTGTCCAAACAAACCGTTTTCACTATTATTCCGTAAATGAACAAATGTATTCTCTTGGGTATTAGGTTGCTTTTTGCCCTGCTCGCATACGGTTTCATAGCTTAAGCCTGTTTTTTCGGATATCACCCTAAAATAGCGCTCCTGCTCTACCGGCTGCAACGAACCTACAAGCTCACAGGCTTCTATTGCATAGGCTTGGCGGTCGTCGGTGTTCGAAAAATCATACTTCTTCTGCATAAACTCTAACTTGTAGGCATTTAGCGGCAGGGCAAGCTCTTTTAGTTTCAAATACTCGTCTTTGCCGTATTTTTTTATGAAATCGTCTGGGTCATCTCCATTTGGTATAACGATTACACGCACATTCAAGTTTGCATTAGCTAAAATGTCCAAGCCACGAAGCGTTGCGTTTTGCCCTGCTGCATCGCCATCATAGCTTATGAATACATTGTCGGTATAACGCTTTATTAGGCTTGCTTGCGGCTTTGTAAGCGCCGTTCCAAGCGATGCCACTACATTTTGTATGCCCGCGATATGCAAGGCTATAACATCCATATAGCCCTCAACAATTATTATGTCGTTAAGCTGCTTGCGTTTTAGCATATTCAAGGCATAAAGATTATAGCTCTTGTTATATACCTTTGTTTCGCCTGTGTTTAGGTATTTTGGCTCGTCTTTGCCTAGCGTTCTGCCGCCAAAGCCCAACACAAGCCCTCTCTCTGAAATTATAGGAAACAAAAGCCTATCCCTGAAAAACGAATAATAATTATCGTGTTGCGATTTTCTGATTAAGCAAGCCTCCGAAAGCTCGTAATCGGAATAGCCTAAGTTTTTTAAGTGAAGATGTAGCTCGTCCCACGAATTAGTCGCATAGCCCAATCCGAATCGCTTAACAACGCTTGGCGGAATCTTTCTGCGTTCAAGGTATTCAAGTGCAGCTTTGTTCTTATATAATTGCTCGTGAAAAAAAATTGCGGCATCCTTCAAGCAAGCATACAGCCTTTCACGAAATTCCCGCTCTTCCTTAGCTTTTTGACTATTTATTCCTTCGGAGGGCAGCTCCATATTCACTCTATGCGCTAAATGCTTTATGGCTTCAATGTTGTTAGGGAAATTCTCAATATCCCTTACAAACTGAATTACCGTACCGCCCTTATGACAGCCAAAGCAATAGTACATCTGTTTTGAGGTATCGACACAGAACGAAGGTGTTTTTTCCCTATGAAACGGACAGCAAGCCCACAGCTTACCGCCTCTTTTGGATAATGAAACATAACCGCCTATTATGGAAGCGATTTCGTTTTTCGAGAATAACTCATTCATCCAGCTATCAGGAAGCGCCAATTTATCACCTCATCAATTTTTTCCCTGCAAGATATAAATACAAATAATATGTCGCTTTTCCTGCATGGTTAAATAATATATGATTTGTTTTAATAATTATTAGTGATTCGGTTACATAACAATTCCATAGTTTGTGTTATAATTTGAAAAAATAGGAGGTACAAATAATGATAGAGCAAGTATTTACGATGTCCACCAATAACGATAAGGTTATGGAAAAGGTATTGTTTGATGAGAACATACATTATCTCCACATGGTTTTTAATAAGAACGAGGGTACACCGGAGCATTTTACGAACGGAAACGTATATATGACGGTAGTTCGCGGCACACTTTCGCTCACCTTAGCCGACCAAGAGGCGCACGTATATCCCCGTGGTACATTGCTGACTATTCCTTTTAAAACAAAGATGATTGCCGAAAACAAGCACGATGAGGTTTTAGAGCTTATAGTCGTTAAAGCACCAGCACCTAAGGCGTAGCACGAGGGGAACGGTTTTGGGGAATTTGTTAGGGCTTGCGCCCCACCCCACTACTTTTTGCTAAAAGCAGCAAAAGCAAGGTTTATTATGTGGTTGAACACTTAAAAAGTATTTATAGGCTTTGCTGTGTTTTCGTGCTAAATCGTTCCCAATTTGCCGCAGGCGAATATCATTGCGGAGCAACTTTCGTGCGCAGTAATATCACTGCCGATAGGTAAAATAACTATGAGCGACAGCGAATAATATCACTGGATTGGTTAGGCTATTCGCCTAACCAATCGATTTCTCCTACCACAAACCGCAGTAAATGCGTTACATCGCCCGTATTATTATGCCTATCAACATTCGTATCAAACACCTTCAACTGCGTTTCATTAAGCGTAATCTTGCCAACTATATGCCGCAACATCAATGTTGCATCGCCTGTATTCACGCTTGCATCCATGTTCACATCGCCCATTCTGCCGTCCTTGGGAACACGCTCGAACAGCAACACATTCGAATGCTCGGTATCGGCTGAAATGTTCCCAAAATCATCGCAATATAGATACCTGTTTGATAAATAGTCTAAGAAAACATAATTTTCTGTGTCCTCAAACTGCTGATACACGAAAAACCCAGCCAAAAGCATATCAGATGTAGTGAAATACGAATTATTAACCACACCTAAGAAGCCCGAATCCCCAACGCAACGAACATTAAAGCCCTTTTGATTATCGCCATACATGAATCTAAACGCAGGTACACGCTCGTTTATATTGTCGTAGAAGTATAGCTTGTTATCTATAATATCAACGGGAATTGTAGAGATTGCACCGTTTTTATACGAAAGCGCATACGAAACTCCGCTCTTTTGTGCCACCACGTAATAGTTTTTGCCCAACTCGGGGTTATTCACCTTCACATAATCCGCTGAAATCTTTATATGCTTATAAACTATAACCTCGCAAGCGCCTTCAACATTTGAGTTTTTGAAATAGCCGTCATTGTCGTAGCTTAAATACACATCACGCTTTGCATTGTATAGATAGCCTTTGCCGTCTATGATTTTAATATTAAACGAATCAGCATACAATGGAAACATATTCTTCATCTGAACATATCCATCGCTTGCGGTTAAGTATTCGCCCGACATTATATTCGCCAGCCTGAATCCCTCATTGCCTGTGTTAGCAATGAAAATAACCTCGTCTAAATTATTTGTTTCGCTTTGAGGCATAATGCCCCTGCGGTCAACCTTTATTTCAATTCCCCAAAGTCCATTCCCTGAAAGCCTATCTAACACGCTAAGTGCAAACTGCTCTCCCTCAGAATTTTTAACTGCAAATATGTAATGTTCGCCAGCATTCAAAGAATCCGCTTGAACGAACCTAAGCGGCTGTTGCGTAGGTGTTACTGTTGTTGTTCTATACACCGCAATTACCGTTAAATCGCTTGTTACGTATGAGAAATCACAGCTCCAAAACGCAAACACGCTGCCCTCTCGCTGTGGGGGTGTTGGCGCTATTGCCGAATGTCCATGCTTTACCTGTTGAGAACTAAGCACATAATAATCAATATCCACAAACACAACCGAATAGCTTGTTAGCTCGTAAACAGCCGCTACCGTCATGCTTTTTAATACGCAAGTGATGTCTTTATCCCAACCAGTAAAGTCATAGCCGTAATGCTCGGGAGCTGTTGGGGGGTTCGTAATCGCACTGCCATGCTCTACATTCACACTACCTAACTCGGTTTCATAATCCCAATCAACAAATTTTACGGTGTAAATCAGCCTGCGCCATGATGCAAAGAACTCCAAATTGCCGTATGAGCCTTTTGTTATCTCTCGAATTGGCACACCGCTTAACTCCTTATTGTCGTACCAGCCAACGAAAACATGCCCTACCATTGTAGGTCTTGGAAGCGTTATTGTTTCGCTTTCTATTGTGTAGGTAGTTGCGTATTCGTTAGGCATTGTGCCGTCATACACATTATATTTGATGTTGTAAACCGTAGGTGTCCATGTTGCAAAGAAGGTGTAATTGCCAACCGAGCCTGTAACTATCCTATCGAATACAGTTCCCGTTTCGTTCATAAAACGCCAATTCAAAAACATATATGCGTTTCGAGTAGGAATAGGCAACGTAATTGTTGGGCTTTCTATTGTGTAGCTTGTTATAGTGCCATCGGGTAACATTCCGCCATTTGTAATGTATGTAATAGTGTAGATTTTCGCCGTCCATTTTGCGTAGAATATGCGATTGCCAACAGCATTTGCAGGAATAGCACTTACCGATTCGCCGCTAAAATCTGCTGTATTGTACCATTTAGAAAAATCATAGCCAACTCGTGCAGGCAGGGGAAGCGTTACAACTCCGCTTTCAATCGTGTAGGTTTTAGGCGCATCGGAGGGGTTTATGCCGTTGTTAAGCACATACGAAATCGTGTAAACCTCTGCCGTCCACTTAGCATAAAGCGTTATATCGCCTGTTGAGCCTAAAACAATCTCACTAACTGCATTTCCGCTAAAATCAGCATTCCTGTACCATCCAGAGAAGATATAGCCACGCTTTGATGTTGTAGGAAGTGCGAAAGTAGGAGTTTCAATAGTGTAGCTTGTTATGAAATACGGAGATTGTATTCCACCATTCGTAACATAAGTAATATTGTAGGTTTTGGCTGTCCATGAAGCGTAGAATGTTTTATCGCCATACGAACCCGAAGCGATTTTTGCAACCTTATCGCCTGAAAGCTGTGGATTGCTGTACCAGCCGGAGAAATCATAGCCGTTTCTTGTGGGTGTTGGGAGATTTATGTCTGCACTTTCAATCGTGTAATTTTTTGGCGCATTAGGGGGATTAGCTCCGCCCCTTAAATCGTATTGAATCGAATAGGTTACCATAGTCCACTTTGCAAAAAGCGTAATGTCGCCGGTAGTACCCTTATTTATATTAGTAACAATTTCACCTGAAAAGTTGGCATTCCTATACCAGCCAGCGAAAGCATAGCCGTTTTTCGTAGGTGTGGGAAGCGCAAAGTTAGAGTCTATATTATAGCCATTAGGTGCATCTATCGGGTTTTTGCCCCCATTTAGATTGTATGTGATTAGGTATTGCACATACTCCCATCTCGCATAGAAATTCTTGTTGCCTGTTGAGCCTGTGGGAATAGACAGCACCTTATCGCCCAAAAGATTCGCATTATCATACCAACCCATAAATGTATAGCCGAGCTTGGTAGGCAAGGGCAGGTAGATAATTGGGCTTTCTATGTTGTAGCTTGTGAGAGTACCCAAGGGCAGCGTGCCGCCATTAGTGTAATAACTTATTTGATAATTTATTGCCTGCCACGAAGCGTAGAAAACCTTGTTACCTGTTGAGCCTTTTATAATGGATTCTATCGCAACTCCTGTTAGCTGTGCATTGTCGTACCACCCCTTGAATGTATAGCCAAGCCTTGTGGGAATAGGCAGGGAGAATGTTTCGCTTTCTATAGAATAAGTGCTTATGGGGGGAGAGGAAAACTCTCCGCCGTTTAGATTATAGGTAATCGAATAGTTGATTTTATTCCACTTTGCAAAGAATTCCTTGTTGCCTGTTGTGCCTTTTTCTATTTTTGTTACAGCACCGCCGCTTAATTCGGCATTTGCGAACCAACCGCCGAAGGTATAGCCGTTTTTAGTTGGTACTAATAGCGTAAATGTTTCACTTTCTATGGTGTAGCTTGTATGCGGAATAAGCTGAAATTCTCCGCCATTAAGATTATATTTGATTGTATAAACAATAGGGTTCCAAAGCGCAAATAAATTCTTGTCGCCATAACTACCCTTTACTATTTGAGTTATAGGAAGCTCGTTTTCTGTCCAACCCAAGAAATTATAACCAACTCTTGTAGGGATAGGCAGCAAAAAGGTTTCGGTTTCTACCGTATAGGTAGTGGGGTAAGAGGGGGGAAGTGTTCCGCCGTTTGATTCGTAGAAAATCGAATACGTAACCAAATTCCATGACGAATGCACATCTAAATCGCTTGTGATATTCGAATAGTCCTCTATCCAGTTAGCAAACGCATAGCCGTGGTGCTGTGGTGGCAAAAGTGGAGGAGAAGCCGCAAAGCCCATTTCTACCTGCTGTTGTGAATAAACATTGTTGAGCTTATCCAAGAATCTAACTGTAAATGAATTGTATCTAACAGAAACAAGGCAAGAAGCGGTAAAGCCGCCGTCATTCGTTGTTACAACAATATTCGTATCGCCACGCATAAGCCCAGTAATCTCGCCATCAACTACGGTGCATATATTAGTATCATTGCTTTGCCATGTAACAGACTTATCGCTTGCATCCTCGGGAGCGATAATTGCGTTAATATTAAATTTTTCACCTGCAATAATCGTAATCTGCGAATGGCTTAGTGCAACTCCGCTAACAGGTATTGTGGGTATAGGGGTTTCAGTCGGCGTTGGCGTTTCTGTGGCTTCAGGCGTTAGAGTTGGCGTTTGAGTTTGGGTTGCGGTTTCTGTGGGCGTTGGCGTTTCTGTCGGCGTTTCTGTCGGCTCGGGAGTTAAATCGTCTGCTGTTGGTACAGCGGTTTCGTCTGTTGTGTTCAATACCGCATCAACAGGTTTAAAATACGCAAAAATCGGTGTTGTAAAGGTAATAGGCTTGTTTACAACAGTAAAGCATCTATGCAGCGCATCAAATTCTATGTTTATCGGTGTTGAATCGTTATAAAACAAAATTCTGCCATCTTTTTGAATATCAACCGTTAAAGCTAAATTTTCATCACGAGTGAGTAAAAGATTGTTTTTTTGCACCGCCATGTACGCGTTATCGGATTCGGAGTATAGCTTGTTATCGTTTGTTAAGCTCCAAAGCAGGGCAGAAGCGTAAAGCTGGTTGAAATCGATTCGCTTTTTGCTTTGATTGATTGCGTTTGCCTGTAATCCTCCGCCAATAGACACCAAGTGGTTCGAGATAGCCAATTTATTTGAAACGAGGGCAATTTTTATGTCGCCAATGTTCTTAATGTTTTCATAAGTGTATGCTTCACAGCTAAAATTTGTAGCGTTAGAGAGGGGCGCTATTTGCACGAGCATAACAATAATCAAACCGAGAGAAAGCCACCTATAAAGCCTATTCATATAGTTTTCGCCAACCACCTTTCCATGCAAAAAAGTTATCTCCATATTAAACAGATATATTTTGCTAATTTAGATTATATTTACAAATACGAGAATTGTCAACAAAGAAAATTCAAGTTTCATACATTAAAAATCTACCTTATTCGCAGGATAACCGTTAGCAAATTCGGCAATCATAAGCACAGAAAGAAGTACAAACGGAGGGTTAAAAAATGGCACTAAACAAGGTTGAGATTTGCGGAATAGACACTTCAAAGCTACCCATGCTAACGACGGCTCAAAGCACAGAGCTAATGCTAAAGGTAAAGTCTGGCGATGAGGAAGCAAGGGAAGAGTTTATCATAGGGAATCTTAGGCTTGTTTTAAGCGTTATTCAGAGGTTTTCAGGACGTGGCGAAACTATGGACGACCTTTTCCAAGTCGGCTGTATAGGACTTATCAAGGCAATAGATAATTTTGATTTAAAGCATGGAGTGCGGTTTTCTACCTACGCCGTTCCCATGATTATTGGCGAGGTTCGCAGGCATTTGCGTGATTCGGGGGCAATTCGTGTTAGCCGCTCTCTGCGTGATACCGCCTACAAGGCATTGCAGGCAAGAACAAGGCTTATGGAGGAAAAGCTATGCGAGCCGAAAATTGCAGACATAGCCAAGGAGTTAGGAATAACAGAAAGTGAGGTTGTTTTTGCAATCGCTTCTATTGCCGACCCCATTTCGCTGTTCGAGCCTATATACCACGATGACGGAGATGCAATCTATGTTTGCGACCAAGTTAAAGACGAAAGCTTCTCAGACGAAACATGGCTGAATTCCGTTGCAATCGAAAAGGGCTTGGATAATTTGACCGAGCGTGAAAGAAAAATCATAAAACTTCGCTTTTTTGATAATAAAACGCAAATGGAAGTGGCTTCAGAGATTGGAATTTCGCAGGCGCAGGTGTCGAGGCTGGAAAAGAATGCGCTAAGACAGATGCGAAAGTATGTGAAAAGTGTGTAAAAAAGGCATAATTTGTTCTGCAAGATATAAAAGCGGGGTTTGAATCCCCGCTTTTTTCTTTGATTATTTTTATGCTTATGGCGCATACTCAAAAAGCCACAGGTCATTTTGCGCACTACCAAAGGTGTATTGTGCAGTCAGCATCAGGTGTAAACAAAGCGTTCATTACCGCAATCACCTTACTTCGCCCACTGCATTGCGACTCCAACCGATACGAACCCGTATTATTGTAATTTGGAACAGCATACCAATAGTACCCTTGACTGTGTGCGCCGCTGGGAACCCTCGCCTTGATTTTTGCATCGTTTAGGGAACTGGAATTTTCAACACAAAGCTTAAAATCGGTGTTGCATAGGGGGGTAAGGGTGAGTGAACTGCCACTATACTCCAAACGCCATTTTTGCTCACTTCCACCAGTGAATGGGTTTTGAACGCTTTGCGAATACACAACTGCTGAGGGTGTTCTTACAGATAAATACAACCCACTTCTTACATTTTTTATGTAATATGTTCCCTCGGGTAAAGTTCCGCCTGCGAGTTTTTTTGCATATTTTAGGGCTTCTTCAGCGTTTAAAACGCCATTATACAAGCATATACCTTCATTTTCCCATCCATCTATTTCTGTAACAGTATTTACTATCGAAGCTCTTATTTGTGCGGTTGTAAGTCCTGGACATTCAGATTTTATCAGTGCTGCGGTACCGGCTACAAAGGGTGCTGCGAAGGAAGTACCGGAAACAGAAGTATAACTATGAGCATCACCAGTTGTAAGTATATTACTACCTGGAGCGGCAATATGTACAGCATTTGGTCCCCAACTGGAGTCGTCGCCGTCACCGATACGCCCCGTACGCCAAAGACCAAGACTACCATCATCATTTTTTTGTACTGCACATACAGTAATCATGTTGGTTAGATCGTATAGTGCTGGGTAGATTTTATGTAAATTGTCAGTGCCTACATAAGTTGCTTCGATGTTAAGCCCATAATTCCCTGCTGCGGTTACTAATAACCCAGGATAATTGATTATCTCATTCTTTACTGCATTACTATACTCATTATAATTAAAATGGACAGACATATTAAGTATAGGAATATCATTTTCGTTAGCGTAGTCAATAGCATTAACTATCCGAGTAGTAAGAATATGATTTTCATTCCAGCTTTCGTTTGAACTTTGTTTAACCTTTAATGGAACCATGCCTACTTTCCAGCAGGTACCTACTCCATCCACGCCGTTACCGACTGCACCTATTACACCCGCTACTGCTGTGCCGTGTCCGTTAAAGTCGTAGGTATTTCCGGTTGGGTTTGCAAAATTTCGTCCTTCATTGCGTAATACATTTGCTTCCAAATCCAAATGGTAATTTATGCCATGGTCTATAATACCAACCTTTACTTGCCGAGAACCTGTAGTCTCGTCCCAAGCTTTGTCTGCTTTTATCGCCTTCAAACCCCAACTGTTATTATAATACGGGTCGGTTGGTATCTTTTTAAGCCCTATATCGTTGGTAGTATCTCTAATTATAAAGTTCGGTTCTGCACTTTCGATGTAGGGATTTTTCTCTAACAGATGCATTATGTTAAGAACGTTTTCTTTGCTGTTGTTTTTTAAAGTTAGCAGTAAGATTTGCTTGTATGTATCTCGGTTAATCCCCAACGCGTCAATGTCGCCGTCAATTCGTGAAAGGTCTTCGATTTTAACAATGTTTTCCGCAATCTCGTTATTGATTTGAGTTACAATATCAAGTCCTTGAAACGCTTGAGCCGCATTGTTCAACTCGTATCTGCCATCTTTTTGTTGCAAATATCCGTCTTTTACTACTGTTGCCATATCAGCTATGCTGTATTCTTTGTTAATTACTCCGTAGTGCCTGCTTATTACTATAAGCAACTCGTTGTCAGTAAATTCGGTTTCGAGTGAAATAGTAGAGTAATACTTCTCTGCAAAGCTGTCAACCAACTTGTTGCCCGTTTCCGATGTTTTAGTGGTGCCAACATTTGATTCGCCGTGGGCTGCCTTAATTTGCATATTGGTTGTAGTTAAAATCATAACCAACACTAATGCAAACGCTGTTAATCGTTTAAGTTTCATAATTTTCTCCTTTTTTATTTATCAATTATATGTGGGTTCTGGAATCCATACGTCTTGGTTGTTAAACAACCAAACAATAGTCTCGGCATCCTGCTTTGTAATGATGCCC
>LSQX01192325.1_pt3 | contig 11285 bp, 6 predicted proteins | sample 654561 | NCBI WGS metagenome assembly LSQX01 (sample SAMN04489861, study PRJNA283612) | anaerobic digester metagenome | isolation source: 4 biogas reactors fed with cattle manure at either 37C or 55C with and... | place: Denmark: Kongens Lyngby | collected 2014 | reverse complement strand
GTTGCTGATGCTTTTGGAAGCAGGCAAAGCGATTTCTCCTTGCACATAATCGGGAGCCAGGGGCTGGCAGACAGAAAATTGAAACATGATAAACGATCAAAACAATTTCTGCAAAGGTATAAAAAAGCGATGGATTGCCCAGCGTCCCAAGCAATACGGCAGAGCATTTTGTTTAGGGCCGTCTTAATTTTGCAGCAAGTTGCTTTAGTTGTTCTAAAAAATGTTTATTTTTGCCTGAAATCAAATCCCAAAATTAACATATATGAAAATTCAACGACTTTTTTTGTTTACTTTTTTGCTGGCAGCGGTTTCGGCTTTTGCTCAAACATCGGTGACAGCCACCTGGCCCTTTGATCAGGGCACGGCCAATCCGTCGGTAGCGCAAATCAATAACGACACTGCCTTTACTCTAAGCAGTTTTGTACTCGGATCACATCTGATTTGCACCGGCATACAGGCTCCCAATACCGAAAGTGTGTCTTATTCGAAGATTCAGCCCGATGCCCAGACAGGTTCGGCTACTCCGGGCCACGAGCTTAGTTTTATGCTCAAACCCTCAAAGGGTTTGCTGTTTACACCTACCCGGGTCAGCTTCAAGACTTCGCGCTTTGGCACCGACGGAGGCTTGCTTGTGTTAAGCCGCAGCACCGGCGAAGGGGCTGAAGAAATCATTGCCCAGGACATAAAACCGGACCGTAACAACGTGGATCCTTTCTTTACGGTCTGCGATTACCCTCTGGAGGGCCTGACGGCTTCGGGAGAGCCTTTTGTTTTCAAGATTTACATACACAGCCTGGGTTCTACCAAGCAAATTGGTTTTTACAATATTGCTATAACAGGCGATATCGAAGGCAGCCTGATCGAGGTGGCCAAATACGAGCTTAATACAGCCGTTTCTCCTGCAGAGGCAGGCGACATTACGCTGAGCCCTCCCGGGGATACTTTTGACGAGGGTTCCGAAATTACGCTGACCGCCAATAAGGCTTTTGGTTATACTTTTAGTCATTGGGAAGACGGGCAGGGCACTGTTCTGTCGGAAGAGAATCCCTATGTGCACACCATTACGGCTGATACCAATCTGATAGCTGTTTTCGATCAATTAAATACCTACGGCCTGGTATTGTCGGTCGAAGGCGGTGCCAACGACTATATGATTTCTGCTTCGCCGGCCGGTACGATGGTAAACGATACTCTTCGTTACGAAGAAGCTACGCAGGTGAGCCTCAAAGCCTCGGGGAACAAGATTTTGACCTTCAACAACTGGAGTTCGGGCGAAACCAACAGCGAGTTGCTGCTGGATATGAACCACGATTATGAGTTGACGGCCTATTACAGCGCGGTGGATTTTATTGCCGGCTGGGATTTTTATCTTCCGGGCAACAGCGGAAGGATAGCCGATTTTGCCTCAGAAGGCAACAGTGCTTCTACCCTGATACTCCGTAACGCCGAGGGTAATGCTACCGGCTGGCTGGATAAGTCGCAGCAGGCCGCCGGAGGCTACGAAGGCCGGCCGGCAGCGGTAAACTGGAAGAATCTCACAGACAAATATTATTACCAGATCAGTTTTGATGCCACCAATTTTACTGATATCAAAGTGGCTTCGGCGCTTTTGTTCAATTACAATGCCTATTCCAAAATTAAACTGGAATATTCGCTGGATAATGAGAGTTTTACTACCGTTGATACCATTCGTATGTCGGACAACAAAGTTTGGTACGATACTGAATTCAGCCTGCCGGCCGATGCAGACCATGCGTCTAAAGTCTATGTGCGCTGGCTGCCCGATTATAGCTCTCCTGTGCTGGGTACCGAATCCAACAACGACGGTACATCGATCAGCGATATTTACATTACGGGAACCGGCCTGATCTACGACGACGGCAAGGCTCCGGTTTTGCTGAGTTCTGTGCCGGCCGATCAATCGACCGGAGCTTCGGCTACCGGAAAGATTGTGCTCAGTTTTGACGAAAAGATCAAGCTGTCCGATAGCTTATTTGCCACGCTCGATGCGCTGCCCCTGGAAGGTCTGGTTAGCGGTAAAACCCTCAGTTTTGCTTACCGAAGCCTGGATTACGCCAAAGAATACGAATTTATTCTCCCTGCCAATGCCGTCTCCGACCTGACAGATAATTTCCTGGATTCTGTCATTACAATTCGTTTCACAACCATGGAGCGGCCTGTAGTGAGCAAAAAGCTTTACGATGCCGTTGTTTCAAACACCGAAGAATTGCTGGCAGCACTTGATGCGGCACATGCTTCGCAGACGGGGGAACGTTATCGTATTTTGCTCAAAAACGGGGAATACGACCTGGGCTCGGGCATCACTACCATCACGGCCGACAAAGTTTCGCTGATCGGACAGAGCCGTGAGGGGGTTTTGGTCTACAATACTTCCATAAACGAGGGCATCAGTATTACCTCCACTATTTTCCTGAGCGGTGCCACAGGCTTTTATGCCCAGGACATTAGTTTTCAGAATAAATATCCTTATATGAATTCTACAGGCCGGGCGGTGGTGCTGCGCGACACCGGCACTAAGAATATTTTCAAGAATATCAGCCTGCTCAGTTTTCAGGATACCTATTATTCGGGCAATTCCGGAAGGATGTATTTCGAAGATTGCCAGATTAACGGGGTGGTCGACTTTATTTGCGGAGGCAGCGATATTTTCTTCAACCGTTGCCTGCTGGCCCTGGAAAAACGAGGCGGCAATTGCATTACCGCTCCTTCGGGTACCGGTAACTGGGGCTATGTCTTTAGCGATTGCACCATCGATGGTGTGGACGACGAAGCCAGGGCGGTGGTGAATGGTACTTACAGTCTGGGACGTCCCTGGCAGGGGGCTCCGAGGGCTGTTTACCTGAATACGCTAATGAAGGTGGTGCCAACCGCTGCGGGCTGGACCAACATGAGCGAGACTGTTTTGCCGGCTTTGTTTGCCGAATACAACAGCGTCAATGCTAATGGTGAGAGCATCGATTTGAGCAATCGTATGAAGACTTTCACGGCTGGAACGGTGACTTACAATCCGGCGCTCACTGCGGAGCAGGCAGCTCAATTCACTGTCGATAATGTGCTGGGCGGATCGGATGCCTGGCAGCCGACCCTTGCTACCGAACAGGCTGAGGCTCCGGTGCTGTCTTTGGAGGCAGGGCATTTGGTCTGGGATTCCAGTGCTTATGTGCTGTGTTATGTGGTTTGCCGGGATGGCGAGATTGTGGATGTTACGACTTCTTGTTCTTATGAACTTCCGGATGTGCCGGAGAGTGCTGAATTTGTGGTTCGTGCGGCCAATGAGCAGGGGGGGCTGAGTGAGGCTTCCAATCCTGTATTGATTACCGGTTTGCAGTCTGTGCCTTTGGCTCCTGAATTTTATGCTCTGGGCAATACTTTGGTACTGAAAGGAGTGGTCGAAAGTTTGCAGGTTAGTTTGTACGATTTGACAGGCTTGCCGGTGGAAAGTTTTGAGACGGATGCTGATGTTGAGCTGAGCATGAAGCCGGGTGTTTATGTGCTTCGGCTGCAGAGTTTGCATTACGATAAAAGGGCTGTCTTGGTGATTAAATAAAGGCCGTCTATCTTTTAAAGGAGCGCTTCGGGTTTTGCCCGGGGCGCTTTTTTATTATAACGGCCTGTATTCCTGGCAGCAGCTTGTTGCTCAGTTTTTCTTTTGGGTGTTTGCCTGAGGGTGCTCCAGCCCGGAAGCGGCCTGCCGCTCAGCCTCCCGATATCCNNTCTATATATCGGCTTCGGGCAGGCCGCTTCCGGGCTTGCGCTTGAGCACGCACTATCACTTCGTTCTGCTATCTGCCTTTCAGTATTTTAGAATTCCGCTTCCCTACGTTCAAGCTAAATTTCTGCTGGATTAAAAGTTTAAAGTGAACTTAAGCAGACGAGAACAACAAACAGGATAAATTAACGTTTTCTACAATTGAAGATTTATTTAATACCATCAAATATGAAAATTTTCTTCTTTCCATTTTTTGTACTGTTTTCTTTTATTTCATGTACTTCCCTGGTTGAAGATCAGTTTCCTGATACAAAAAGAATTCCGGTACTTAATGGCTGTCTGGAGCAAGCTGAAACGGTAAAGGTACATCTAAGTTTTTCTGCTAAATTATCCGACTCTGTTCCCCCTCCCGTGGAAAACGCGCAGGTTATTGTTGAAAGTACGGGTAATTCGCCCGATACCTTGATTTACACCAAAGATGGCTGGTATGCCGGCTCACAGATTGTACAGGCAGGCTTTACGTACAGATGTAGTGTAACTATTGCCGGTTATCCACTGTTGACAGCTCAAACCACTGTGCCTGAGTCTTCTGAAATAGATTCTGTGATTTTTACTGATTTAGTCGGGAGATCTGAGGAAGGTGAAAAAATATCCGCAATTGAGTTCAATATAAACAATAGCATTTCCAAAAAACAATTTTGGCATGTGCGGCTGATATCCGAAGGATTAAAAACCTGGTACGACAAAGAAAGTGATCAATTTGTTCATAATTATGCTGAAGAAAATGAGGCTATTTACATGCTGGCAGGACAGGATTCAATCTTGCTCAACGAAGCAAATCCATTAAGCCTGTTTTCGAACAAATTAATGAAAAGCAGCAGCTATAAAGTGAAATTTTATATAAACGAGGGCTATACACGCTTCGATAGCGATGAAAGCTATTTTATAGAATTACGTTCTGTTGATGAAGAGTATTATAAGTATTTGAAACAATACTATATATATGAATCTGCGACATATACCGAAATTGGAAAAACACCGCAGAAATATCCTTTGTATTCAAATGTCACCAATGGTCTTGGTGTATTTTACAGCTTTTCTGCATCAAGAAAAGAACTTGAAACGACTAATCATTAGCCTTAATTCCTTTGGTGCATTTACTGTATCCCATAAATCAAATGAAGAAAAGAACCGTTTTTCTCTCTCTTTTATTCTTGATTAATATAAATGCTTTGGCAATACAAATTTCGGGCTTTGTTCGTGATGGATTGTCGGGCGAAGTTCTGATTAGTGCAACTGTTTGGGTGAAAGATCAAAATATCGGTACAACTACAGATAATCGAGGGTATTTCAACCTTTTGGTGGAATATCCTTGTACTTTGTCGTTTTCTTATACAGGATTTGTGACTCAACATCTCAACATAATGCAAGAGAAAGACAGTATTGTTACTATAAAAATGGAGTCGGGCGTAACTCTCAATGAAATAACCCTGACAGCTCCCCACGAAAAAATTTATGAAAAGACCCGACTTTCGGCCCAGGAATTATCCCGGATCCCCACCTTAGGTGCTAAACCTGATGTAATCAAAGCATTGCAATTACTTCCCGGAGTGCAGACACATTCCGAAGGCATGAGCCTGATGATGGTTCGTGGTGGAGAACCCGGTCAAAATTTGTATTTGTTGGACAATGTCCCTTTGATTTATGTTAATCATTTAGGAGGATTATTATCGGTTTTTAATCCTGATATGATTAATTCTGTAGATTTTTACAAAGGCAATTTTCCTGCCCGGCAAGGAGGTAAATTATCATCCATTGTAGATATTACGCAGCGCGAAGGAGATATCTCAAAACATCAGGGCTCGTTTAGTTTAGGATTAACAGATGCTTCGTTTTGTTTTGAAGGTCCATTGTTTAACAAAAAACTGAGCTATATAATTACTGCACGTAAAACCTTGACAGATCCATTGCTAGCCGGTTTTAGTACATTGTCTGACGGAAATTATGCTGTCGTATCTTACGGGTTTCACGATATTAATGCCAAACTCTGTTATAGACCTGATGAAAGAAATATTTTAAGTCTGAATTTGTATCAAGGTGACGATTACCTGAATTATTGGACCAAGCCCTGGAAAATGAATAAAGACGAAAAGAGTCATATATATCAACTCTGGGGAAACTGGTTAATTTCAGGAAGATGGAATCGGGTGTTTAATTCTAAATTATATGTTGAAAGCATACTTTCATACAGTCGTTACAGGAATAAATCCGCTCAGAAATACAGTTATCAAGAACAAGAAATAAATAGATTCATCGGGATAGTAAACAAATCCTCTGTGAATGACTTATCATTTCGAACTTCATGGAAATATTATTTCTTAAAAAATTGGGACATTGAGTTTGGAGGACATGCGGGACATCTTGTTTACCTGCCAAACTACCATTATAATTCTACTTCGGGTTCATCTCCAATGGTGGATGAATATAATTCTATTGAATCGGCGCTTTACCTTGATAACAAAATAAGAATATTCCCGCGCATAATGTTTCAACCTTCTATGCGTCTAAGCAATTTCTCGAACATGGGAGAAAATTTCACGGAAATAGAACCACGCATCAACCTTTCATACTTGTTTAACAGCAATCAGAGTCTGAACATTAATTACATGCGTGTAAGTCAAAACTCACATTTGGTTTTTGCACAAACCCAATTACTGAAACGTGAAGTGTGGCTTCCGGCTACATCAGAACTAGCTCCTGAAATATCTAATCAATATTCTCTTTCGTGGAACGGGAATTTCGAGAATGCTAAGTATAGTGCCGAAACCAATATTTATTATAAAAAAATGGAGCAGCTGGTAACACTGAAAGAAGGCCACGAAAACAGCATTGATATTACAGGCATCGAAAATAAAATAGAAAAGGATGGTGTCGGAATAGCTTATGGTGTAGAGTTTATGATAAAAAAAAACCTGGGAGAATGGACCGGGGCCTTGTCTTATGGGCTGTCGTATGCCGACAGAACATTTGCCAATATCAATAGCGGAAAATCTTATGAATTCGACTTCAACAGACCTCACAGCTTTTCCCTGAATTTAAACCATGACTTAAACAATAACTGGAATATGAGTATAGTATGGATAATTCAAAGTGGCACGCCTTATACTCCGGCTTTGGGTAAGCAATACACGATTGACCCGGAAACTGGTGTTAGTAATATTGTGTTGATTTATGGGCCAAAAAATTCACAAAGAATGCAGCCCTATCATAGACTGGATCTCGGATTAAATCATCATATCACCACAAAACGGGGAAACAGAGCAGTTTGGACCTATTCTGTTTATAATGTTTATAATCATATAAATCCTTATGATTACTATTACGACAACGATAATAGCAGAGAAAACCTGATTTACTTTTCTCAGCCGCTTAAGCTTTATAAAATCGGCCTTTTTACGTTAATACCGAGTATTGCTTATAAAGTTTATTTTGAGTATGATAAAAAACTTTCTCTGATGCGGAAAAGAAGAAAATGAATGGTATTTCTGGCAGCAGCTTATTGCTCAATTGTTTGCCTGAGGGCGCTCCAGCCCGGAAGCGGCCTGCCGCTTAGCCTCCCGATATCCCCGGCTGGTCNNTCTATATATCGGCTTCGGGCAGGCCACTTCCGGGCTTGCGCTTGAGCACGCACCAGCATTGGACTAAACACGATAACCAGGCTTGGCTTCCAGGCTGCATTTTTCTTTTTGAAAATAAAAGATTTGTGTATTTTTGCTAATCATTTCTTGAGTGCAAAGATTTCCATTTAAATAACATTGCCTTGTTTTTGAATTATGTTAACAGGCAGATAATGAATACCATAATAACACAAAAAAACTTAAAGACAATAACATGAGTAAATTAAGCCTAAACAAGAATGATTTTTATACGAAAATATCTGACTTGTTGATATCAGCAAAGAAAGCTGTTGTCCAATCGGTAAACAAAACGATTGTTATAACATATTATGAAATTGGTCGCCTTATTGTAGAAGAGGAACAACAAGGAAAATCTCAGGCAGAATACGGTCAAAATCTGATTTCTGAATTGTCGATCAAACTAACTGCTGAGTTTGGAAAAGGATTTTCAATGACTAACCTAAAGCAAATGAGGACTTTTTATCTAACTTATTCAAAAGGTCAGACAGTGTCTGACGATTTCCGATTGAGTTGGTCTCATTACCTCTTTTAATGAGAATTGACAAGCTGGATGAGCGCAAATTCTATGAACTTGAAAGTGTTGCCAATAACTGGAGCCTGAGAGAGTTGCAAAGTCAATTTGATTCAGCACTTTACGAAAGGTTGGCTTTGAGCCGAAATAAGACTGAAGTTCAGAGATTATCAGAAAAAGGTCATATTGTCGAGAAAGCAAAAGATTCACTCAAAGACCCTTATGTTTTGGAGTTTTTGGGATTGCCGGAAGAAAAGAAATACACAGAAAGTGAATTCGAGCAGAAGCTAATTGATAAGTTGGAAAATTTCCTGCTTGAATTGGGAAAGGGTTACACTTTTGTTGGTCGTCAGGTCAGATTTACATTTGATGAGAAACATTTTCGTATTGATTTAGTTTTCTACAATCGGCTGCTTCAATGCTTTGTAATTATCGACCTGAAAATTGGAGAAATCACTCACCAAGATCTTGGACAAATGCAGATGTATGTCAATTATTACGACAGATATGTAAAACTGGATACAGAAAATAAAACGATTGGAATAATTCTTTGTAAGAAGAAAAACGACACACTTGTTGAAATTACACTTCCGGAAAATAATGAACAAATTTTTGCAAGCAAATATCTGACAGTTTTACCAAGCAAAAAAGACCCCTTTGCTAAAACATATTCAGATAATTGATTAGTTATGGAAAAAACGGAATTCAAACTCAATCCAGATTTTAATTGGCATAAATTATGCAAAATTGGCGGAATATCAGCCTTATTAATCGTTTTAATAATCCCGATACAAATAATTATTTTCACGTTATATCCCCCTCCTGAAACTACGATTGGTTTTTTTGAGCTATTTCGTAATCCCGCACGAAACCCTACCATAAAACGTTGTGTTGCATAAAGGACATCCCGTACAACATTGAAAATGGAAAAAAATGAATTATGAATTTCATCAATATACCCAAGCCTTATCTGCAAGCTTAAAATAAATGACAACAACCCGGCAGAATAAATATAGATTGACCCCAAAAAATCATAGATTTTACAACATGAAAGCAGTTACCCACTTATCCATTACATTTTTATTGTTATTTGCGAGTTTAGGTATTTCGAATAGTATTGCTCAAAATCCATCCAAAGCCGATTTTATATCGCTCAAAGCTGAAGTTGTTTCGAAAGGAAACAGTGTAGAAGCCGATGGTAATTTGCATGAAATCAATACTCCCTTACTGCGCCTGCTGCGCACAAACATTAAATCGGCTAAAGGCACGGCATTCATTCTTGCAGGAGGTGGGTATGAAATGTTGAAAATAAAGAACGAAGGAGAAAAGATGGCTTTTTTTCTGAATTCTGAAGGCTTTGATGTTGCTATACTTGAATATCATGTTTCCAAAGTGCAGAACCGTAATTTGGCTTTGGCCGACGCGCTTCAGGCATTCAGACTTCTTAAAACAAGTGGAAACGAATTTGGCCTGGAGGGCAAGCGTTTGGTAATCGTAGGTATTTCTTCGGGAGGCCACCTGGCAGCCCGACTAGTGCAAAAGCTTGGTGATAAGGAACAGCCCGACGATCTGATTCTTATTAGTCCGACTGATTTAAATGAAACACCGGTAAATAGTGTTTTTCCCATTGTCAGGCCTCCTGTTCAGCCGACAGCAGGACTTTTTGTTTCCTTTTCTGCAAACGATAACAAAGATTGGATTTACAGCGCCGAAGAATATGCAAAAACCTGGAGGGGATACGATGGCCGGGCAATATTCCAACTATTGCCGGACAGCTCATATACTTCGCAGGGAGATACCAATCCTGTAGATAAACAACTTAAGTTGCCCGATAATCTAAAAGCGTTTCTTAATACACAAGCCGACAACTCAACAACTACCCCTAATCCGGCGGCTATTCCTGTTCAGGGATATGCAAAGCAACGTTATGCAGAAAAGCGGACGCTGCTTGCAAAAGAAAAATACGAGCTTCTACTGATTGGGAATTCTATAAGCCATAATTTTGAAAAACCGCAATATCAACCAATATGGAACCAGTTTTTCGCTCCGCGCAAAGCCTTGAACCTGGGTACAAGTGCTTACCGGACCGAAAACATTCTTTGGGATATACAGAACGGCGTACTTGAAGGCCAAACGCCCAAAGTAGTCGTATTGGAAATTGGCACAAACAATATTGATGAGAAAAATTACCCGACACGCCATACTGCGGGTCAGCTTGCAGGTGGCATTGAAGCCATCGTTAAAGTGCTGCGCGCAAAGTTGCCGGACACTAAAATAATTGTCCTGCGTTGCTTCCCGGGTTGCTATGGCGGGCCCAACCCAAGCTCACACCGGGCAATCCTTGAGAGGGCTTCGGATATGGTATCGAAGCTTGCCGACGGGGAGCATGTTTTCTATTGTGATGTGAACCACGTATTTCTTAATTTAGATGGATCCATCAATCACGAAGCAATGCCCGATTGGCTTCATCCAGGCCCTGCGGCAGCCAAAGCCTGGGTCCGGGCTATGGAGCCACTTCTGTGCGAACTCATGGGCGACAAATCGCTCGATACAGAAATCCCTGAAAATTCAGCTATTGTGCCCGTTCCTAATCTCGAAAATAACAGCTACGATTGGAGGGGACGCCACAAAGAAGTTCTTAGTATAAAGGATTCCATTAATCCTGAAATTGTACTCATTGGCAATTCCATAACTCATTTATGGGGAGGAGAGCCCCGGATGAGATGGGCTGATGGAAACTTACGCGAGCCTAACGGCCCTGAGTCCTGGGATTCCTTATTTCATAATTACCGAGTGTTGAATCTTGGTTTTGGCTGGGATCGTACACAAAATGTGCTTTGGAGACTTGACCGTGGCGAGCTTGACGGACTTCATCCCCGTACAGTTATTATCAATATTGGCACTAATAATACAAGTCAGAGCCAACATGCGCGAATGAATACAGCCCCTGAGATTGTTGAGGGCATACGGGCCATCTGTTTACGTGTCCGTTCTAAAGTACCCGGTGCAAGAATTGTACTGATGGCCATTTTTCCACGCGAACAAAAGCAAGATCATCCACGACGTTTACTGATAAACGAAATCAACAAACAACTTGAATCTTTTGCCAATGAACAGAAAATCACTTTCGTGAACATAGGATCAAAAATGCTTGATACTGACGGAACCTTGATTCCCGGCTTGACTTTTGATTTCTGCCATCCCACAGAAGAAGGGTATCAACTGTGGGCTGACGAAATTCGTTCGATCATTTCTGAACCTTAACTTACTAATAAAGGTGTTCGGGCGCTTCTTTCCTCAATCGTGCCATGGCTTAGCCCTTCGCCGAATCCTCCAAAATAATTAT
>LSQX01236380.1_pt1 | contig 11286 bp, 9 predicted proteins | sample 654561 | NCBI WGS metagenome assembly LSQX01 (sample SAMN04489861, study PRJNA283612) | anaerobic digester metagenome | isolation source: 4 biogas reactors fed with cattle manure at either 37C or 55C with and... | place: Denmark: Kongens Lyngby | collected 2014 | reverse complement strand
GGTCGACGTGGCCCAGGAAGGTCACGACCGGCGGACGCGGCAACATATCCTCGGGCTTGTCTTCCGGAATGTCATCGTCTGCGTCCTCGCTGCGCAGCACCGGGCGGCGCTCGACCGAACGCTTGGCACGCTCAAGCTCAACCTTAAACCCGTACTTCTCCGCGATCTTTTGCGCGACATCCAACTCCACGCGCTGGTTGATCGAGGCCAAGATGTTCAACTGCATGAGATCGGCAATCAGGCGGTTAGGCCGGATGCCCAATTTTTCAGCCAGTTCTTTGACGACCACCGCACCGCGCAGGGGAATCACGCGATCCGGCGGCACTGACGTATCCCGCTGGGACGGTGTGCGGGCACCTGAGCGTTGCCCGGGAACACCGCGTGCCGCAATACGTCCGGATTCTTTCTCGCGCCCGCTCTTCTGGACCTGCGTCCGCGTCACCTTGGGCGGCTCGCGGGTGGCCCCTTTGGAAATCCGGCCGATAAAAGCGGAGGCCAGTTTGTCTTCGGTCTCAAACTCATCGTCGTCCTCATAACGAGACGGTTTCGACTTGCCAGCGGTCTTAGCGGTCGTCTTGGCAGCGCGGTCGTCGGCCTTAGCCGCAGTCCGAGCCGGGGGAGCGGCATCCTTGGCAGCATCCTTGGCAGCATCTTTGGCAACGGTCTTGGTCTTGGCGACTGGTGCCACCGGCGCGGCGGCCGCTTTGTCGGTCGGCGTGACGAGGTCCAAGGCGGGTGCAGCATCATCGGGCGTCGCGGCTGCTGCCGCCTCCGCTGTCGGCGTCTCGGCCGGTGCTTCGGCTGCGGGTGCCTCTGGGGCGATACCGCGGGCCTTTGCGTCCATCTCCAGCGCACGGGCGCGATTAACCTCCAAAACTGCCAACTCGGCCTGCAACTGCGCCGCGCGTCGTGTCGCAGCGGCTGTCCGCTTCTCTTGGTAACGGGCGGCGCGTGCCGCGTTTTCCGCCTCGATGTCGTTCGCGCTCCGCTTGGCAAACACTTCCTGCAGACGCGACGCATCCGCCGTGTCGAGCTGAGAAAGCGGCGAGTAGGCCTCGATGTCCAAAGCATCGGCCTGTTTGAGCACTTCCAAGCTGGAAGTGCTCATCTTTTTCGCAAGTTCACATACTCTTATCATAACTCTCTTACTCTCCCGCCTCGTCCACACCGCTCGCAGCCTGAGCCGCAGCCCAGATCTTGTTCACGGTCTCTTCATCGAGTCCCGTCACTTCCTGCAAGTAGGGCTTCTCGGCATCAAGGACGCCATCCGTCGTCAGGAAGCCATTGGCCACCAAGGTGGACGCGGTCTCTTCACTGATATCCAACACCTCGGCCAGATCCTTGACTGCGGTTTCACGCTGCTCTTCAAAAGACATCTCCTCGCCGCTCTTCTGGATATTGACGCGCCAGCCTGTGAGCTTCGAGGTGAGGCGAACGTTCTGGCCGCGTTTGCCGATCGCCAGCGAAAGCTGGTCCGGCGCGACGGTCACATGCACCGTGCGGGATTCGTTCGGATCAATCGTGACCGACTCCAGCTTGGCCGGTGCCAGCGACTGCGTCACGTACTGTCGGATATCCTCATTCCAGCGCACGATGTCAATCTTCTCGCCGTTCAACTCGCGCACGATATTGCGCACACGCACGCCGCGCAGTCCGACGCACGCGCCGACCGGATCAACCTTTTCGTCCAACGTCTTGACGGCGATTTTTGTGCGGTAACCCGGATCGCGGGCGACCCCCATCACTTCCACAATGCCATCCGCGATCTCAGCGACCTCAAGACGGAACAGGGCCTTAACGAACTCCGAGCAGGCGCGCGACAACACCACCGCCGGGCCATTCGCACCGGACTGCACGCGGTATACATACGCACGCAGACGATCACCGATGCTATACTCCTCGTTGGGCAGGCGCTCCTTAGCCGGAAGGATGGCCTCGGTCTTACCCAACTCCACGATCAAGTCGCGGTGAATGATCTGCCGGACGGTTCCGCTGACAATATCGCCGATGCGGTCTTTATACTCGTCATAAACGTTTTTGCGTTCCGCCTCGCGAATTTTCTGCAAGATCATCTGACGCGCCGTCTGCGCGGCGATGCGTCCCAAATGCGAGGGCGGAATCTCAACGTCCAGCGTGTCTCCGGGCTGCACGTCGCGTTTCAACTGGCGCGCCTGCCGCAACGGCAATAAGCCTGCGCCGCTCTCCGTCTCAGAGACCACGACGGTATCAAACGCCCTGATCTTCAAGGTCTTACGGTCAACATCCACGCGAAGGGCATCAGAAACATCTAAGCTCTTACGGGCGGCCTGCTGAATTGCCGACTCGATCGCCTGGATGATGATCTCCCGATTCACCCCGCGGTCACGCTCCAAATAACTGATAATCGACAGCAGTTCATTACTCATCACTGCACCGCCTTCCGCTTCACGATTCCACAACAAAAAAGAGCGGGGAGCCCCCACCCTTCTTATTCCCTAAAAAGCACAATCAACGCATGGTAGCTTATACATGGGGCGGTGTCAATCGACAATGCAACATAATTCGCAACACCCAGATCGAAAGGGCGCCTTTGCCAGGCCCATTCGCCACCCGCGCCGAAAGTAAAGAGAAGATACAGCCGGCAAACCGTCCTCTTGCAGGAACCACCACTTGCCGTCAGACTCGCCGACGCACACGAACCCGCACGTCAGCAAGACGAGCGGCAACGACAACAACAGAACCCTGCTTTACCATGAAACATGAAACTTCATGAAAATTAGAGACTCCCCTTGGCGTTCTTGGCGCCTTGGCGGTTCAAAAAAGCCGAGCCATGCCATCCCAAAATAGTCTGTGTCCATCCGTGGATAAAAAAACCGCGCAATGCCCTCAAAAAAGCTCTGTGCCCTTTGTGTTCTCTGTGATCCAAAAAACCCGAGCAGTGCTTTTACCTCAGCATGAAAACCATGCCGTCAGAGAAATAGAGCCAGACCGTGCCGTTTCCCGCCCTCTGCAGATGCCAGCGCTCGTCCGGCAAGTTGGACCTGCTGAACATGCCCGTCGTCTGCGCGGAGAGCTGAGCGACCGCGTAGCGTTTTCTCCGGCTGAGTTGCGTCACATCCACCACATGCAACGCCACACTGGAGATATCGACATCCCCGTTCAGGGTGAGCGTGTCACTGGCGCCCTCTGCCGTCACGTCCAGCAGGTACACACCCTCCAAGAGGGCACCCTGACCGATTGTGATTAACTGGGTGCCGATGGACGGCGTGCCGCCCGGCGAGAACTCCGTGTGGAGCGTCCCGTTCACCACAGGCCCACTGCCACTGACCGTATTGGTCACCGTGAACGCACCGAGATCAAGCGTCCCCGCCTCCTCCACGGCAATGGCGCTGCCGGGCAACAGGGCGTCGACGCACCCGAACTTCAGCGTGCCACCGCTGACCGTCGTGCCTCCCGTGAAGGTGCCCGCGCCGCCCAGTGTCAATGTGCCGTTACCGAGCTTGACCAACCCTCCGCTGATGTTCTCGGCCAGCGTGACCTGCCCCACGACCGCAGGCGTGAGGCACCCCCCGCCACGCAATGTCACATTCAACTGATCCCCGGCACCGTAACCGCTGCCGGCGGAGGTCACGAGAATGTTCGTCACCTGACCGCAGAGGGGACTCTCCGGCTCCAGGTCAACCAGCGCGATGGCCGTCGCGCCGATACCCGCCCCGCCGCTGACCAGTACAGCCGGCGCGCCGATGTAGCCCGTGCCCCGGATACGAGAGCAATGGCGCTCACGCCGTAACCCTCGGGTGCGACCAACGGCTGATTGAGCGTGACAGTGTACCCGCCCGTGTCGATCCGTGCGCCGCCCGCACGCACATAGGCGGCCGTCAACCCCTCTATCTGCATGGTGTTTGCTGCGGCCTTGAGCAGCCCACCGTTGAAGTTGAAGTGACTAGGCGTTGTGGTGTTCGGCGTGTTGTTGCCGAACAATGCATCCGCCCTATGAAGCGTCAATTCGCCGGCATTCAGGTTCACCGCGCCGAGGGTATTGGTTCCACCGCGTGCAAGGTTGATCCTCTTCTGGATCACTGAACCGCCGCGGTCAAACATCTTAGCGCCGGATCCCAGAAGATTGACTTGGGCGGTGATCCTGTGGCCGTTGGCGTATCCGAGCAGCACTTCGCCACCTCTGGTGTCGCCGCCGCCGTACGAGCCGCCGAAAATATTCAGCACGCCCACCTCCCTGCTCCACGCGACCAGCAGGCACCAACCGTCCACCGTGACCTTGCCCCCAAACAGGTCTATCACACCGACACTGCCGTCACCGAGCGCGCCGGGACCGCCGACCGCGATCTCACCGCTGCACAACTCACCGCCGGTAATGCGGTGATAACCGTAACCGCCGAGATTACCCACCACATGGAAGGCATCGGCCGACACACCCGTGCTGACATTGAGCACACCCGAATGCTGAATGATCGCGCCGGAAGCACCGAGCCCGTTGCCGACATGCAACTTTTTGTTCGCCTCTCCAGGCAATGCCTGAACGTTCAACCCGCCATCCTACACTATCACGCAACGCTGGCCGACATTCGTGCCCACCCGGATGTTGCCGACGCCGGTCAACTGCGACGCACCGTTGACCCTGACTGTGACCGGCGAGCCGCCGCCCAAAATGCCGACCCTGATTCCGCCGCGCGGCATTGAACTGCGGGCCAGCACCGACAGCCTGACCCACTCCGACCCGCTGATCCGAACCATGCTGCAGTTCTTCCGCGACAACCTTCACCGTAGCATCGGGGTCGATGACATCGCCGCCGCGCTCGGTCAGACGCGCCACAAGTTGGAGGCGCACGTAAGCAATGTGCTGGGGCAGACCATCTACGCCACGCTCATGCGCCTGCGCCTGTATGAAGTCAAGCGACGTCTGTCTCTGACCGACCAACCGGTCAAGGAGATTGCCGAAACAACCGGCTTCTGCCATGCCCAGCACTTGAACAACGCTTTCCGCCGGTTCGAACACTGCACGCCCACCGCCTTCCGCAAGCGCGAACGGCGGCAGCGTGCAGCGCAGACATTGACCACCTAGACGCGCATCTCCCAGCCTTTTTCGTACTCGCGCGCCCAAAGCTCGGCACCGGGACTGCCAGCCGCCAGACGACCGGTCTCCGGATTGACCTTGACCGTCTCGCCGGTGCGGTGCGCGATGTTGGCGAGGTGTGTCAGCAGAGTGCTCGTATGCGCGATCCCTGCCGGCGCGGCCGTCGCCGGGTTCTTCTCGCGGATGCAGTTCACGAAGTTCGAGAGATGCGTCGCGTCGAGCCCCTGGGTCGGGTCAGTCCGGTTGGTGGCGTCGCCCACGACATCTTTGGCGGTCCACTTTTTAAGCTCTTTGCCGCTTGGGTCAAACAGCGTGCAGACGTTGTTCGGCGTGAAGAGCACCGCGCCCTTCAGCCCGTAAATCATGCACCCCGTGCTGAAACCCTCGTAGGGCCGTGCCCTGACCGAAGTAAGCCCCTCCCACGTCATAAAACGGTTGCCGGGGAACTCAAAGGTCGCGGCTTGCGTGTCAAACCACTCCCAGTCGTCGCCCTCATGGAAGAGACGCCCACCCCCGCAAGTAACCCGCGTGGGGAAAGTGGCATTCAGCGCCCAGCGCGCGATGTCCACGTAGTGCGTGGCGTTGTTGCCGCACTCGCCGGTACCCCAGTGGTGGAACCAGTGCCAAGTGTAATGCACCACATTGTCCTGATACGCGCGGCGCGGCGCCGGGCCCTGCCACAGATCCCAATCCAGCCACTCCGGCACCGCGACTTTGTTGCCCTTGCCGATCGGCGCGCGTTGCGTCGCATACCAGCAGCGCGCAAAACGCGGCGCGCCAATCAGACCGCCGTGAACCTCCTTGATCACCTGCTGATACACTGTAGATGAGCGACGCTGGCTGCCCATCTGGAAGACCGCGCGGTATTTGTCAGCCGCCTCGACCAGCATCTCGCCCTCGCGGGGATTGTACGACACAGGTTTCTCCACATAGATCGCCTTGCCCGCCTGCATGGTCATCAATGCGGCCGGGGCGTGCCAGTGATCCGGCGCGGCGCACACCACCGCATCCACCTCCTTGTCCTCCAGCACCCGCCGCAAATCCTTCTCTTTCTTGGGCGTCTTTTGCTTCCGCTTGAGCACCTCGGCCGCCGCATCATCGAGTGCGCGGGCGTCCACGTCGCACACGGTTGCAATCTCCACGCCCGGCAGTCCCGCCAGCGTCTTCATCAGGCTGAACCCGCGCCCTTTGGCATGGCAACCCATGACCGCCACGCGCACCCTGTTGGACGGCGCGTCCTGACCGAGCGTTCCCGACGCGACGCTCGCTACCGCCGCAGTTCCCAGTGCCGTCTTCATGAAATCCCGTCGTTTCATTGTCATCCTCCGGTTTGCGTTCTTATCCGCGCGTTATGGTAACGATTTCCGTGCAATTCAGCAATTGCACACTCGAAAAAAAACATGCAAATTATTCAGGGACCAGCGAGACGCAAGACACCGGCGCATCACGGTTGCGGTTGAGCACCGCGACCGCGCCCGATACGCTCAAGCGGGATACGCTTGAACCAAGGCGCCAGTTTCCGGAACACCTCGCTCTCCTGTACCTTGAATCCGGTCTGATCAGGTTCGTTACTATCCGGCAAGGTCTCCGTCATGAATGCAACACGCTGCCGCCCTTCCTCGCTCTGAGGGAAGGTCTCGGCGTCCTTCGCATGAACCGCCCCGAACACGAGGTTGTCGCGGAACGTCAAGCGCGGCACCGCCGTCTCCTTGACCGTTCCGTGCATTTGCAAGAAGCGCGGACAGTTGATCGCCACATTCTTTTCAAACACGTTGTGCAACGGCAACTTCGGTTCATCCTCCATGATGTTCACCAGATGCGGATAACGATCCTTCCACGGCGACTCCTGCCAGTTGACCGCCTCCAGTTTGGCCGACAGATCCCAGCCGTCCTTGGTCCCCTCGCCCGGACGTGCCCGTTTCAGACCGCGGTCGTCAAGATGCAGCGCGGAGGTGCACTCGATAAAGAGATTGTTGCGGATCGTGTTGTAGCGCCCGCCACCGACAAACGCCGACCAGCCGGTACGGAAAAACAGGTTGTCGCAGACCGTTTCACCGCTATCGCAGTCATCCAGATAGACGCCCATGACCATCACGCTCTCTTTGAGCGGCTCATAGTCTGGCGACAACCCCTGCGCTTTCTGCCACGCCACCCCCGGTTGTCCGAAGTGATGGAAATAATTGCAGCGGATGACCGTCCCCTGCGACCCCCAGTCGCGCCCCGTGTAGAGACCGCCGCCGTCACCGCTCTCCATCATCGCCGAGTGGACCTCGTTATACTCGAACACATGGTCATTGCCACCGTACGCGACCGCGATGTAGGGCGAATCGTGAATCAGATTGTGCGCGATGCGCACGCCGACCCCATGAAAAACCAGGCACTTCCCCTGCGTGCGCTGCAACCGTCCACAATGGTGCAGGTGGCAGTTCGTAACGAAATGACCGCAACCGACCAGCGTCTTCCTGTCGCCGCCGCTGACCATCACACATGTGCCGCCCGTGCCGTAGACCTCACACCCGTCCAACCCGCAGTTACGTCCGCCACCGACGTTGATGCCGTCGATCGTGATATGCGTCACGCGCAACCCTTTCAGCAGCACGTTCTCGCACCCTTCAACCGAAACCGCACGCCCGGTGCTGAAGGCGAACTGAAGCCCTTCCAGCCTGACATGGGCCGTCTTGACCAGATGGATCAACGGTTTTTTCTGCACCGCCAAAACCACGGCATCAACCGCGCCGTCCGGCGGATAAAAATAGAGCATACGGTTTTCCCGATCCACATACCATTCGCCCGGCGCGTCGAGTTCTTCGAGCAGATTGAAAACATAATAACGGCGTTTGGCCGTATGCCATTTGGACGAGTTGCCGATGCCGTACGTGTGGATACCTGCCGAAGTGATCCAGCGCTTGGCGGTGTCGATCGCGCCGATCTTGAGCGTCTCGTTGGCCCAGTCATGACACCAGAAGCCGTTCATCCATACCCCTTTGTCGACGCGCCAACGTGACGGCGCGTCACCCTCATATTCGAACGTGCCGCCTTTGTAGCCATGCTCCCATTCACCGGTCGCCTTGTCGACCGGCTTGACGCCGCGATCAATGACCTTGACGATCTCCATCCAGCCGGTATTCGGCCAACGTGCCAGACGCATCGCCTTGCCGCCGCTGAAGAGCTCCATCTCGCGCCAACCGCTGAACTTGTCCGGCAAGGGCTCCAAGGCTTCCACCCCAACACTTGCGAGGTCAAACACCACGACATGGTCGCGTGCGGCCTCAGGCAAGCGGGCGCGCGTCTCGGCGTCCGTCACCTTGCGGAATCCCGTCGGCGGCAACGCATAACCGCCCGTGACCATAGCCCCGCTCGCGCCGGCCCGGACCACCACCGGCGCATCAGGTCCAGTACCGCCATCTTGCGCTTCCAGCACCAAGTTTTGGGTCGCCAGCGAAAAGTTGCCGGACACCTCGATGACCACGCCCCGCTCTGGAAAAGCATTCGCCTTTTTCAGGGCGCGCACGGCGTCGCGCGCCCGCGCCAGCGATGCAAATGGTTTCGCTTGCGTTCCGTCATGGAGATCACTGCCGCGTTGCGCATCCACATACAGCACCTGCTGCGCACAGCAGGCTGTTATCGCGAACATCGTCAGCGCACCGGCCGTCAACACCCGTATCACCCTTCTGTCCATGTTTCCCCCTTTGCTGCCTTTGCCTCATACCACTTACCGGGCGTGATCACCGCGGATACTAGGTTAAAATGGGTTTGCCCAACCAACTGAGACAAGCGATCAAACCCTCCATACAAAGCACCTCCCGCCGGACTCACGACTTCGTTTGTCCATGAGGGCACCCCCAAACCACCGTTAACAGAGGTGGCGTGATACCCTGACGCCCCCTTTAACGCTGATGTGCCCCAATCGCGTTGGTCACGGATTTCTGACATATCCGCTCGCTCATTCTGATCGGCATCACAATCGAAATGCCACCACGCGGTGACATCGTTATAGGCTAGGGCGAGAGCCATACTTGTATACGTAACCGAAACGACCATGAGCGGAGTACGCATCCAAGCGCATTTCTTAGTCTGGCAGGTTTTCATTGTGTGTCTCCCTGGTTTTTAGTCGTGTGAGGCTCCCTCTGGAGCGCATAAGGAACCCGAAGGTAACAAATCGTGCGCCGGGTTCAGTAGGCAACGCGCGTTCAAGACACTATCACCGGCCTCATAATCTAGCTTCCACAAGGCCACGGTTTCGGCACGAGAGTGGATAACGAACATGCAGCAGAATACAAGGGTCGCATACTCCCCGTGAGAAGGGGCGACCCGATGACCGCTCCCGTCCTGATCGAAATAGCGAACCGCGAACTCCGTCCTTGAGCATGCATGCCTGACTCCTTTCGCCATACTGGTAAAACACAGGTTATTAAAAGCTGTATACCGGTTTTTATATCACGCTCGGCTGAAGGCTGTCAACAGGGAAAGGAGTTTAAACACGTGAAAATGAAAGAAGAGCCGTTTTCACCCCCGCCCTCCGGAAGAGGGCGGGGTGAAGGTTACGGGCTCCGTCCGCGTTAGAGCAACGCGTTGACTTTGGCCATCACTTCGAAGGCGTCGGCCACGTAGAGCACGTCGGCTTTGCCCTGCGCCCAACCGCAGTTCGGATCCAAGTTGACTGCGCGGCGCTCGTTGATGAAGCGCCAGCCGACCGCGTGCGGCTCTTCGCCGTGGCAGCAGGTTGCGAGGCCTTTGGGGTGGCGCGGCGTCGAGCCAGTCTGTCCCACTTGGTTCATGTGCGACATGAAGCTCAAGGTCTCCTGGCCCTCGCCCTGAATGTCCACCAGTGATTTGCTGCTGCCGAGCGAGGCTTGCGTCTTGCCGAGGAAGTCGAGGATCAGTGTGCTGGCATCGCCAATGTGGAACTGGCCGTCTTTTTGCTTCTTGGTCCAGCCCGCGCCCGCCACGAAGAGCAGCTTCGCATCCGGCCGGATCGTCTGCGCGTCGGCAACCGGCTTCTGCACGCCGGTTACGGTGGTGCGCTGGTCGTCTTCAGCAAAGGTGACGGCTACGGCCTGCGCGTCGGCCTTGCCGGCCGCCCCCTGCCAGGGAGCGAACACACCGGAGTCGAGCAGCAACAGCCAGGGGCGTGCCGCGCGGCTGAAGGTGCCGAGGATGCGCTGGCGGTAGAACCAACGCTGGGCACGCAGGGTGTCGCCTTCAGCCTTCAACGCCACGATGTGGGTATCGATCTGCGCGTCGACGCGGTGCGCGGCACCGGGCAGACAGCGCGAGAATCGCGAGGTCCCAGGCGCCAGCACGAGTTCAGCCCCGGCGGCCTGGATCAATGCGACGGCGGCGGCGGTGTCTGTGGCATAGCGCGGCTGCGCGACTGCCGGATCGTCGACCGTGTAGAACGTGGCCGCGCCGCAGCCCTGAATGGCGTCGGCTGCGGCTGACGCGCCGGTGCCGAGGATCGCCACGTCGAAGGGTTGGCCCAGCGCAACGGCGGCGGTGAGGGTTTCAAGGGCGGCCTTGGGCAGTGAGCCGTCGGCCTGGGTGTGCAGAAGTGCGAGTGTCTTAGACATGGAAAGCGTCCTCATTCAAATCAGTTGTTGATCCACTCGACGATCTCTTTGGCGATCTCGTCGGCCGAGGCATCCTTGACGATGCGGGTCTGGCGTTTCTGCGGCGGGATTTCGGTTGTTTCGTAGGCGATACCACCGACGCCCGACGGGGTCGGTTTGGCCTTCATCAGCGACGGCATCACGCCGCGCATATTTGCCATGCCGACCTGCGGGTTGTTGGGCGGTTCGGGCAGGTTACCCGTGGCCCAGGCGAGTACAGCGGGCGCGCCTTTGCAAGAGGAGGCCAGATATTCGCCCCCCTCGATACGCTCCAGCACCGTGAAGGAGCCGTCTTCGGCCACCTTGAACTCATCCACGCCCGCGAAGAAATTACGGATGCCGAGGCGTTCGCAGACGAGTTGCATGGTTACGCTGGCGTCGCGTGAAGCCGAGGCACAACCGCCGAAGACCAACAGGCGGCTCTTGTCGAGACCCGGGATCGCGGCGATGGCATCGGCCAAAGCGGCCGCCACGCCATGCGCATCGGTAAAGCCACTGGCGCTGCCATCCAACGCGACCAGTTCGAAGGGCACCTTCTGCGCCACGGTCATCATGAGTTGCTGCAGTTTGGCCTTGGGGCCGAGGCTCACGAGATAGACCTTGCTG
>LSQX01142382.1_pt1 | contig 11287 bp, 6 predicted proteins | sample 654561 | NCBI WGS metagenome assembly LSQX01 (sample SAMN04489861, study PRJNA283612) | anaerobic digester metagenome | isolation source: 4 biogas reactors fed with cattle manure at either 37C or 55C with and... | place: Denmark: Kongens Lyngby | collected 2014 | reverse complement strand
AGGCACGCATCACCTATACCATTTCAGAAAACATCCAGAAAAGGATTGGAGAGATCGTCTTCGAAGGAAACAACTCCTTTTCCGCTGAACAGCTGAAAAAACAACTTGAAAGCAAGGCGATTACCTATTTCAATTCGGGGTACTACAATCCTCGTACGATAGAGACAGACAAGGAACAACTGCTGGCCTACTATGGGACCAATGGCTACATTGAAGCGAAGATCACCGATGTACGAACTGATGATGTCACTGAAGAGGGGGACAAGTTCACCCGATTGCGCATTACCTACAACATAGATGAAGGGGAGCAGTGGTACTTCGGCGGCATTACAGTCGAAGGGAACACCGTCTTTACCAATGAAGAGTTCCAGAGCCTCATCGCAATGAAGAGGGGGGCTGTCCTCGACCAGAACCGGGTGCAGACCCAGATCGCCAATGTTGCGGACCTGTACTGGAACAACGGCTATATCTTCAATCTCATGTCCACAGAAGAGGTTCGTGATGAAGAGAACAGGATAATTTCATTTGTCCTGAAGGTGCAGGAAAACCAACAGGCCGTCATCGAGGACATTCGCCTGGAAGGGACGACAAAGACCAAGGACTATGTGTTTTTGCGAGAGCTCACCTTCAAGGTAGGTGATATATTCAGCAAGGAACAGCTTATAAAGAGCGCCCAGAACATATACAACACCCTCATAGTCACAGACGTCCAGTTTGATATCCTCAACGGCACGGAAGAGGGGACTGTCATCCCTGTCTTTACCGTAACCGAGGGGAACCAGATGGATATCCAGTTCGGCGCTACCTTCGGCGGAAATGTCGACGGTTTCCCTGTCAGTGGATTTTTGCAATGGTCCGACAAGAACCTGGGAGGGACAGGGCGCGACCTATCCATCTCCACCACCCTTAGTCCTGACACGCAGAACGTCTCAGTCTCGTTCACCGACGGCTGGGTAGGCACCAGGCGTTGGTCAAATGGCCTGACACTCTCCTTTGAGAGAAGTGTCAAGGATTCAGTACGTCAGAGGGGAGGGGTGGACTATTACGGCCTTGATACGACTGATACAGCCTATCCTCTGGGATATAACAGCTATGCGAGCTATCAGGCTTCAGGGGAGGCCCTTCCTGCTAGCAAGGACCTGATGGGCTATGTCTACCAACGCTTTGCCATCGGATACAACACCGGCTATACCTTCATGTTCCGCCCGGGATCGCTGATCCTTTCGAGTGGCCTATCCATCGGGTTGAACCACGCAACGTATGACCGGGACCTGTACGACCCGTTTGAAAAGCTCATCAAGCTGTATGCCGACAAGTGGCAGTTCTCCAACCGCATATCCATAGGCCTCACTTGGGACGGAAGGGATCGCATTGAGAACACTTCAAAAGGATATCTCTTCTCACAGAGCTTCTCCTATGCAGGAGGAATTCTCGGTGGACTCTCGAACTACATACGCTCCTCAACCAGTGCCAGCGGCTACATCACCCTCTTTACCTACACCCTTGCCGAGAAAAAGGCCAATGTGGTACTTGGAGCTACCTCTACGATGAACCTCATGCTACCCCAGTACTATCCTGGAGAGTCAGGCTCATGGGATTGGAGACCTGCCAAGGAAGGTGCTACCAAGTATGAAATGCTCTACATCGACGGTATGAATATTGGCAGGGGATTCCCTGTAGTCTATGAAAAGTCACTACTGTTCGACAACCAACTCTCCATAAGCTGGCCTTTGGCTCATAATATACTCTCAGCCGAGGTCTATACCAGCGGGACCGGAGTCATAACCTCGCTGCCTGACTATAACGGCTTGAGTTCCTTGGACTGGTACTTCTCCATGGGAGCTGGGATCAAGCTGAAGATACCCGGCTTCCCCCTCGGCCTTTACCTGGTCAAGAATGCGACCTACATGGATAATACCTTCCAATGGAGCGATCACAACAAGCTATTCAAGGGGTCGAATCCTGACAGTGGCCTGAGTCTGGTACTGGCCATCACGACCTCGTTCTATTGATCGGTATGGCTAAAGAAAATCGCGTCACCCCTATGATGGCGCAGTACAACAGGATAAAAGAACAGCATAAGGATAAGGTGCTCTTTTTCCGACTGGGGGATTTTTACGAGATGTTTGACTCTGATGCCGTAGAGGTATCACGCCTGCTCAACCTGACGTTGACCAAGCGTGGAAACCAGATGATGTGCGGCATCCCCCACCATGCTTCAAAGATATACATCAAGCGTCTTCTGGATGCCGGAAAGAAAATTGCCATCTGCGAACAGATCGACCTTCCTCAAAACGCTAAGGAAATTGCAACCAGGGAGGTTGTGCAGATCGTCTCTCCGGCTACAGTCATCGAGGATGATTTCCTCGATGCGACCAGCAATAGCTATGTCCTCTCCCTTTCCCTGCAAAAACGGATGATTGCGATCAGCTATGCAGATATAACAAGCGGGGAGTTTGTGCTGAGACTCGTGCCTCAGGAGAGGCAGTACACCTCACTGCTCTCCATTTTGGAACAGGTAGGTCCTCGGGAGGTCCTCGTCGATGAGGATGACTATTTCACAAACCCTGATTTCAAGGCTGTCATAGATGGCCATGATGCGATGGTAACCAAGCTTCCCCCCTGGTATTTCAAGATCAAGGACGGCTATGAGAAGATGTGCTCGCAGGTGGGCACATCCTCCTTGAAGGCATTCTCACTTGAGAGCAGCTCTCCTGAATTGTCCAGCGGTGGTGCCCTTCTTCGTTACCTTGAAGATTCAGCCAAGACAGCCTTGGTGCATATCACCCATTTCACAGTTGAGAGCGAAGACCGGTATCTCCGGATCGATGAGCCGAGCCGCCAAGGTCTTGAGCTTCTGACCAACACAGCTGACGGGTCATCCAAGTTCACCCTCTACTCAGCTATCAACTCCACCATCACCAGTTCGGGTGCTCGCCTGTTGAAAAAATGGATAACCTTTCCATTGGTCGATAGGGAAGAGATACTTGAAAGGCAGGACTGGGTCACTTTTTTCGTAAAGGACCGTAAGGAGCTCGAGCGGGTACGGACAATCCTCAAGGGAGCCCTTGATATGGAGAGGCTCACCTCGCGCATTGCTATGGGACGTTCGACAAGCAGTGATTTGGTAGGCATTTCACAGACAGTTCATGCCTTCTTCTCCCTGTTCAACGAGCAGTATCAGATTCTTTTGGACAATACCATCTCGGAAGGGGACCTGTTGAATTTGGTAGAAGTTGTCAAGGAACTTGATTCGGCGATCAACGACCAGCACCAGGGACCTTTTGTGGAAGGCCAGGTCATTCTTGATGGGTATGATCAAAATCTTGATGAGCTGCGTGCCATAAAGGGAGGGGGCAAGCAACTGCTTGCAACCTATTTGGCTAAGATTCGCGAAGAGACGGGCATTACCACCCTGAAGCTCTCGTCCAATAAGATCCTCGGTCATTACATTGAGGTCTCCAAGGGTCAGGTGGATAAGGTCCCCTCATCATTTTATCGCAAGCAGACCCTGGTGAACGCCGAGCGTTACACCAGTGACGAGCTCATAGAGTGCGAGCAGAAGATACTGCAGAGCTCCTCTGAAGCTGAGAAACGCGAAAGGCTTGTCTATGAGACTCTTTTGGAAAAGGCAAGAGCCATGAAAGGCCCGTTACTGGCTATTGCATCGCTGCTCAGCCGGGTCGACTGCCTGCAGGGATTTGCTACGACCGCCAACAAACACGGCTATTCGGCTCCTACGTTCGTAAAGAGGAACTCCCTGAAGATAGAGGGAGGTCGTCATCCGGTAGTTGAGCAGCAGTTGGGTATAGGCTCATTTGTTCCCAATGACCTGGCCATTGATGAGGACGGCCAGAGATTCTGCCTCATCACAGGGCCCAACATGGCGGGAAAATCAACTTTCCTGCGTCAGAACGCCCTCATAGTCCTGCTTAGCCAGATCGGTAGCTATGTTCCAGCCAGAAGTGTGGAACTGGGCATCGTAGACCGTCTTTTCTGCAGGGTGGGAGCAAGTGACAATCTAGCACGTGGGGAATCGACCTTCCTGGTTGAGATGCAAGAGGCCGCACACATCTTACGCAGCGCAACAGACCACTCCTTGGTCATAGTAGATGAGCTGGGAAGGGGGACCAGCACCCAGGATGGCATGTCCCTGGCCTATGCGATGATGCAGAGCCTCCTTGAAATGGGATCAAAGACCCTTTTTGCTACCCATTATCATGAACTGGCCCATCTGGACAACTCCTTGGTACAGCTGCTAACGCTGGAAGTCATCGAACAGGGTGGCAGGATTACCTTTGTACGCAAGGTGATCGAAGGTATAGCAAACAGTTCCTACGGTCTCAATGTTGCCAAGATGGCTGGAGTTCCCGCATCCTCCCTGCGTAAGGCCCGTTATTTCCAGAAGAGGCATTTTGCAGAGTATGGCATTGCAAGTCCCCAACTGGAGTTGTTCGCCGATCATGATGAGGTCGGGGACGAGCTTCCCGCACTGACTTCAGAAGAGGAAACGGTCCTCGACAAGATTCGCAACTTTCCAGTGGAGAGTTCCTCCCCACTTTCAGCTCTGGTCCTTTTGGAGGAGCTGAAGGCTTTGCTTGAAGCGAACTAGAGCCTTTATCCTCTTAGAAGGATATGGTATGTATCCACTGTGGTCGTTTATCCGATTCCCTTGCATGTCCTATCTGTACACAAGCACTACAAGACCTTTCCTATGAATCCCAGTACCGACAGAGGTGCCCCGACTGTGGAAGGCCACAGTTGGACAGGGCATATCCCTGTCTGTTTTGCCAGAGGGGAATACAGGCTTACGCACCGTACACAAGCGTGGTTGCAACCCTGTTGAGGCAGTTCAAGGGTGAAGGGCAAAGATCCCTATCAAAGGTGTTCGCACCTCTCTTCATCCCCATGCTTGCATCAATTGAAAATCCTTTGCTTATCCCGGTGCCCGCCAGCAACAAGGGCTTTTCCGATCGCGGTTTTGACCAGATGCTCCTCATTGCCAGGCTTCTGAAGCGGACGGGCGGCTACCCGTATCTGCGGCTGTTCGCCCAGGAAGGGAAGGGGCAGAGTAAATTTCTCTCCATGAGGGAGAGACAGGTACGGCACACCCTTACACTTCTTCCTCTCAATGAAAAAGCAATCCAAGCAAAAAAGAGCGGTCATACCTTTGTCCTTTTGGATGATATTTATACTACAGGAGCAACACTTTCACTCTCCAAGACCTTATTGGCAGAGGCCTACGGCATAGAGGCTTTGTCCCTTGTTATCGCAATGGTTTGAGTATTCATGCTAAAATATCCCCGTAGAGCGGATATATCCTCACTATTACCAGTAAGATCGGCCTTCTGATTGACAAAAGAGGGGTATCTGCGTACTATACATATAGGATATGTCTGATTATTGGGGGATCGCTCGAAGGCGAATCCCTTTTTTATGACAATTGGAAAGGTATGTTAGGAACAGGAATACAAAATACGAGTTTATTTGCGGAGTACTCTCCGCTATTGGAAGCCTTGGGCATTACCCTTGTTGACATCAGCAAGATTGACCGCGGCTTCAGTGTCGGTGTCCACATCACCATCATGACTAAAGATCGTGAAGTTGATGTTGCAGATTGCTCTAAGGTATATAAGTTGGTTTATCCACGCATGGAGATGCAGCTAGGCGAACGGGACCTCGAACTTGAGGTCTCCACTCCAGGCTTGCAGAGAACCATCAAGGATGTGTATGAGTTCACCCTATTCGGGGGAAAGCGTGTGCGCCTCTATGATTCCCAGCGCAGTGATTGGATCAGCGGTCTGATTACAGGCTCTGATGACAGTTCGATTACCCTTAATACTGCCTTTATTGGCGATTCAAAAGAGATGATAGAGACAATGGTCGTAGATTTTGCAACCATTCAGAAGGCAAAGCTCGACTATAGATGGGAGGACAATTCACATGGCAACTGATTTAGGTGATGCTATCCGAAGCATGGTAGCAGAAAAGAATATTTCTGAGGAACTGGTACTCAACACCATTGAAGAGATTCTCCGTGCCGCATACAAACGAAAGTTTGGTACAGAAGAGAATGCTGTCATTGAATTCAGTGAGGATTTTTCTTCTGTTGAACTTAGTGCAAGACGAAAGATTGTGGATGATGATAACTGGTACAACGAAGTCACGGAGATCTCCCTGAGCGATGCCAAGGAAATCCATGAAGATTGCGAGATCGGCGATGAGCTATTGATTCCTGTCGATCTGAAGGAATTTGACCGCATCAGCGTACAAAGTGCAAAACAGCGCGCTCACCAGAGTTTCAGGGATATTCAAAAGGATACTCTCTACAGCGAATTCAAGGCGAAGGAAGGGCAGCTTATCATCGGATATTTCCGCAGGCAGGTCCCCAATGGAGACATCTATGTGGATATCGGTTCCACTGAAGGTCTTCTTCCAAGGCGTAACCAGTCCAGCCGGGAAAGCTACGGCACCAATGACAAGATCAAGTGTTATGTAGAAAATGTAGAAAAGGCCGAACGTGGGGTGAGGGTAATCCTATCTAGAACCCACACCGAACTGATAAGGCATCTTTTCGAGGTTGAGATTCCTGAAATTGCCCAGAATCAGATCGACATAATCAAGATAGTACGTGAGGCAGGATACCGTTCAAAGGTTGCAGTTGCATCCCGCAATGATGAAATAGACCCAGTCGGTGCTTGCGTCGGCTTGAAGGGAAATAGAATTCAGACTATCATGAGTGAGATAGAAGGGGAGAAGATTGATGTTCTCCGCTATGACACCAACCCCCTGAACTATATCCGCAACGCCTTGTCACCTGCACAGGTTAAAGACGTAGTGGTTTTGGACAGGAATATTTTCCATGCGGTAGCCATAGTGGATGAGAGTCAGCTCTCCCTGGCAATTGGCAAGCAAGGCTTGAACGTAAGACTGGCAAACAAGCTTGTGGACTGGATCATTGATGTGAAGACACAGGCCCAGTTCAACGAGATGGATATTGCTACTGAAGCCCGCACTCGCGCAGAGAGTTTCTTCGGCCAGCCTGAAGAATTCGGTGAGATGCAGAGCTTTGATGGCCAGTTCCCTGTTGCTGAAGAAGGACTTGCAGATGCTCCGGTACTTGAAGAGAGCCTTGTCGATGAAGATGAGATTGCACTTTCCGACCTTCCGATGGATGCTCAGCTCCTACAAAAGCTGCAGTTCCATGATGTGTACAGTGTTGAGGAGTTCATCAATCTCAGCGAAGAAGAAATTGCCGCTTTCTCTGACTTGAGTGAGGAAGAGATCATAGAAATTAAGGATACTATCAACGAGTATGTCGATATCGTTGAAGATGAAGATGATGGTGAGACTGAATATGTGTGCCCAAGCTGCGGTTCGGCTATAACCATCGATATGACTGTGTGCCCAAGCTGTGGTACAGGTCTTGCATTTGAGGTAGAGTAATATTATCCAAGAGGGAATAATGACGGAAGAGAATAAGAAGCCAAAAGCAACGTTGATCAAACATGTAGTACATCCATCGGAAGCCAAGGAGGAGAAAAAAGATTCTCCTAAGGAACCCGAAGCCAAACCAAAAGCTCCTGAAAAGAGAAGAGTGGTTGTGGTTAAGAAGAAGGTTGTGGTTGTCAAACCACAAGCTCGACCCGTTGCGTCCAGCTCAAGCACTGCTTCTTCGGCTTCCTCCAAGGAAAAAAAGCCTGCAGCACAGAAGCGTACAGGCACTTTAAGAAAGACTGTACGTTCTACAGGGGATAAGATCACAACATCCCCACTGCACACAGGTCCCGTTGTAATAAGGCCTACCAACCTTCCTCCGGTACCTAACCAGGGTCAGACAGTGAAGGATCATGCCGAATGGCAGAGCAAGAACCCCAATGGGGCTGCTCCGACTCCGGCACCCCCTTCCAGTGGTCCCCGCATTGCGGGTACCGTAGGCGGAAGACCTGCTCCTGGCACAAGACCTCCCTATCAGGGAAACCGTTCTGGTGGATACCAGGGTGGTGCTCCTCGAACTGGTGGGTATCAGGGGAACAACCCCCGTCCGGCCGGTACAGGCTATCAGGGAAACAATCCCCGTCCAGCCGGAACAGGCTATCAGGGGAACAATCCCCGCCCAGCCGGAACAGGCTACCAGGGAAACAACCCCCGTCCAGCCGGAACAGGCTATCAGCCGCGCCAAGGCGGTTACCAACCGCGTCCGGGTGGATCACCCGGAGGGTTCAGGCCCCAAGGTGGTGGTCCGGGGCGTCCTCCTTTTAGACAGGGTGGCCCTCAGAAGCCCGGTGGTGGTGAGGGTTCCGATCTCGATACGTTGAATAAGAGAGCTCCTAAAAAATCTTACAAGAAGAAAAATTCCGCTTCCTACAAGAAGAGGAATGCTGAAGAAGAGAAAGAGTTCCAGATCCAGAGAAGGAAAGAACAGGCTGCTGCAAAGCTCGCTTCCGTTCCCAAGCAGATAGATATGATGGAAGTCATCTCTGTCTCTGACTTGGCAAAGAAGATGAACCTGAAGGCCAGTGATATCATCGCCAAGCTTTTCAAGATGGGCATGATGGTCACTATCAACCAGCAAATAGACTACGAGACAGCTGAAATAATTTGTAGCGATTATAATTGTGAAGTTAAGCTTGTCTCCCTATATGATGAGACACTCATTTCCCGCGAACCTGAAACCGACAAGGATATGGTCGACAGAGCCCCCATTGTTACGATTATGGGACACGTTGACCATGGTAAGACCAAATTGCTCGATGCCATCCGCTCCACTAAGGTTGCAGATGGTGAGTTCGGGGGAATAACCCAGCACATCGGAGCTTACAAGGTTGCACTTGAAGGTAAGGGCGATGTCGTATTCTTGGATACCCCCGGACACTCAGCATTCTCAATGATGCGTTCCAGAGGAGCCCAGATCACCGACATAGTCATCCTCGTAGTTGCCGCCAATGATGGTGTGATGCCGCAGACTCGTGAGGCTATTGACCATGCGCGTGCTGCCAATGTTCCCATCATTGTTGCAATAAACAAGATTGACCTTCCTGAGGCAAAGCCCGACAGGGTGATGCAACAGCTCAGTGACCTCGGCCTGATGCCGGAGGCATGGGGTGGTCAGACACTCTACTGCCAGATTTCAGCTTTGAAGAAGATTGGAATCGACGAGTTGCTTGATACCGTATTGCTGCAGGCAGAGATGCTTGAACTTAAGGTCAATGCAAATTGCCGTGCAGAAGGAAAGGTGATTGAGAGTAGGATTGACCAGGGACGTGGTATTGTTGCCAGTGTTCTGGTCGAACGCGGAACCCTACGTCAGGGTGACTATTATGTTGCAGGTATCTACCCAGGTAGGGTCCGTGCGATGTTTGACGACAAGGGCAATAAGATTACTGAAGCAGGCCCTGCCACACCAGTAGAGATCATCGGACTTTCCGATATTCCTGGAGCTGGTGACCCGTTCCAGGTGACAGCCGGTGAGAAACAAGCCCGTCAGGTCGGTAACAAGAGACAGGAACTTGAAAGGGTTGGTGATAGCCGCAACGTCAAGAAGATTACCTTGGACAACCTCTACTCGAGGATCAAGGAAGGCTCCATCCAAGAGTTCAACGTCATCATTAAAGGTGACGTGCAAGGTTCAGTTGAAGCACTGCAGGGAACCCTCGATGCGCTTTCCAATGACGAGATCCACCTCAACGTTATCCGCGCTTCGGCCGGAGCCATCATTGAGAGCGACATCACCCTTGCCAGTGCATCAAATGCCCTGGTCATAGGATTCAATGTCCGGCCCACTCCTCGTGCCCAGGCCCTTGCTGACCAGGAGAAGATTGAAATTCGCAAGTACAACATCATCTACGATGCAGTGGACGATGTTAGGGATGCGATGGAAGGTATGCTGTCTCCTGAGATCAGAGAAGTTGACATCGGTACGGTTGAAGTTCGTGAGACCTTTAAGGTACCCAAAATCGGTACCATTGCAGGTGCTATGGTCACCAGCGGTAAGGTCAAGCGCAACAGCCTGGTCAGGGTCATTCGTGATTCAATCCAGCTCAACCCCACCATGGTCAAGATTTCAAGCCTTAAACGCTTCAAGGATGATGCCAAGGAAGTCGTTGAAGGATTCGAGTGTGGTATCGGATTGGAGAATTTCCATGACCTCCGCCCTGGAGACATCCTGGAGATTGTTGAAACCGAAGAGATCGCACGCAAATTGGAGACAAGTGAAAAGAAATGAGTGAATACAGCAGCAAACGTATAGAAGCTAAACTCTCCGAGGCTATCAGCATGCTGATAGTCAAAGGAGAAGTTAAGAATCCGAATGTAAGCACCCTCTGCTCAGTAAGTCGAGTCGAGCTTTCAGTCGACAACTCCTATGCTTTGGTCTTCATTTCCACAGTATTGGACGAAGAGACTCTCAACAAGAGCGTTGAAGGGTTGCAGAGTGCCAGTGGATTCATTCAAAAGCGTGTGGGTTCTTTCCTCAAGACCCGCAATACTCCAGTGCTTAAGTTCAAGGCGGATACCTCTCTGAGAGATGGCCAGAAGATCAATGCACTGATTGATTCGCTGGTTGATAATGGGAAATAGAGCGAGCGTCCTGTTAGTTCACAAGCCCAGTGGAGTCACCAGCTTTACATCCCTTGGTGCCATCAAGCGTACTGTCGATCCCAAAGTGGGACACGCCGGTACGCTTGATAAATTTGCACAAGGACTAATGATTGTTTTGACAGGGAGCATGACCAAGCTGAACCAGGTCTTTTCGACCATGGACAAGCGGTACCGTGCAACCATCTGCTTTGGTCAGGAAACCGACACCCTCGATCCAGAAGGGGAGGTCATCGCCACCTCAAGTATCCCGACCCTCGCTCAGATTCAAGAAGCGATCCCACAGTTCATAGGTGACATCCAGCAGAGCCCCCCCCAGTACAGTGCGCTGCACATTGGAGGCAAACGCGCCTCCAAGCTCGCAAGGGCAGGGAAGGTTGTTGTGATGGAAAAAAGACCTGTCAGCGTCTTCTCCTTTGAACTGGTCTCATTTGAAGACAACCTGCTTGTCGCTGATATCCATGTATCCAAGGGTACCTATATTCGGTCTTTGGCTAGGGACCTTGCACTCGCCTGCAACTCCCGCGGTTATCTGGTAGATCTTGTTCGCACGCAAATAGGACCTTTTATGCTTGAGGACGCTATAGCTTCAAATGACACTGACGCATTGTTGGCTTCCGTCGGAAGAACTGATACCCTTATACGGAGCATTGAGGATATGGCACTGCTTGAAGTTGACGACTCCCAACTC
>LSQX01009112.1_pt1 | contig 11287 bp, 12 predicted proteins | sample 654561 | NCBI WGS metagenome assembly LSQX01 (sample SAMN04489861, study PRJNA283612) | anaerobic digester metagenome | isolation source: 4 biogas reactors fed with cattle manure at either 37C or 55C with and... | place: Denmark: Kongens Lyngby | collected 2014 | reverse complement strand
CCTACCAAATTTGGGTTTCTCGCTTAAGGGGTTTACCTCGTTCCACTCATACTCTTTCAAATATGACTTCGTCACTGTGGCACTTTATGCGACTTGACCTTAGAGCAAGCTCCTTAGGTGTTATCTGCGCCGTCATTTCTATGAAATGCCTAAACTTATGATTTCGTTTAGCTTAATCACTATCATCATCACAGATGATGCGAGCATGGACTTTCCTCTACGCCCACTTGAGGCGCAGCGATTACCTATTTATTTAATTAATCTTTAAAAACAACTTCTTCTAAACGAGCAACACGACGAATTAAATCAATCATTGATCCATCGCCTTTGTCCATTTGTTGTAGTGAGTTTAATTTACCTGTTAATGTCTGATTGTTTTGATTCAATTCAGAAATAATTTGCTCATAATGAGTAAGAGTATCTTGAAGCTCTTTAATCTTTGCTTCAAACATCTCATAGTCTTGTATAATCATATCTAAATATTGATCAACTTCTTGAGGGGTATATCCCTTAAAATCGACATTGAATGATTTATCATAGATTAACTGTGAACTTAGATGTAACTGCTTCATTTTAAGACCTCAACATTCTTTTTATTAGCTAAGATATTATATCATATTAAACTTAGGAAAGAAAAATACTATTGAAAACTATTCAATTAGATAAATTCAAGCAATATTTGATATAATGGACTCGGTGATAAAATGATAAATTATCCTAATGGAAAAAAAATCAATATTAATAATCAGAAAATTATTCAAAAAGGAAATTTAGGTGCTTCTCTAGAAGATGATTTAAATAAAACAAATCGCTATTATCGAGATCATGGCATAGCCTTAATTCATAAAAAGCCTACTCCGATACAAATCGTGAAAGTAGATTATCCCAAACGATCCAAAGCCAAAATAGTGGAAGCTTACTACAAACAAGCCTCAACTACAGATTACAATGGTATCTACAAAGGATTTTCGATTGACTTTGAAGCAAAATCTACTAAAAATAAAACACGTATTCCTCTTAACACAATACATGAACATCAGATTGAACATTTACGCCAAGTAAGTTATCATAAAGGACATGCCTATTTAATTATTCGTTTTAGTACTTTTGAAGAAACTTATCTATTAGAGTTTGAATCATTTGAGAAGTTTATTAAAACAAATACCCAAAGGTCATTACCATATGAGTGGCTTAAAAAAGAGGCATACTTATGTGAATCAACATATTTAAAACCATGTGATTATATCGCAGGTATTGAAGCTAGTCTTCAAAATAAAGGAGTCTTAACACATGTCAAACAAACCTAAAACTAAAAAAAGATTATTTATCTTTAGAAGATCATTAGCACTGATTTTAGTTACTCTTATAACAGTCGCTTGTATTGTTGCTTCCCTCTTGTTTACCGAGATGAAAGCTATGATTGATGAGCGCCCAGAACTGGACATAAGTCAGTTGAGTACAGAAGAATCATCACGTATCTTTGATGCTTCAGGAAATCTGGTAGCAGAAATTGGTAATAAATTATCCGACAACATCACTTATGATGAAATGCCGGCTGCTTTAATTGATGCCTTTGTATCTATTGAAGATTCTCGTTTCTTTGAACACGATGGCTTCGATATCTCAAGATTTGTCGTGGCGGCAATCGGTAATATAAAGGCCGGTGGTTTTGATTCTGGAGCCTCTACCTTAACAATGCAGATTATTAAGAACACTTTCTTTGCGACTGACGAAGCTCAGGCTGATGTTTCTATCGAGAGAAAAGTACAAGAAATTTCAATGGCTCTTGATTTAGAAGAGGAACTCAGTAAAGAAGAAATTCTTGAGATGTATGTCAACAAAATTAATTTTGGTGTACCTACTTCTGTGGGGCTTGGTAAAGCGGCTGAGTATTATTTTGGTAAAGAAGTCCATGAACTCAATTTATCTGAATCAGCATATTTAGCGGGTGTTATTAACGCTCCTACAACATTTAATGCTTTTCGTAACTTGAAAGCAGCATCTAATCGTCGTAATGAAGTCTTAAGATTAATGCAACGTCATGGTTACATCTCTGCTCAAGAGAAAGAATTAGCACAATCTATTAAGTTAGAAGATCTATTAGTTGATAATCATGATTATGTAGCCAATGATTACATTTACTCAGACTATATCGATACTGTAATCAACGAAGTCATAAGTTTAACAGGTGTGAGTCCCTTCTCAAGAGGTATGGACATTTATACCGCACTAGTTCCAAGTCAACAAGAAGCAATTGAAGAAGTACAAAATGGTAATGTTGTTAATTTCGATGATGATAAAATTCAAGTGGCCCTAGTTACCTTAAATAACCAAAACGGTGAAATCGTAGCAATAGGAGGTGGACGACCTGGAACAGAGGAAGTCCAACGAGGTTTCAACCGTGCAACTGATGCTTATCGTCAACCGGGATCGTCTATGAAATCAGTTCTGTCTTATGCTCTCGCATTTGAAACACTTGGTTATTCAACTCAACATATTATTGAAGATGGTCCTTATGNNAGCAACCTCTTATGGCTATGTCATTCAATATCTTAAAAACCTAGGCTTTAGTAATACGACCGCAGAAAACTTCTCATTAGGTTATGCGATTGGATCTGCTAATTTCCAAGCATCGACCGTAGAGATTGCGGCTTCACATGCCACAATCATCAACGCCGGTAATTATATCAAACCTCATACTGTTACTCGTATTGAAATAGAGGGACAAGATCCAATTATTCCTCAGTATGCTTCTGTAAGTGCTATTTCTGAAGAAGCAGCCTACTTAGCAGCCTACACCATGGGAGAAGCGGTCAATGCCCCTGTCTCTGGTGGAACATCGGCTACCTTACTTAAACAAGGCTATCCTGTTTATGGTAAAACTGGTACTACTGACCATGATGATACTTTTGTAGGTGTTGGTATTCCTAATGGAGCTGGTAAAGATTCATGGATTGTCGCATCTACATCACAATATACTAATGCTATTTGGTATGGTTATGATACATCTAAAGATGGCGACTACTTACGTAACCCGGTAGCAGCTGGTAATTTAACAGCCGCAATGGCTAATTATATCTTAGATGCACTTGAACCTATTTATACACCGACTGCTATAACTAGACCTGCTGGTGTCAGTAGTATCACTCATGTCAATGGTGTCTTCCCTTATGCAAGACCTATTGAAGGCATGGATGACAGTCTAGTTGTAACAGGACTTATTAAATCTGAGTATGCGACACTGACTGATCTAGAGGCTCCTGAGTTAGAGAACTTAGCAAGTCAAAATGTCAGCTCCAGTCGTTTATTGTTCAATGGACTAAAACTTGATGTCACATTGAGCCCATATCCAGATGCTGATAAACTTGTTGTCGCAGAACCTACTAAAGAAATGAGTGCTACGAATAAAGATGGTGTCACCATGACTAGAACTGGTCGTAGAGTCTTTGATCCTTCTTGGATCTTTGGGGCTGTTCGTTATGGTACAGAAGTCAAAATCAATGGCCAAGTCGTAGAAACACTTATTAGTGAAGAGAATGTACTTGAAATACCTTTAACTAATGTTCAAGCCAATCAAAACATTGAAGTGTGTTCATTCTATACTTGGGAGAAAAATGAAGAACGTCGTTCTAATGTAGTCTGTGAAACCATAAATAGTGGTGAAGCGACTGTCAGCTTTCCATCATTTACTAATCTAAATGTCTCAGAATTTGTCACATGGATTGAAGCTAACTCTAGCGCATCCTATGAATTAGCGATGACTTCCCCTTCAAATAAAGATCAAGTGGGTAAAATTGTTAGAGTATCGCCTGATTTTTACAATCGTGACAATGTGGGTCAATCACTAATTGATGAAACAAACTTCAAAGTTACTTATTATGATCAAGAAATAAATTCATCAACCATCATTGGTCAAAGTGTAAACAGTGTTCGTAATCAATATCGAAACAAACTCACAATACCTAATGATGTAAGTGGTTCAGCAACTATCGTTTCATTTACAGTCGGTAGTAATTCAATTAACTCACCTAATCAAGTATTCTTACTTAGTGATTTACAAGCCAATAATTACAACTTAAATGTTGTGGTTAGCGAATAATAAAAAAATTGGATTGGTCATTTGACCAATCCTTTTACTATTCAAAACGATGCTTTTGATTTGGGTATTCTCTACAAAATGATTTGAATGGACAATCTAAGCAATCGGGATTTTTTGCTTTACACTGATAGCGACCAAAGAAAATCATAGTGTGGTGAGCTTTTGACCAACGATCTTTAGGAAACTTACGATTAAGTTTTCTTTCAATTACATTAACATCATCATTAGCATAAGCTAATCTAAGTCGTTTACTGACTCGTGAGACATGAGTATCTACCGCAATCGCTGGAACACCATACCAACAAGAGACAACGACATTAGCACTCTTTCTGCCTATCCCAGCAAGTGTCACTAAATCAGTTTGATTATCCGGAATTTCACCATCAAAGTTCTCAATAACCTGCTTTGCTAAAGTAATGATATTTTTGGCTTTATTCCGATATAGGCCTAAAGTCTTTAAGATGTTCTCTACATCTTTAAGTGAAGCCTGTGACAGTTCATAAACCGAAGGATACTTTTCAAATAATAGAGGTGTAACTTTATTAACTGATATATCCGTTGTCTGTGCCGAGAGTAATACAGCAATCGTTAGTTCGTAGGCATTTTTATGGTTTAATTCACACCAAGCATCTGGATATAATTGTTCTAAATGATCTAATATTTCAATTGGTGTCATTGGTTAGATTTCACAATCCTTTCAATATAATTCATGGATAACTTTTGATTAATGATAGCTTCTCTTAAACCATAAATAATTAATTTTTCATGATAGTTTTTCTTTAAATTATTAAGTGTCATCATTTCATTAGCACTTAAAGGTCTACCAAACTCTTTTTCAAAAGCGTTCAATAAATCATGATTTAAGTGATCATATGGACTACTTAATGCAAAGATACCATCGATTGAAAATGTAATTTCATGATTATTGGTTTGGATTTCTACCATCTTTTTACTCATTAAGGTATGTAATAAACTATCACACTTTTTCTCTGATAGTTTTAATTTTTGTGATAACTTTTGTGGATTAATAATTTCTTGTTGTTGATTCAACAAATCAATCATGAGTAAAATAGCCATTTCTTCATGACTAATATCTAATTCATGAAAATGATCGATAATCCAATCTCGTCGATTAATGTGTGCCTTTTTCCACCACATACTATTTCCCCCATTCCATTTCAAATAACACATGTTGTGTCGTCATATCATAATAAATTTCTTGTGTCTCACTTTGATGTACAAAAACAACTTCATTTTGATAGACGCCATACTGATTCGCAAACGTTGGTAACTCTTGGTATTTTTCTCTTAGATACACTTGACCATCAGCTAAAAGAACTACAATTTCATCTTCAACTAAGACTAACGTATATACTTGATCTAAACTAAAGCGATTTAATAAACGCTTCACACTTTCATCAGAATTCTTTTCAAATAATTTAATAGTATTACTTGTCGCATAATCTTTTGCTTTATAGGGTCCGACAAACAAATCAAAGACATTAAAGTAAACAAACAAAATAATTAATAACACTAAAAGAAAAGGCAAAATCAAGCGTTTCATACACCAAGGTCTCTTCTTTTATTAATAAACTGAACCGTTAATTTAGCACTTACTTTAGATGCTTCTACTAAATATTGTTCAAAAGTAAGTTGATTGTCTTTATTCGTTGTGATATCAGAAAGTCCACGTAAGATTAGATATGGTGTCTGATGTTTAGTACACACATGAGCAATGGCTGTCGATTCCATATCACAAAACATTACTTCAGGAAAATGAGTTATTAAATGATTGGCATAATCTGATGTTATGAAACGATCACCACTTAATCCCCAACCTACATGAAATCTTAAATCAAGTTGTTCACAGACTTCTTTCGCAAGGTCAATATCATCTTGAAGTGGATAATACGAATGTCTTAGACCGCCAAAATGTTCTTGTTTTATATCTAAAATAAAATCATGATAAGACAAACGATTAGCGATAACAATATCGCCCACCTTTTGAGACGACTTTAGCCCCCCTGCTGAACCGATATTTATCACAAAAGAAATATCAAAATGGTTAAGTAATGTGGTGACTGTATAAGCCGCATCCACTTTACCAACACCACTTTTAGCTATCAAAATGAATTCATCTTGATAAAATGATATTCCCTTTAATTCATTGGCTTTTGCTTTAGGAAAATAAGTCAACAACTCATTAACCTCTTCGTTCATCGCTCCAATTATCGCAATCATAGGTCACCTCGCTCAATAATATAAAAATACTTCTCACCTTTTTGATAACCCTCTTTATCAAAATCGGTCTTCACTGTAAATTTTAATGATAGTTTATTTAAAATGTTCTCAATATCCTTAGGATTAAAAACTGTTTGAACAATATGTTCTATCGTAGGGTATTCTTCTTTATCATAAAATAAAAATTGATGATGGAGTTGATTTTGATAGCTAGTAACTTGCCAACTTACCTCTAGATCATCTATGTATGCTTCTTCTAAGTAACCTTCTTCAAATTCACTTAAACGATCCAATGAATGCATATCAAGAATAAAAATACCTTGAGGTATTAAATATTTCTTGACTTGAATCAAAAAACTTTCGACTTCTTCTAATGAGTTAAGATAGTTAAGTGAATCACCAATACACACAATCCCACCATATTTATTAGTTAAATTCCACTCTTCTTTCATGTCCTGTTGGATTAGTTTTCCCTTGACACCTTTTGAGCGAGCTATCTCTAACATTGATTTATCTAAATCTAGACCATCTGCTGGCATTTCTTCTTGTAACATTAAGAGTAAATCTCCAGAACCACAGGCACAGTCTAATATAGGACCTTTTTTAAGATATCTTAAGATGAAATCTAAATATTGAACAGTGCCCTCTTTATCACCAAAAAACGCATCATAAATTTTGGAAGTATAACTCATGGCAATTGATCGACTTCGACAATTCGATCTTTCCATAGCTTCTCAAGTTGATAGACATCTCTTTCTTCTTCTAGAAAGAAATGAACAACAACTTCAAAACCATCTATAAGTAACCAGCGGCTTGTAGAATCGCCTTCAATAGGACGATATTCAATGNNCCTAAAAGACGAGGATTACTGACATGAGTAATAATCATAAAATCCATTAACGCAGATACATCTCTCATATCTAAAACGACAATGTTTTCTCCATTGTGCTTATCGATGACGTTCACTAATTCTTTTACTAAACTCATTTAAAAACTCCTTCTCTATATTTTTTGGCTTCGCTTCTTACCTTCTTAAATCCTAAATAAACATCTTTTTTAGTTAATTCAATCAAATGTTCACTATCATAACCTCGTGTTCTCTCACACTTATCAGCCACATATAATAGCATCCCTAATAATGAATTACTGTTACCACTGACATGATGATAAATAGCATTCGTAAAATCATGATCTTTGATTTTATAATATCTGGTCAAAACATGATGACACGCAATAGCATGCCACTCATATTCTGGAGCAAACTTATCATTGTCACTTAAAATAAAATCGAGCTCTTTATCTTTTTCTTTTTGTTTCATTAAATCATGTATCAAACCTAAGCCATAAGCCAATTCAGGATCAATTGGATATACTTGGACAAATTCTTTCCTCAATTTAGCTACTTCAAAACAATGGGAAACTCTTTTATCAGATAAATAAGTACTCAACATTTCCTGACCATAGATTCCTTTCTTAATCATATCATTAAGAATCGCTGGATGGGTTTGTTGACTTAGTCCTTGACGTATCTGTGTTGAAGAAACATCTAAAAGAGGTCCTTCTATTGAAACAAAATTTAGTGAATTCTCATCATTATGTCGATCATAGACACAGATTATAACTTTTTCTAATAACAATAAATAATCTTTCCATTGTGTAAATTGAGATGCTTGATCACTACCGATTAACAATAAAAACTCAATATCTGGATGACGTTGTTGTAAGTAAGTTACTGTATTAATCGTATAATTTGGTTGTGGTAGCTCTTTCTCTATCGTACATGCTTTAAGCTTATCAAAAGGTTTAATCATCATGTGGATATAGGATAACCTTTTTTCAAAACTTGCGAGTTGTCTATCTTTAAGTGGAGGAGTATCGGCTAAAACAAACCAACCTTCATGTGCCTTCATCTGTTTCATTGCCCTTTGTATCATGGTTAAATGACCATAATGAATGGGATCAAAGCTTCCTCCAAATAATATGACTCTTTTCATGGTAAAGTGATTTTTTTATTCTTTGAAGCACGATAGAAGATAAGCTGTCTACCAATTTTAAACACAAATTCACAACGATTTCTAGAACAAATATCTAAAATAAGCTCTTCAACAACTTCGTTATTGTTCTGAAGAACTGAGACCTTTATTAATTCATGGGCGCTTAAGCCTTGGTCAATTGTCCTTAGTAAATTATCAGATAAACCATCTTTGCCTATCTGAATAATTGGCTTTAAGTCGTGGGCTTGAGCCTTAAGATATTTCTTTTGTTTTTGAGTTAACATTATATGTATGCCTTTCTTGTCACAATGTTTAGTGACTTGGGAAATAGAGTAGAAACTTCACTAACTTCACCACTGATACAAACAAAACCAACATGTTCAATGACGCAGTCAAACTTAATATTTCTTACTTTATGGGATTTTAAAATCATAGGTTCATTTTCAAGCTTTAAGGTATCGGATTCCATTATCCGATCCAATTGTGAAGTTGCGTTTTCATATTTTGTACGATGAACCTTAACACCTTCTGGAAAATAACAGGTAACTGATAAATCTTTTGCGCCAATGAAAGAGACAATACCTAACCCCCCAATAATGAGACTTTGATTTTCATTCAATTGGTAATTAAGTGGCTTTATAGCTCTTTGAGGTTGTAAAATCTTTAGAGTAGCATTGTCTAAAGTCTCAATCCATAAATCATGATCTTGAATCCCTGGACTATCAATGATTGTGCCAATGGATGTTTCTGTACTCAACATATCTAAAGTCGTTCCCGGTAGATAAGACGTACTTATGATTCCGGTTTCACTCAATGAATTAACTAATGTTGATTTACCGACGTTGGTCATCCCGAAAAAAACAATATCTCGTTTCTGTGATTTAGACTTAAGGTCATTTAAAAATGTTTGTTGTCCCTGAGAACCATGATTTCCTACATAAGACATCCCGACGACTTCAACTTGGGCTTCTTTTAAAAATGAGTTGATTTGTGTATTAATTTTATGGTCACTTACAGTTTTTGGTAATAGGTCTCTTTTGGTACCTACTAAATAAATGTCTTTACCTAGAAGATGTCTAGAAACACCATCAACCATTGATTCATTGAGATAAAATAGATCGACTACCCAGACAAAAAGAGCATCCATCGCCTTTAATTGACTTAAGACAGTATCAGAATCTACTTTAATCTTATTGACTGACAAAACATCACCATAATGTTTAAGGCGATAACAAGATTGACAAAGCTCTGCTGTCAATTTAGGACTATATCCCACTTTGGTGGAATCATTACTTTGTAGTATGAGGCCGCAGCCTTTACATTGTTTAATAATATATCTCCAATCTTATTTTATATCAAATGAAACTTGTTGCATGTAAACAGTTGTGTCTTTATCATCATCGACACGATTAATTGTCTTAGATAGTAATAAAGGCGAAACAATCTGTGCATCTTGTAGTATGGCTTTAGAGTATGTTTGATCATGAGTCATTAAGGTCACATCTTTAGTGAACACTTGGACTTCGTCATCCAATGTATAGAAAGGGATGCGATCATATAGTTGTCCTGTATAAATACATTTTACAATATTGGGATTAGATTTAATGCTTTTAGCAATCAACATTCCTTTTGCAGGACGCCCTGTGATTACAATCTTATCACTCTTTACTCTCTTTATTAAGTCATCTTGCGTTAATACAATTAGTTCATCATTATCTTTAATAACAGTGCTATCAACGACTTCATCTAAGTGAGCCAATCTCATCGATTGAACACCTGCGGCACTTAGGCCATATGCCGATACCATATCTGCACTGTATCTGACAACATAACCATTTTTTGAAATTAATAATATCTCATCAAAATCATCGATTAGATAGGAACTAACTAAGGTATCTGCTTTAGATAGCTTCATAAGTCGATAAGTCTTTGAGGTACGAGTTACTTCTAAATCACTTACTAATACCTTTTTAATTTTACCTAGACTTGAGACACACATCAAATATTGGTTAGACCTAAAATCATCTATTAAAAAGGCTGAAATAATTTCATCATCATAGTCTAAAGAAACAATAGATGAGATGTGTGAACCGACATCTTTCCAACGGTGTTCAATTAAATCATTGACAATGATTAATCCATACTGACCTTTCTTAGTGATGAAACACAAAGTATTTTGTAACGAAGCACTTCCTTGGGTGATTAAAACATCGTTTTCTTTTATCGTTGAATAAAACTGATCAGAAGCTTGATAAGAACGTAAAGAAGAACGTTTGACATAACCTTCTTGAGTAATGGAAATCATGACTTCCTCATCAGGTATCAGTGCCGTTTTATCTATTACAATTTCTGATACTTCTTTTTCTAATTCACTCCTACGAGAAACTCCGTAAGTTTTAATAATATCCTTAAATTCACTTACAAGTTCATTAGTTAAGATTGCATCTTGATTTAATATTGAATTAAGAAACTCTAAATCATTTAATAATTGAGCAAACTCTTCTTTCAATTCCACAATATCGGTATTAGACAAACGATATAGTCGTAATGTAATAATACTTTCTGCTTGAGTATCAGAAAAGTCAAAGCGTTCCATTAGATTTTTCTTAGCATCACTACGATCTAAGGAAGCACGAATGATTTTAATTACTTCATCTAAATGGGATACAGCTTTCATCAGTCCCTCGATGATGTGTAAGCGATCTTGAATTTTTTGATGACGATATTGAGTTCGCTTAATTACAATTTCTTTTCGATACTCCAAATAAGTGTCTACTATCTCAACAACCCCCATTAATTTGGGGCGCAAGTTATCAATGACAACCATGTTCGCATTAAAATTAACCTGTAAATCAGTCTGTTTATAGAACAGATTTAATAAGGTTTGTGCGTCAGCCTCTTTCTTTACATCAATCACAATACGTATCCCATTACGATCGGATTCGTCTCTTAT
>LSQX01143391.1_pt1 | contig 11288 bp, 10 predicted proteins | sample 654561 | NCBI WGS metagenome assembly LSQX01 (sample SAMN04489861, study PRJNA283612) | anaerobic digester metagenome | isolation source: 4 biogas reactors fed with cattle manure at either 37C or 55C with and... | place: Denmark: Kongens Lyngby | collected 2014 | reverse complement strand
GGCGACGTCAATGTCACAATTGTTTCAGACATGAGGGTGCTGACGCCGGTTATGAGCGCGATTGTGAGAGGGACGACAAAAACGCTTGTTTCTACAGTCGTAATGAAGGTTGAAATATAGCAACATATTGAAGGGATGAAATTTTAATATGAAAAAAATCTATCTTGCAGCTACAATAGTGGCGATTATTGCCGGGTTTGCCACATATTTCTTTGCGATGCAGATCAAAGAAAACTCATCAATAAAGGATGTCCAAAAGGCCAATGTGGTCATTGCGTCAAAGGATATTCCCGCCAACACCATACTTACCGCGGATATGCTGATGGTGGCAAAGCTCCCCGTCACATCCGTCACAGGCGGCACGGTGACAAACATAGACGACGTCATTGGTTACATGACGCGCCAGTCCATTGCTTACGGCGAACAGCTTTTATTAAGCAGGGTTGCCATGGTCGGCAAAGAAAGCTCGGATCAAAGCAATCGGCTTTCATATAACCTTGAGAAAGGACGGTTTGCATACTGCATATCAGTTGACAATTTGCAGGGAATGTGCGGCTTTCTTAAGGAAGGGGATTATATCGACATATACGAAATAAACGCGGAAACAGAAAACAAGACGACGCTTCTCCTTCAAAATGTCAAAATCTTCAGAGTTTCTAACTATATGGCAAACTTAGCGCAGCAGGGCGGCGCCGAAATCACAAACTATTCGGAGCTTGTCCTTGATTTAAACAGAGAAGAGATTGTCAAGCTGTCAGACGCGCAAAGGTCAAGCGCCCTAAGGTTCGCGCTGGTGCCCTATGCAGTCGGCGCAGGCATTGCCGACGATGTAGTCGAAGACTTATCAGAAAAAGAGATTTCGACTAACGCCCCCGGCATAACTGTGAACATTCCCGGCGTTTCCGAGTCAGCGGCTGCCGAATAGCGGCCCCGGCGGGCGGCATTTCATTTATTTGAGAGGTGTCAAATGGACAAACTGAACATTGTTGTTTTATCAGAAGACATAGATTTGCGGATTCATGTAAAAAACCATTTGCTTGGCGACGATATAGTCATTTCCGGCTATTCCGATTTTGACAGCGCCGGAAAGCTCAAGACCGTAAACCTTTTTCCCGACGTTGTCATCGGGGCTGTTAAGGGCGAGGTGCCCGACAAGATTTTTGACTTTGTGCAGCAGCTTTTAATAAATGCTCACAACTGCGTCGTCGTTCTTGTAAACGACAACATCAATGTCGAGCTTGTCAACAAGGCGGCGCAGTTCGGCATCAGAGCGGTTCTGTCATTTGACGACACGCCCGAGGAATTTGAAAACAATATAAAAAATATTGTATCGCTTGAAATTCAGCGCACAATTGACACAAATGAGGGCAAAAAGGTGCGCTCAAAGGTTCTGGGCTTTTTCGGAGGAAAGGGCGGGACAGGAAAAACCACCATTTCCGTAAACATCGCTTCGGTTTTCGCGAAGATGGGCAAGCGTGTGATACTTGTCGACCTCGATCTTCAGTTCGGAGACGTTGCTCTTGCCCTTGACCTTGAGCCGAAAGACACGATAGTCGAGCTTGTTCAGGACAGGGGAGGCATCTCCATCGAAAACATCAACAGCTTTTCAATGGTTCACAGCACGGGCATGAATGTCCTCTGCGCCCCGAAAAGTCCCGAGTTTGCGGAGTTTGTGAGCGGTGAAAACATTGAAACAATAATTGACGTGCTGCGTCCCTATTACGAATACATCATTCTTGATTTGCCGCCGGCGTTTAACGACGTGTCGATTGCCGCGGTTGAAAACAGCGACGAAATATATCTTGTTTACAACATGGATATTTTATCTCTTAAAAATGCCAAAACAAGCATCAATGTCCTTGAACAGTTGCAGCAGCGCGACAAAACAAGGCTTATTATCAACAAAAACTCAAAAGGACTTATAAAGGTCAGAGATTTTGAAAAAATGCTTGATATGGAAGTAATCGCCTTGATTTCCACAGACGCTAAAATGGCTATCGCAAGCGTTAACAAAGGAATGCCTGTCATGATTGCACAGCCGCGTTCAGAGATTGCGAGAGACATCCAAAGGTTTGCCGACAGGCTCCTTGAGATTCACAGCGGCATAAAGCCGCTTGGAGCCAAAGAAAAAAAGAGCAGGGAAAAGGCGGAAAGAAAGGCACAAAAAAATAAGTCAAAGCTTGAAAAGTCAAGCAGACAAAACCGCACAAAGCTTTAAAAGCCCTTTTGAGGCACGAATCTGACGAAAGGATGACGGTATAATGAGCCTTTTAGATAAACTGTCGGCAAACAAGCCGTCCGGAGGCGGCGGCGCGCCGCAAAGCCAGCCCGAATCACAAAAAAGCAATGTACTGAACATAGAAACGGCGTCGCCCTCACCGGCGCACGACATATATTCCGATGCAAAAAGGCGCATACATGTAAACATCCTTGAGGAGATGAACCGTTCGGGACAATCAGTTATCGACAGGGAAAAGATTTATAAAAAGATTGAGGAGCATGTCAACGAGGACGAAAACATGATTCCCCGCATAGACCGCCCCAAAGTCGTGACCGAGCTTTTTCATGACATTATGGGCTATGGTCCTATTGAAGAGATACTTGAAAGCTCCGCTTTTTCCGAAGTCATGGTCAACGGCCCGAATCAGGTCTATGTCGAAAGCAAGGGCAAGCTCACACTGACAAACATCAAATTCAGAGACGACCAGCACCTGATGAATGTCATCGACAGGATTGTTTCGCAGGTGGGCAGGCACGTCGACGAGGCGAGCCCTCTTTGCGACGCGCGTCTGCTTGACGGCTCTCGAGTTAATGTTGTCATACCGCCAATTTCATTGACAGGCCCTGTGCTGACAATCAGAAAGTTCGGAAAGACGCCGATTACGGCACAGCAGCTGCTTCAATTCGGTTCGCTCAACTCGAAGATGCTTTCTTTCCTTGAGTCATGTGTCAAGGGTAAGCTGAACATCATTGTCGCCGGCGGAACAGGCAGCGGGAAGACAACGCTGCTTAACGTCCTTTCCGGATACATTCCGGAGGACGAGCGCATAGTGACCATTGAGGATGCCGCCGAGGTTCAGCTTAAGCAGGAACACGTTATCACGCTTGAGGCAAGGCCGTCCAATCTTGAGGGTAAGGGTGCTATCACAATAAGAAACTTAGTCAAAAACGCACTGCGTATGCGTCCTGACAGGATAATTGTCGGAGAGGTGCGTTCCGAGGAAACACTCGACATGCTTCAGGCAATGAACACGGGGCATGACGGATCGCTTACGACGACTCACGCCAACTCACCGAGGGACACTTTGGCGCGTATCGAAACAATGGTCATGATGTCCGGCATGGAGCTTCCTCTTAAAGCGATAAGAGATCAGGTGGCATCGGCTATTGACATGATTGTGCAGCAAAGCCGTTTGCGCGACGGCACCCGAAAGGTGACGCAGATTACGGAGATTGTCGGCATGGAGGGCGATGTCGTAAGTATGCAGGACATTTTTGTGTATGAGACGGAGGGTCGTGTGGATGCGTCCGGCAGGTTTATAGGTCAGTTCAGGGCGACGGGCGTCAGACCAAACTGCATTGAAAAAATAAGAGGAAACGGGGTGAGCGTCAGCAATGAATGGTTTGCAGATTAGCATACTGATACTTGTTTTTTCACTTTCACTTTTCAACTTCTTTTTTTGGAGCGGAATAATAGGCAAAATCACAAAAAACCGCCGAAAGGTCGAGGAGAGGATAGAGTCCATCGAGGGCAAAAGGCTAAACATATTTGACGGCATCAGCAACAAGCGACAGCAGAAGAAAAAGGCGCTTGAGACAAAGGCAAAAACAGTCCAATCCGCTCAAAAGCAAAAGCTTATGAATGTGATATTCAACGAGCTTATTCTTGCCGATATAATGATGAGACCGGAAGAATTCAGCATGATGTGGATAATTCTTGCATTTGGACCTTCAAGCTTGTCAGCTCTGTTTTCGGCAAACATAATTTCGTCAATCACGCTTGCCGTTGTCGGCATGGCGGCTCCCATCTTTTGGGTCAAAATGAAAAAGAAAAAGAGGACAAAGCTCTTTGAAAATCAACTAAGCGACGCCCTGCTCATAATGTGCAACTGCCTTCGCTCAGGTCTTTCTTTTCAGCAGTCGCTTGAAAATATCGCAAATGAGATGCCGTCGCCCATCAGCATTGAGTTCAGCCGCGTTACAAACGAAATCAAATACGGCGCCACTCTTGAGGACTCGCTTAACAACATGGTGGAAAGGGTCAGGAGCGCCGATTTGATGCTTGCTGTATCTGCTGTCAACATCCAAAGGCAGACGGGCGGAAATCTTTCATTTATACTCGACACAATCTCCGAGACAATCAAGGAGCGCTTAAGGATTAAAGGCGAAATAAGCTCGATTACGGCGCAGGGCAGGATGTCGGGTATGATAATCGGCGCTCTGCCGATTGTTGTTTCAATTTTTTTGTTTATTGTCACGCCGGACTATATGACAGTGTTTTATACAACTTTAGTGGGGAAAGTGATGATTGTGGCTGCCGTAGTATTAGAAATAATCGGATTTTTCATGATAAGAAAGGTTGTTACGGTCGAGTATTGATTTCGGAGGTGAAATGTTTTGGAGTTTCTTGTTATCTCATACGCTGTTTTGTCGTTTGTGCTCTTTTCCCTTGTTTTCAGCAAGTGGGGAATAAAGACAGACCACAAGCAAAAGCGGCTTGACTATATCAGCGGCACGGCGCAAAGCGCTGCATATCAAGAGCTTGAGCAGTCATTTTTTAACAGGTTTTTTGCTCCCAAGATTAAAAAGGCGCAAAAAACGATTGAAAAATTGACACCTAAAAAGAAAACCAGAAAAAAAGACGAAAAAAACAATGCGCTTGAGCGCCAGCTGCGTCTTGCCGGAATCTTTAAGGACGCAAGCGAGTTTAATTTCATCAAAACAGTCGTGCTTATTATCACTTTTGTCACTGTGATGATCCTTATTCTTGTCATGAGGCCCGGGCGTTATGCGGCATTGCTCCTTTTGCTGACATCCATACTTATAGGCTTTATGGGACCGACGCTTTATCTTCGCTCAAGGGTGTCCGGTCATCAGGGCGGCATAAGAAAACAGCTTCCCGACGCAATGGATCTTTTAGGCGTTTGCATAGAGGCGGGACTGAGCTTTGACAGCGCCCTACTGAAAATAGCGGAAAGGCTGAAGGGTCCGTTTGTCGACGAACTGCTCATAGTACACCGTGAAATCGCTATGGGGCTTTCAAGAAGGGACGCGCTTCAAAACCTTTCAAATTCAAGCGACATTGACGAGCTTAAGACATTCGCCTCGGCTCTTGTTCAGGCGGAGCAGCTTGGGATTCCCATTAACAACGTCATGAAAGTGCAGTCGGCGCAGCTTAGGCTGACAAGGAGCCAGCAAGCTCAGGAAAAAGGCAGAAAGGCGTCTATCAAGATGCTCATTCCGATGCTGCTGTTTATTTTCCCGGTCATTTTTATAATAGTTTTAGGTCCTACGGTAATGACAATTATCGAAAATTTCGGCGGCTGAAGCAGGAGTTAAAATGAAATTATTACAACTTGAAAAGGATGGCGTCGTGCTCATCCCTCACATTGAGAACGCCGACGGCTGCGTCTCCAGGATGATGGGGCTGATGTTCAGAAAAAGCCTTCCGGAGGACAGAGGGCTGCTGCTTGAGCCGTGCAGGCAAATTCACACATTTCAAATGAAATTTCCGATTGACGCCGTATATATTTCAAAAGAAAATGTAATCATAAAAATAGAGGAATCAATTTTACCGGGGCAGACGTGTAAAAAGGTAAAAGCCGCTCAAAAGGTTCTTGAGCTTTGCGGCGGCACGGCAAAAAAAATCGGCTTGGCGGAAGAAGACAAAGTGTGTTTTTCAAAAGCCGAAGAATAAACTAACAGTGAGGATTGCTTATGAAACGAAACAAGTCAGACAACCGGGATTATGACGGGTCGGCAAGGAGCGCGCGTATTGTAAGCGGCGAAGAGGGCTCGGGGGCCGCTTGTGATTTCAAGCTTAGCCTCGACAGGGACGCCTCTGACCTTAACTTCAGAAAGTCAATTAACGGCTACAAAGTCGGCGATGTGGTGGAGTATGTAAACGAGCAAAACCAAAACTTCTTGTCCGCTTGTCAGATGTATGACGGTAAGGTAGCCGAGATGCGCGCCGAGATAGCTTTTCTTAACAGAGAGCGTGAATCATTGCTTTCAAAGCTTGAAGAAGCGCGCGACGAGCTTGCCGCCGCAAACGACGAGCTGGAGCAGTTAAAGTGCGGGCTGCGGGATGGGACATTGAGTCAGGAAAAGCCGACGGGCGAAAATGGCGAGGCGGCGGGAGACGCGGTGTCGAAAGATCAGACGGTTGAGGATGTTCTCCGGGATTATCAAACAGAAGAAAAAAGAGACAGACTCAACGACGATTATCGTCTGCTTGTCGATGAAGTCGCGCTCCTTCGCAGAGAAAAGGTCGAAGCGCAGTCCACAATCACCCGACTGGCCGAGATAGCCTCCGAATATGAGGAGGCTGTAAGGCAGTGCGGCGAGCTTAAAGACTTGCTGAATGTTCGCGAGGAAGAGCTTGAAGAAGCGAAAAATGACATTTCCGGACTGCTTTCTGTTGAAAGAGAGCTAAACGTAATGAGGGACGAAAAAGACGGGCTGAAACATGCCTGCGAGCTGGAGCAAAAAAAGAGGGCCGAAGCCGAGGAGGAGCTGAGCGGCAAAGCGGAGCTGATGAGCAGAGCGGCGACAGAGATTGAGCAGCTCCGAAAAGAGATTTCAGAGTTTGAGATACGCCAGTCAGTTCTAAGGCAGCAGCTTAAGAAGTCCGACGAGGAAATTGCCGGCATGAGGGAGCAGAACAAGCGCCAGGCATATGAATATGCTTCAAAGATAAGCGACCTCGAAAGCGACTTTAACCAAAACAAGCTTGCCGTTCAAAAACAGATACAAGTCCACATGTACCATGTCAAGCAGGTTGATCTTTTGATTAACGAGCTGCATAAGCAATTCGGGGACGCAAAAAGTTCACTTGAATCAATAGAGTCTCCGGATTAACGCACGGTATTTACCGCAGGAGGCGACATAAAAATGAAAAGGATTAAAAATCTTGCAAAAGACGAAAGCGGAGCCATAATTGTTGCGTTTGCCATCATTCTTGTAATAATTATGTCAATGACCGCTCTTGTCGTTGACGCCGGAATATTTTATTATCAAAAGTCAAAGCTGCAAACAGCGCTCGACAGCGCCGCTTTGGCAGCCGCGCGAAGTCTTCCAAGCTATAACAAAGCACAGCAGACGGCGTTTCAATATCTTGAAAAAAACGGTATCAGCTCCGAGGGAGCGGTTGTGGAATTCCCCGGCTCTGACAGCGTAAGAGTGAGAAAGACACTGCGGACGGAAACATTTTTCGGGAAGATAATGGACGTGGAGGCTCTGTATTCAGGTCAAAAAGCCGCTGCGAAGTTTTCGGAGGCTTCTGTGTCGCTTAATTTTCCATATCTTTTATTTCAAGGCGATCCAAATTCAATAATGATGATGCAGGGACAATTCGCGATAAACGGAAATATCCACACAAACGGCGGAATATATATAAGCGGAGGCGGGCTGCCCGCCGGTGCGACAAGCCCTTACGGAGATTACAAATCGTTTATTTCCGGCACAGTTACGGGAAGCTCGGCAAGCGAAAGTTATTATTATGTGGCAGATGTTTGGAACCTCGGCAAGTTTTACTACAACTGGTGGTCAAACAATGTCAAAGAGGTAATCATCAACGTCCCGCCAATCCAAACGCCCGACTATGATTCAATGATAATGGCGATAGCGCCTGTTTATAGTTCTGCCGTGTTTAACTCGACATCGTCGTTTCCGACCTGGTCAATGACATCTTCAAGCTCAAACTTTTTTTACAAGATGCTTTCGTCACATTACGGTGTGAATGTGCCGACAAACCCCAACACATTAAACTACCCTGTTCCATACTCGATAAAGATTTCAAACGCATATTCCGGCCGAAACCACGCGACAGTTTTTCAGGAATCTGTTTATTTTCAAGGCGGCGCCAACTTTAACAGGGCAAACACAATACACGGGAATTGCTATGTCAACGGCAGCTTGGATCAAGTGGGCGGCAACACATTTCTTGACATCAAGGGAGACTTATATGTAAACGGCAATATCTCGCTCGGCAACAGCGCCAATGTGGACGGCAGCATCTATTGCACCGGAACATTCACGAAGGGCGGCGGCAGCACACTGACATGCGGCGGCAACATATACAGCGGCGGCAACATGAACTTCAACGGCGGGCTGAATTTAACAAACGGTGTTGTTTACTGCGGCAAGAAATTCACATCCATGGCGGGCAATCCGATAACTGTAAATGGCGTTATAATTGCGGAAAACGATATGAATTTCGGCGGCATGCCCGTTCATTTGAATACTGACACGACCACAACCTTGTCTGTCTATTCACGCAACGGCAACATCGTGTTTGACGGAAGCTCCGCCGGGACAACAGTTTACGGCATGGTATACGCTCCTAAGGGCAATGTGAGGTTTGGCTCGGGAAATCTGAAGTTTTACGGAAATATAATCGCCAAAACAATCAACTGCGGCTCAGGCGGCTTGGATATTGGTGAAAACACAAGAAAACTCCCGTTTATAACATCCACAAAGACTGCGCTGCTGATTGAGTGACTGAACGGCAATATCATTTGACGTACAGGTGTAAAAACGACAGATACAAAAAAGAGCCGCCCCGAAAGGAGCGGCTCAAAATTTTTTTCAGGCGGGCTGTATTAATACATCCCTCCGCCCTGCGCGGCGGCTGCCATGGCTGCCGCGTTTGCGGCGTCGGCTGCCGGGTCGGGCTTGTCGGTGACAAGGCTTTCAGTCGTGAGAACCATGCCGGCGACGGAGGCGGCGTTTTGCAGAGCAAAGCGAGTTACCTTTGTGGGGTCAATGATGCCGACTTCTGTCATGTCAACATAGTCGTCATTGGCAAAATCATAGCCATAGCCTGTTTTGCCGGACGCAAGGATATTGCTAAGAATGACGGAGCCTTCAAGGCCGGAGTTTGCGGCAATTTGGCGAATGGGCTCCTCAAGAACCTTGAGAACAATATTGACACCTGTCTTTTCGTCGGCGTCTTCCGTGTCAAGAAGAGCGCGGACAGCGGGAGCGGTGTTGATAAGCGCGACACCGCCGCCGGCTACATAGCCCTCCTCAACGGCTGCCTTTGTGGCGGAAAGAGCGTCCTCTATGCGGAGCTTTTTCTCCTTCATTTCTGTTTCTGTCGCGGCGCCGACTCTTATGACAGCAACACCGCCGGAAAGCTTGGCAAGGCGCTCTTGAAGCTTTTCGCGGTCAAAATCGGACGTTGTGTCCTCAATCTGTGTTTTGATTTGAGCAATCCTTGACTTAATCGCTTCCTTGTCGCCCGCGCCGTCAACAATAATTGTGTTTTCCTTAGAAATCTTAACTTGGCGCGCTGTTCCGAGCTGTGAAACCTGTGTGTCGGCAAGCTCAAGACCTAAGTCGGAGGTGATAACTTCTCCGCCTGTCAAGATGGCGATGTCTTGCAGCATCTCCTTGCGCCTGTCGCCGAATCCCGGCGCCTTGACTGCGACACAAGTGAAAGTGCCGCGCAGCTTGTTGACAAGAATTGTCGAAAGAGCCTCGCCCTCGACATCCTCAGCGACTATAACAAGCTTTTTGCCGGACTTGAGAATCTGCTCAAGCAGCGGGAGGATCTCCTGGATGTTTGATATCTTCTTGTCTGTGATGAGGACAAGGGCATCGTCGATGACGGCCTCCATTTTGTCAGTGTCAGTCACCATATAAGGTGAAATATATCCTCTGTCAAACTGCATTCCTTCAACAACTTCAAGGTTTGTGCCCATAGTCTTGGACTCTTCGACAGTAATAACCCCATCATTCGAAACCTTCTCCATTGCATCTGCTATCAGCGCGCCAACCTCATCATCATTTGCAGATATTGCAGCAACTCTGGTAATGTCTTCCTTGCCGTTAACCTTACGGCTATTTGCCAGGATGCCCTCCACTGCTGCATCAACAGCCTTAGCCAGACCCCTTTTCAGGATCATTGGGTTTGCGCCTGCTGCTACGTTCTTATGTCCTTCTCTGATAATCGCCTGAGCAAGCAAGGTTGCTGTAGTTGTTCCATCACCTGCAACATCGTTGGTCTTTGTCGCTACTTCCTTAACAAGCTGAGCACCCATGTTTTCAAACTTGTCTTCAAGCTCTATTTCCTTTGCAATGGTAACACCATCATTGGTGATAGTGGGTGTACCAAACTTCTTGTCCAAAACCACATTTCTGCCTTTAGGCCCAAGGGTAATCTTAACAGTATCCGCCAGCTGATTAACACCGCTTTCTAAAGCACGCCTGGCTTCTTCTCCAAACTTAATTTCTTTTGACATATGCTCTAAGCCTCCTTATTTGCATTCATATTAAATCTCAATCAAAATCACAAAGCCACAGCGAACTTATTCCACAATGGCCAGAATATCACTCTGCTTCAGAATGGTATATTCAACATTATCGATTTTTACTTCAGTTCCAGCGTATTTGCTGATAAGTACCTTATCGCCGACTTTGACTTCCATCTTAACCTCTCTGCCCTTATCATCATAGCCGCCTGGTCCTGCAGCCACGATTTCCGCAACCTGCGGCTTTTCCTTTGCGCTTCCGGGAAGAACAATGCCACCCTTTGTGGTTTCTTCACTTTCGAGCATTTTTATAACTACTCTCTCACCTAATGGTTTTATTTTCATAAAGCCTACCTCCAATACGTTTAACATTTTGTTAGCACTCATGCTAGTTGAGTGCTAATCACATTAATAATATAATATATTATCCAATTTGTAATCAAATATGCGTTTTAGGCAAATTGTGCTGTTTTAGGCAGATTATCACCGTTTATCTGGCTGTTTTATGAAATTCCATTGATTTTCGGCAAGCCTTACTTCCTCTTGCCTAATTCTGCAAAAATATCATCGAGGGTTAAGCTCCTTTCAGCTAAGAGCACCATGATATGATATAGCAAATCAGCTATTTCCGAGCTTATCTCTTCTCTGTCACCATTTTTCGAAGCAATCACAACCTCGCAAGCCTCTTCACCAATTTTCTTGAGGATCTTATCTAATCCCTTTGTGAAAAGATAATTGGTGTAGGAGCCTTCCTTCGGGTGTACCCTCCTGTCAGAGATAATATCAAATACCTCTCCAAGTACTTCAGCACCG
>LSQX01242334.1_pt1 | contig 11289 bp, 8 predicted proteins | sample 654561 | NCBI WGS metagenome assembly LSQX01 (sample SAMN04489861, study PRJNA283612) | anaerobic digester metagenome | isolation source: 4 biogas reactors fed with cattle manure at either 37C or 55C with and... | place: Denmark: Kongens Lyngby | collected 2014 | reverse complement strand
CCTTCTCTTCGGGAGCCTTGTCGATCTTGTCGAACGGGGTGAACTCGGCGAAGCCCATGCCCGCCATGACCCTGGTGATGGCTGCAGTCAAAGTGGTCTTACCGTGGTCGATGTGTCCAATGGTACCGACGTTGACGTGCGGCTTGGTCCTCTCAAACTTTCTCTTGGCCATTTTTGCTGATTGATCCTCCTTTTTGTTACACTGGCCGCCCGAGGTACCGGGCGATGATCTTGTCCGCCTCGTTGGGCGGAACTACATCGTAACTCTGAAACTGCATCGTATAGGTGCCTCGACCCTGAGTCCTTGACCTAAGGTCGGTGGCGTACCCAAACATTGAAGCAAGCGGCACCGAACCGTCAATCACCTCGTAGCCTTCCCTGCTCTCAATACCTTGGATCTCTCCTCTCCGCGCGCTCAGGTCTGAAAGCACCTCTCCCAAGTAGGTCGTGGGAGTGGTCACTTCAACTTTCATGACGGGCTCCAAGATAACCATCTTGGCCTTTGAGAGCGCGTCCTTGAGAGCCATAGATCCCGCGACCTTGAACGCCAACTCAGACGAGTCTACCTCATGATAGGACCCATCCTCAAGAGTCACCTTGACATCAACAACAGGATTTCCGACCAGGGGGCCGCTTTCCAGCGCTTCTCTCACGCCGGCCCAGACGGCCGGGATGAACGCAGCCGGAATAGCCCCGCCTTTCACGGCATCTACAAACTCGAAACCCGAGCCTCTTCCGAGAGGCTCCAGCCTCAGCTTGACGTGGCCATACTGACCGTGGCCACCGGTCTGACGAACATACTTGCCTTCACCTTGTACCTCACCGGTCACCGTCTCTTTGTACGCCACCTGCGGACGTCCTACAGTAGCCGACACGCCGAACTCACGAAGGAGACGGTCGCTTATGATCTCCAGGTGGAGCTCGCCCATCCCTTCGATGAGGGTCTGGCCCGTTTCGTCATCGGACCTGTAAGAAAAAGTAGGGTCTTCCTCGGCAAGTTTCTGCAAAGATATGGAGAGTTTGTCCTGATCTGCTCTGGTAGCCGGTTCTATGGCGACCTGAATAACAGGCTCCGGGAAGGCAATTGCCTCCAGCAAGATGGGGTGCTTCTCATCGCACAAGGTATCCCCTGTCGTCGTGTGCTTGAGCGCCACCGTTGCGACTATGTCGCCCGCAAGGGCTACATCCACATCCTCACGGTGGTTTGCATGCATGAGAAGGAGCCTTTGGATCCTCTCGTTCTTGCCCTTGGTGGCGTTGTACACGGAAGACCTCGTGCTCACGGAACCCGAGTACACACGGAAGTAGGTGAGCCGTCCGACGTATGGGTCGGTCATAACCTTAAATGCCAGCGCGCTAAAGGGTTCATCGTCCGAGGCCTTTCTTGTGACTACCTCATCGCCTTCCGGCAGGTGTCCTTCAACCGGAGGTATATCCGCCGGCGAAGGGAGGTAGTCGACGATTGCGTCGATGAGGTTCTGAACGCCCTTATTCCTAAAGGAAGATCCCGGCATGACAGGGACTATGGCATTTAGCAGGGTGCCCTTACGTAGGGCTCCCTTAAGGACCTCTGCCGGAATCTCCTCTCCGGAGAGATAGGCTTCCAGGACCGCTTCGTCGTAATCCGACGCCGCCGAGATCAGGCGCTCCCTGTATTCCTCCGCCAGCTCCCTGATATCTTCTGGGATGTCTCTCTCCTCGATGTTCATCCCAAGGTCATCGACCCAATACAGGGCCTTGAGCCGGATGAGGTCGATCACCCCGGAGAAATCCTCTTCCGACCCCAGCGGGAGACCTACGACCACAGGTTCGGCGCCCAAGCGGTCCTTGATCATCCTCACGGCCCTGAAGAAATCCGCACCTACTGAATCCATCTTGTTGATGTAGGCAATACGGGGGATCTTGTACTTGTCGGCCTGCCGCCAGACGGTCTCGGATTGGGGTTCGACGCCGCCTTTGGCACAGAATATGGCCACCGCTCCGTCAAGTACCCGGAGGCTTCGCTCAACTTCGGCTGTGAAGTCAACGTGCCCTGGAGTATCTATAATGTTGATCCTGCAATCTCTCCAATAACAGGTAGTAGCGGCGGAAGTAATGGTTATCCCTCGCTCCTGCTCTTGGACCATCCAGTCCATGGCCGCAGAGCCTTGGTCGACCTCACCCATCCTGTGAACTTTTCCCGTGTAGAACAGGATCCGCTCGGTGGTGGTTGTCTTCCCGGCATCAATATGAGCCATGATACCTATATTGCGGATCTTCTCAAGCGGAAATGTCCTCGGCATCGAAATCCCCCCTTTCCTCGAGTCTCGTCGGCCCCGGCCCTACCAGCGGTAGTGCGCGAAGGCTCTGTTGGCTTCGGCCATCCTGTGCATCTCTTCTTTGCGTCTCACGGTGCTGCCGGTGTTGCTCGCGCAGTCAAGGATCTCTCCCGCCAAGCGGTTCTCCATGCCGCGCTCGCCCCGCTGCCTGGCGAAATCCACGATCCAACGGATTGCCAGTGAGAGACGCCTTTCGCTTCGCACTTCGATTGGTACCTGGTATGTTGCCCCGCCTACTCTTCTGGGACGCACCTCCAGTATAGGCATGGCGTTTTTGATAGCGGTATCGAGGACCTCAATCGGGTCTTTCCCCGTCTTTTCACGGATAATGTCCATGGCGCGATAGACGATCTTCCGGGCCACGGCCTTCTCGCCCGATTGCATGACCTTGTTTGTGATCCTGGTCACCAGGATCGAATTGTACACTGGATCAGGTGTCCACTCCCTGTCCGGCGCTCTGCCGCGTCTAGGCATTAAGCATTACCTCCGAGAGATTACTTCTTCGGCCTCTTGGCGCCGTACAGCGAACGACCCTGTTTACGGTCAGCCACGCCGGCGGCGTCGAGGGTGCCCCTGACTATGTGATAACGAACGCCAGGAAGATCCCTTACACGGCCACCTCGGACGAGCACCACCGAGTGCTCCTGCAAGTTGTGTCCGATGCCCGGAATATAGGCCGTGACCTCTATGCCGTTCACCAGGCGGACACGAGCGATCTTCCTAAGTGCCGAGTTTGGTTTCTTTGGTTGAGTGGTACGGACCACAGTGCAAACGCCACGCTTGAAGGGATTGCCCCTGAGTGCGCGGGACTTGGACTTCTCCTTGACGTGCTTGCGTCCCTGCCGAACCAACTGGTTGATTGTCGGCACCTTCTAACCCCCTTCTCCTGCCTGAAGTTTACCTATTTCCCGGTCCCATCCCCCGGTTCTTTCAAGATGGCGCAGGCAGACGCGCCCACCTTGAGGGAACAAAACTCTCCGAGTTCCTTCATTGAATCAAAAAAAGACACAGGTATGCCTTTTTCCTCACACAGCCTCAGGAGGTTCTTGACGACGCGTTCTTCGGCGTCTTTCGCAACGTACACGGCCCTGCAAAGACCGTTTTGAACTGCCCTTTCAGTGGCCCTCACACCCGGAAGCCGGTCCTTCCCGGACGTCTTACGGTTTTCCCGCGGACTGAAAGGCCTCTTCGACATCGTGCTTCCTCCTGCCTAGCAAACCCCAAAAAGGCACGCTTTTAGAGTTTAGCACCCACAAATTCCGGTGTCAACGGCTGCTTGAGAAGGTTTTGTAAGCAGGGAAATCACTTCCGCCCGCCGCCTTTTCTGCTCCGCATTGGCCTTTCCTCGGGCAAGGCAAAGAGACGGTCGAAGTAGAACCCTTGCCTGCAGGCGGATACCAGCCCGGCTGCATGGGACTCCATCCAACCCAACACCTGGGAGCGCTTGCGGACGATGACAAACCCGATCAGCAAGGCAACCAGGGATATGAAGAACGCCGCGCTGCCGAAGGTTTCCTCGACGAGGTAGAGGGGAGAGATTTCGTGGATCCCCATCCCCGGCATTGAATGATGGAGCTCCTGGGTCCCCATTCCGATAGACAGCCAGAAAAACGGCGTGAGGATGGATAAGACCGCCAGGGGGATCTCCATGGATAGAGGAGCCTCATGGGCCTTTAGCACCGCTTGCGAGGGTTCGCCTCTGAACACCTTAAGGTAGGCCGACCAGGAATACACGACCGTGACGACCGCCCCGAGGCCGGCAATTGCAAGGGCCGCGTACTGATGGCTCGCAAGGGCCCCTGCGAGGATCATGTCTTTGGAGAAGAATCCGCTCATGAACGGTACTCCCGACAAACCCATTACCCCAACCAAGAATCCTGCACCTGTAACCGGCATTTTTCCCGCGGCGCCCGACAGCCTGTTCATATCTCTGCTGCCCGTGGCGTGGATAACGGAACCTGCGGCCAAGAAGAGGAGCGTCTTGAATATGGCGTGGGACATAAGGTGAAACTGAGCCCCCAGTACGGATCCCGTCCCGACCGCGAAGAACATATACCCCAGCTGGCTCATGGTGGAAAATGCAAGCATCTTCTTTATATCGTTGGCGTACATAGCCATGAGCGCCGCAATCAAGATGGTGAAGGCACCTATCCACATAACGGCGCCCGTCCATCCGGGTACGGACTTGAAAGCAGGGTAGAACCTCATTACCAGATAGACCCCGGCGTTCATGACCGTTGCGGCATCCAGGAGAGCCGAGCCCGAACTCGGCGCCTCCATGGCACCCGGCAGCCACACGTGAAGGGGCACCTGAGCCGACCGTATCATGGCAGCCAAAAGGACAGCGTATGCTCCCGCTGTCGTGAGCTGCGATGTGGCGGGCGGCGATTGACTTCCAACCGATCCTATGATCTCCCTAATGCCAAACCCCTTGGCACCGCTCCCGTAGTAGAGGAGCCCTATTCCCAGGAATAGCAGCATGTCACCGGATAAGCCGAACTGAAGGGCCCTCTTGGCGCAAGAGGGGGCGTCCGGGTTTTCTCTATTGAACCTCACGATTTCGCATGTCAAGAAAGAACAAGCCGTCCAAAAAAGCGCCATGACAAGGGTATTGCCTGAGAGCACCAAACCGTTGAGAGATCCTATGGTAAGGAGCACAAGCAGGTAGTAGCGGGTTACTTCCTTTCCGCGCCCCATGTATCCGAGAGAATAAACGAGGATTAGAGCCCCCAATACAGACGATGCAAGCGCCACAAAGAAACCGAGACCGTCAACCACGAGACCGAAGGCAGCTTGTCCGCCGTGAACTCTGGGTGTGACCGTTACAGCCACAATGGCCGTGGCTATGCCGGTACCTACTGCTATAAACGGCCCAGACCTACTTCCGAGAGCTTCCGACACCGATACCAACAAGGCACCGAGAAACGGCAGAAGTACCACAAAGAGAAACGGCAAATCCGACATTCCGTGAGCACCTCAAACGTTAGGACCTTCCGGAGGTTTTGTGACCGCGCTCCATATATGTCCTTGTGATTACGAACACTAAACCTGATGATAGCATTTACTCACAACCAGTTCAACACACCGCACGCCCGTGGCGCATACCTCACGATGTGCAATGGCGCTATACATGTCGGACCTTGCCCTACACGCCTCAGCACTCCCGTCCGGCCCACGCCGTTCACCTACGATGGACCGTAAGTTGAGGTTGCTCAAGGAAGCGGGAATGAATGCACCGAAGACCGACCTCGGGCACAAACAGACTGAGGGCCCCTTCGCGAGGAGCCCTCAGGGTGGTTAATGAAAATGGACGCGGCGGGCTATATCGCCGGTATCCAGACCTCGGTTTCTGCACTCAGTTTGTTGGGTGAGAGGTCCACCTCAAACTCGCCCGGGGGAAGCCTCTTCACAAACTTCCACTCGGCTTCAAAATCCTCAGGTCCGGTTATTGGCCAATCCTTGATGTAACTGGTCTTGAAATGCATGGCAATGGCCACCTTGGGCTTAAGGCTCCTCACCACCTGCGCTGCGGTCTTTCCATCGATTGTATAGTGCCCTCCAACGGGAACCAGGAGGACATCGCACTTACCGATGGAAGAAACGGTCTTCTCGTCAAGGGCGTGCCCCAGGTCTCCCAGGTGGACCACGGTCATCCCGGGCATCTCCATCACGAAAATCCCGTTGGGGCCTCTCTGAGAACCGCCCGTGTCATCATGTGAAGACGCGACCGTCCTGAACCTGACATCTCCTATGGTCTCGAGAGTAGAGGCCACTTCCTTGCCTACGACGGCCCTGAGGATCCGGGGGGACCCCTTAAGTCCTGCCACTCCGTTGTGATCGAAGTGCTCGTGTGATACGGTCACCACGTCGCACTCGATAGTTATGGGCGGATAGGGCACCGAACTGTCGAAAGGATCCGTAACGATCCTCACTCCGTTAGGTGAGACCAAACTAAACGCAGCATGACCCAACCACCTCATGGTAGCGCACCTCCCGGTAATGTTTGATCTCGGCCCCTTGAGAAGCCGCGGCCGGTTTCCACCGGCATCACGGTCTCACTTACTCCACTTCGTCCCCAGTCCCTGCTATATCTTCAACGGACACCTCTTCTTCCTGAGGCACGTACCGCACGTCAACTTGCGAGTACCTTGCCATGCCGGTGCCGGCGGGTATCAGTTTGCCGATGATTACGTTTTCTTTGAGCCCCAGGAGTTCGTCTACCCTGCCCTTGACCGCGGCTTCGGTAAGGACCCTTGTGGTCTCCTGGAAGGATGCAGCCGACAAGAACGATTCGGTCGCCAAAGACGCCTTGGTAATCCCGAGGATAACGGGTTTCCCAATGGCAGGCTCTCCACCCTTCTCGAAGGCAAGCGCATTGGCGTCGGCGAACTCGTGGATGCTCACCACGCCTCCGGGGAGAAGGTCGGTGTCACCCGGCTCGTCTACGCGGATCTTCCTTATCATCTGTCTTATGATGACCTCGATGTGTTTGTCGGCGATGTCAATGCCCTGGAGTCGGTAGACCCGCTGCACCTGGGCAACAAGGTAATCCTGAACGGCGGTAACACCTTTAACCCTCAAGAGGTCGTGGGGGTTTATGGAACCTTCGGTGAGGGGCTCGCCGGCTTCAACCACTTGGCCGTCGTGCACCTTGATCAGGGCACCATACGGCACCACTGTGACCGTCTGGTCTCCTTCAGGTGAAGTAATCCTGATCTCGCGCTTCCTGTCTCCTTCAGAGATCTCAACCACACCGGAGATCTCGGCGATGGCCGCCTGGCCCTTGGGTTTTCGGGCCTCGAACAGCTCCTCTACCCTAGGCAGACCTTGAGTGATGTCCTCACTCGCGATGCCGCCCAGGTGGAACGTACGCAGCGTAAGCTGGGTACCCGGTTCGCCAATGGACTGTGCGGCAACGGTGCCTACCGACTCGCCGACCTCCACGAGGCCGCCGGTCGCAAGGTCGCGCCCGTAACACCTTACACATACCCCGTGCCTGGTCTCGCAGGAGAGGACCGAGCGCACCTCGACTTCGGTGATTCCGGCGTCCACTATCTTTTCGGCCTTATCCTCATCGATCTCGTGGTTCGCCTCGACTATGACCTCTCCCGTTTGCGGATGGATTACATCCTTCAGGGCGAACCTTCCTACCAGCCTGTCATACAGGTTCTCCACAAGTTCTCCGTCAATCTTTATTTCCCTCAAGGTTATGCCGTGCTCGGTTCCGCAGTCCTCTTCCCTCACAATAACGTCTTGGGCTACGTCCACGAGACGCCTGGTGAGGTACCCGGAGTCGGCCGTACGAAGGGCCGTGTCAACGAGGCCTTTTCGCTGTCCGTGAGTTGAGGTGAAGTACTCGAGTACCGTGAGCCCTTCGCGGAAGTTGGACCGGACCGGCTGCTCGACCATGCGGCCCGATGGGTCGACCACGATCCCGCGCATTCCGCCCAGCTGGGAGATCTGCTGCGGATTGCCCCGGGCGCCCGAGTTGACCATCATGATAACCGGGTTGCGCGGGTCGAAAGCCTTTTTCATAGCCTCGGTCACCTTGTCGGTGGTCTCGCGCCAGATTGAGATGATCTTGTCATATCGCTCATCCCGGGTTAGGAATCCCATCTGGTACTGATTTTCAACTTCTTTCACCCTGGCGTCTGCTTCTTCGAGCATCGCGGGCTTTTCTTTGGGGATGGTGATGTCGGTTATGGCAATGGTCGACCCTGCCCGGGTGGCATACTCGAATCCCAATTCCTTTATGCCGTCCAGCATGTTGGCCGCCTTCTCCATGCCGTACATGCGGATGCACCTAAGGAGGATCTGCCCGAGGGGCTTCCGGTCTACCACCTGGTTCACGAACCTTAGTCCTTCAGGCAGAACTTGGTTGAATATGCAGCGTCCAACGGTCGTCTCGACTCTCTCGCCGGACGTAAGGCGCACGAGTATCCTCTCGTGCAACCTTATGGCACCAACATCATAGGCCAGTATCGCGGCATCCTCCGACTCAAAAGCCCTGAGCTCCTTGATGTTGCGGTCGTCCTCGTCGATGAGCGTGAGGTAGTAAACCCCCAAGACGACGTCCTTCTGCGGCGTGACCGAAGGGGAACCGTCCTTGGGAAGCAGGAGGTTCCTGGTTGAGGCCATGAGGATCCTTGCCTCGGCCTGGGCTTCCGCCGAGAGAGGCACGTGAACGGGCATCTGGTCGCCGTCGANNAGACGAGCGGGTGAATCTGGATGGCGCGCCCTTCCACCAGCACGGGCTCAAACGCCTGGATGGACAGCCTATGGAGCGTAGGAGCGCGGTTCAGCAAAACGAGGTGGTCTCTAATGACGTCCTCCAAGACGTCCCACACTTCAGGCCGCGCCCTCTCGACCAATCGCCGGGCGCTCTTTATGTTGTGGGCATCGCCTTTCTCCACCAATTTCTTCATAACGAAAGGTTTGAAGAGCTCAAGGGCCATCTCTTTGGGGAGGCCGCACTGGTGGAACTTAAGGCTGGGACCGACAACGATTACGCTGCGTCCCGAGTAGTCCACGCGCTTACCCAAGAGGTTCTGCCTGAAACGCCCCTGCTTGCCCTTAAGCATATCCGAGAGAGACTTGAGAGGTCGCTGACCCGGTCCCGTTACGGGACGTCCGCGGCGCCCGTTGTCTATCAGGGCGTCCACGGCTTCTTGGAGCATCCTTTTCTCGTTTCTCACGATTATGTCTGGGGCCCCGAGGTCAAGGAGCCTCTTCAGGCGGTTGTTGCGGTTGATGACCCGCCTGTAAAGGTCGTTAAGGTCTGAAGTGGCGAACCTGCCTCCGTCCAGCTGTACCATGGGACGTAGGTCGGGAGGAATGACCGGGATGACGTCCAGGATCATCCACTCAGGCCTGTTTCCCGACTTGCGGAACGCCTCAACTACCTCCAGCCGGCGGATCGCGCGGATCTTCCGCTGGCCGCTGGCGCTCTTTGCTTCACCGCGGAGCTCTTCCGCCATCTTCTCAAGATCTATATCCATAAGAAGCTGCTTAACGGCCTCTGCTCCCATACCTGCTCTAAACCGCTGGCCGAACTTCTCCCTGGCCTCGCGGTATTCGGTCTCCGTGAGGACCTGCTTATAGGAAAGCCCTTCGCAATCTCCCGGATCGGTCACGACGTACGCCGCGAAATAGAGGATCCGTTCGAGAAGCCTGGGGGACATATCGAGGAGTAGCCCCATCCTGGAAGGGATGCCCTTGAAATACCAGATGTGTGAGACCGGGCTCGCGAGCTCTATGTGCCCCATCCTCTCACGCCTTACGAGCGCGCGGGTCACTTCAACGCCGCACTTGTCGCAGACCACACCCCGGTAACGTATCCTCTTGTACTTGCCGCAGTAACACTCCCAGTCCTTGGTGGGACCGAAGATCCTTTCGCAGAAAAGACCGTCGCGCTCGGGCTTCAGGGTCCTGTAGTTCAGAGTCTCGGGTTTCTTGACCTCACCGTGGGACCACTCACGTATCTTCTCGGGTGACGCCAGAGAAATGCGCATTGCGGAAAAGCTGTTTACGTCCATTACTCACATCCCCTTTGCGTCAGTTTATCGGCTCTTCGTCTTCATGGTCCTCGAGGTCAAGATCGCGCAAGGACCGTACGCGCCCGATCCGCTCGAAATCGTCGGCGGCGCGCCTCGGACGCCTCCTGGTTCTGGCCCTCCCTGACGCTCTCTTCTTCTTTGGCTCTCCCATCTCTTCGTCTTCCTCAGCCGGGACGACGGTGGGGATGGTCAAATTCTTGAAGAGATCATCAAGTGACAGTTTCTGCTCCACCTCTTCTTGCGCTTCTTCCTGGACTTCTTCTTCATCATCCTGGAAAGGCGCCTCTGGCTCGAGCTCCTTAAGGTCGTCAACAACGAGAGCGTCTTCTACCAATTCGTCTTCGTCCATGCCGGCTTCTCCAAGGTCCATATCTTCTTCCATAGACTCATCAGCCGGAATGGCCTCCTCTTGGGCCGCCACATCGTCGTCTGCCACAGTCTCTTCTTCCTCTTCCCCTTCCTCTTCATAAGGCGCCTCAGGCAGAATCTCTCGTCTACGCGGATGTCTCGGTAGACGCCTGGGTTCGCCTTCCGTTACGAGGTCAAGGTCTCGAGCGGTTTCCTGGACGTCCTCGTCCAGTTCCTTAATCTCGATCTCCTTGCCTTCTTCGTCGAGGACCTTCACATCCAAGCAAAGGCTCTGGAGTTCCTTGAGAAGTACCTTGAACGACTCAGGCACTCCGGGTTCGGGGATGTTAAGGCCTTTCACGATCGCCTCATAGGTCTTCACCCGTCCGGTCCTGTCGTCCGATTTTACTGTGAGCATTTCCTGCAGCGTGTAAGCTGCGCCGTAAGCTTCGAGAGCCCATACCTCCATCTCACCGAAACGCTGGCCTCCCATTTGGGCTTTTCCGCCTAGAGGCTGCTGGGTAACCAGAGAGTAGGGCCCTGTAGACCTGGCGTGGACCTTGTCGTCGACAAGGTGCAAGAGTTTCATCATATATACTTGGCCCACGGTGATAGGGTTGTCGAAGTACTCACCGGTCCTGCCGTCCCGGAGCCAGATCTTGCCGTCCTTCGGGAGTCCCGCCTTCTCCAGGAGCACCTGGATCTCTTCCTCGGTCATCCCGTCGAATATCGGGGTGGCAATGTGGAGCCCCAGAGCCCGGGCTGCCCAGCCCAGGTGGCACTCCAGTATCTGACCGAGGTTCAACCTTGAAGGCACCCCGAGGGGCGTGAGCACGATCTGGACGGGAGTACCGTCGGGCAAGAAGGGCATATCTTCCTTGGGAAGTATCTTCGCCACCACACCCTTGTTGCCGTGGCGTCCGGCCATCTTGTCACCCTCGGAGATCTTCCGCCGCTGGGCGACGTAGACGCGCACCAGCTGGTTGACGCCCGGAGGCAGCTCGTCGCCCTCCTCGCGGTCGAAGCCCCGGCCGCCGATGACGGTGCCGGACTCGCCGTGCGGGCCC
>LSQX01348278.1_pt1 | contig 11290 bp, 10 predicted proteins | sample 654561 | NCBI WGS metagenome assembly LSQX01 (sample SAMN04489861, study PRJNA283612) | anaerobic digester metagenome | isolation source: 4 biogas reactors fed with cattle manure at either 37C or 55C with and... | place: Denmark: Kongens Lyngby | collected 2014 | reverse complement strand
GGGTATGTTATGTTAGGAGTATTTGATATTGAATATTCTTATAATGCCAAAATCTTTATTAATAGCATAATTGTATTTCAGAACGGTCTTGGTATTGAAAATTAGATTAGAGATATTAGAAAAATCGCCTTTTTCATAATCCATTACCTTTATTTCAATTACAGAGCTTCTTTTTTTGAGTTCCTCGGTAAGCGCTTTTTTAAAAGCATCCCCGCTTTGTGCGACCTTGTTATACTTGTGGTAATAGCTGTTTTCGGTACTGGAGCATTTGGGGTATGCCCCTGTGTCCCAGCTAACGGTTCTAGCCATTTCACTGTCGGTTATATTAAAATAGTAGTATGTAAGGATTTCTGTTCCGTCCTCTGTAATCGGATCATTTTTTGTGACGTCTACATGATAATACTCTCCATCAATTTTGACAATATTCCAAGCATGTCCCTCTGCACTATCAGGCGCCATTCCTATTGCAATTATACACTCTATTCCTGACAGATTACAAAGAAGCTTCATTGCCTCGGCATAGCCCTCACAAACCGCAGAACCTGCAAGAAGACTACCGTAATATTCAAAAACATCATCTGCTAGTGTATCGTTAGTGTAATTTATGTAATCGTAGCTTGTATTATTAATTATGTAATCATGGACTATTTTTTCCTTATCGAATTCCGACATATCAGCGGAAATGTTTTCTGCGATGATATGCCGTGCCTTTTCAATAGCAGCCTTTGCCTTTTGTACTTTGTTTGCATATTCCTTCTTGCTAAATCTATATGTGAAATCCAGATTCATACTAGCACTAATATAGCGATAGCTCCATTTCTGAACAAAATCTTCAACACCGATGATATCCTCTGCGGCATATTTTGCAGTATAAAAGACAGACTCATAGTCGTCAGTAATGCTGCCATTGTATCCTGTTGTATCTAAATTAATGCTATTGTCATTATTAATCAGCGCTTTTGTAACAATTTTTATTAAATCGGTCTTGTTCTTAATTACATAACCATTCTTTGTTGAGGACGGGTTAAATAGCTCTACATTGCCATAATTTCTTGCAAAATCTGTTGGGTATAGTCCCAAGGCTTGAGCAGTGGGCTTGAATATAGCTTTATCGACATCCACTAGCTTTTCAAGTAAAGTTTGTCTTGAACCTTTCATGGAGACAGAAAGTGCATTGTAAGAGACTGCCACCAGGTCATTTCTCAAAAAAACAGCCTTATTTTTAAACTCTGAGAACTCGGAATCAGATAACAGCTGTAATTCACGGGCCTTGTCCAAGGCCTTTGCATAACTGAAGTCCACATTATCCTCATAGCCCATGGAACGAAGCACAAAGGTAACATATTGGGTTGCAGATACCATATTAGACGAGCCGAATAAGCTCTCGCTGATACCATTAGAAATACCCTTCTGATAGATAAAGCCCACATAGTTATCAGCCCAGGCAGGCACATCCGTGAAGGGGTGAGAGTAATTACCTTCCTTGACCTGGTACTCCACTCCCAGTAAGCGAACAAGCATGACAGCCGCCTCCGCCCTTGTTGGGGCGCGTTCCAGTTCGAAATTGTCTGGGCTGTTTGCAAAAAGCCCAAGTATCTTCAAATCGATTGCTTTCTCATAGTTGCTGCTGGACATATCCGGAGTAGGAGGTTCGGCAGCAAATACCCGTATGGGAGTGCAAATAATTGCAGTAATAAGTAATATCAATACAAGTAACTTAGTAGAATAAAGTCTCATAAATACATCCTTAAGCCCTTTATTGTAATATTGCTACAACATCTATATCGCATAATAAAAACATAAAATCAGGGGTGGTGACCGACCCCAATTAGCAATTAGTATAATTTGTATATATATAACGAAATTATATCATCTACAGCGTAGATAGACAAGTAATGAAGTGGGAAATAGCAACAGTCAATTCGCTTCGCTCAGGGAGTGGAGACTGAAGACATAGATAAACATCAGGGCAGAGTAGAGGGTGCCAAAGCAAAGGACAGCACCAGAGCCCCATTGCCGGGGGAGCTGAACTGTCCTGTGATGTATAAGTACCAACTGGCTTTACTGAACAGCGAACTGTACCGATAATGAACTAGTCCTTGTAATAGCCTTCTTCTTCTCTCCCGAAAATAGCGGGGAATAGCAGGATAATTACTAGAATGATAATAACAATCCATATCCAGTTTGTACCAAAGCCACACCCAAAAAGCCCGCCTCTTTCATTCTCTGCCATGCCATACACTCCCTTCATATAATAAGATTGTTATTCAACAATATCTGCATCTACTCTAAAGAAACCTTTGCGACCTGTGAATAACAAGAGAAAGAGTATTATGAAGAACAAAAGCGCACAATCGTCAACTGCTCCACCGGCAAATCCCTTTGACATATTCCATACCTCCTTAATCTGCATGTTTGACCATGCTACCTTCTATATCATATTCATACCTATGGCTATGTGTTACTGACTAAGGCTGTCTTACACAATTTAATCTAATTAGGGATCACTTCTCCCTGACAGCAAAGGGTGCTTGTGAATATAGCAGCTTTGCTTGTAGCTCCTTGAGGGTTCATATCGATGGATGCCATGCAAGGGGCCGGGAAATGTATGTGCTATGGAAATAAGGCAGTTCTTCGAGAAAATTGTATTCAATACGCTACTTTACCGATACCTTCGATGGAATAAAAGCATATCTTGTTGATTAACAATAGGGCAATAAGGTGTATCTTATTGAGAAGTGCTAAGGCTAGTGTTTGCCGTAGTTTGCTGTAAGCACAATCAACAAATTAGAAAATAGTTCCAAATAGTCATTGACATCAACCATAATTTTCCATATAATAAGTACACAACCATATTCTTACATTATTTACGGGCATTGTTGTAAATGCGAGTACAGGGGGTGTAGTTTTGGGGAGGCTTAGTCTTGTTATAGCAGATTATGATGCAGAATACTTACAGAATTTTGAGAAATATTTAGTAACTAATCACCCGAAAAGATTTGAAATATCTTCCTTTTCGTCTGTGGAACCATTTGTTGTATTTCTAGACGAGTTTCATAAAATCGACATACTTCTTGTGAATAGCAGAATATACAATGAAATAGCCAGAACAGACATTGCGGAAACAGTTTTGATTCTGTCTGATAATGAGCAGGTTCTCCCAGTAGGAAGGGAGTCCATAAATAAATATCAGCATATGGACAAGCTGATTTCCGAGGCAATTAGGCTATATTCTCTTAGTTGTAGGAAGGATTGTCAGGTTTCAGGGAATGAAGGAGCAAGCATCATCAGTGTTGTGTCGCCGGCAGGCGGGACGGGCACTAGTAGCATAGCGGCGGGTTGTAGTATTCTTAGTGCCGGGAGGGGTCTGAGGCCATTCTATTTAAACCTGGAAGACATACCATCTACGGGATTGTTTTTTCATGGGGATTCCAAACAAAGCTTCTCCAATGTGATATATCAGCTAAAGGGCAATGGTGGAAATCTATGGATGAAGCTGGAGACTGCCAAGTGTATTGACTGTAAGACAGGTGTGCACTTTTTTAAGCCTGCTGAAAGCATACTTGAGATGAATGAGCTCTGTGAAGAGGAGATCTCTAGGCTAGTCTTGGAGTTCAGAAAAAGCTCCGCCTATAGCTACGTTTTTATAGATTTACCATCAGGCTTGAGTGAGAGAAATTCTTCTGTACTAAAACATTCTGACATCATTCTACTGGTTCTCTCCTATGATTTTAGGATGCACGATAGCATTAGCAAGTTCAAAAGGGGTCTTGAGCTAATTGAAAATAAAATGAGGGCTAATCTGACAAGTAGGCTTGTACCTGTGTTGAATTTCTCAAAAGGGCAAAAAATTGAGGATGGCTTTGTTGGCTATAAACCAATTGCTGAGATAGCTGATTATTCAGAAGCATCTTCAGGTAATTTTTTTATTAAGCCTGTTGAAAATCCGGCGTTTCTAGCTGATTTAAACAAGGTCATTAGCTATGTCATTCCTGATAAAAAGCAGGTATTAGTTATGGGGGAAGGAGCATCAGCTTTACTGGATGGGGGCGAATATATTGCATGAGGATGGCAGTAAGGTACCGGCTTGTAGTTCTTTTAGTGAAGACATTGATTTCAGAATCCTTGCTGAAGATATCAGAAGGGAGATAACACAGGGTCTTGACAGGACAAGCGGGGTTTCGGACGATGAGTTGATGGATATTGTTACAGAGGCGGTTTTTTCTAAGCCTGGAAGTACTTACTTAAGTATTGGTGAGAAGCGAGAGTTGGCTGATATGGTGTTCAATTCCATGAGAAGACTTGATATATTACAGCCGGTTATCGATGACAAAAGCATCACAGAAATAATGGTTAATGGGCCTGACATGCTTTTTGTAGAAAAAGGGGGACGTATTAGCAGGCTTGAAAAGGAATTTGGAAGTAATGAGAGACTTGAGGATGTAATACATAATATCGTGTCTCGTACGAACAGGACTGTAAACGAGGCATCACCAATCGTTGACTTTTCGTTGCCGGATGGCTCCAGAGTAAATGTTGTTCTGAAGCCTGTGGCCTTGAATGGACCCATTATGACCATCCGAAAGTTTCCAGATAGTCCAATGACGCTGGAGCAGCTTGTGGAGCTGGGCTCACTTAGTAGTGAGGCTGTGGAGGTGCTTAGCTGTCTAGTTAAGGCAAAATACAACATATTTATATGTGGCGGCACTGGAAGCGGTAAGACAACCTTCCTCAATGCACTATCAGGAAGAATCCCTTCTGATGAAAGAATAATCACCATAGAGGATTCAGCGGAGCTTCAGATAAATGGCGTGGAAAACATTGTAAGACTGGAGGCCAGAAATGCTAATACTGAAGGCAAGGGTAGGATATCCATACGAGAGCTGATTAAGACATCCCTTAGGATGAGACCGGAGAGGATTATTGTTGGCGAGGTACGGGGTGATGAAGCTCTGGACATGTTGCAGGCAATGAATACGGGCCACGATGGATCACTTTCCACAGGTCATGCCAATTCTGCTGCAGATATGCTGAAGCGGCTGGAGACAATGGTTATATCAGCAGCTCCACTGCCATTGGAAGCAGTGCGGCAACAAATTGCTTCAGCAATAGACATAATCATTCACCTATCACGGCTTAGGGATAAATCCAGGAGGGTTTTGGAAATTAGTGAAATATTGGGGTATGTGGATGGCGTAATACAATTGAACCCACTGTTTATATTTGAAGAGAGTAACAAGGATGAGAGTGTACAGCACAGCCACGACGAGGGCGAGGAGCATGACCGGGATTTTGGAGGACAGAGAGCTGTTAGGGGAGGCCTCAAATGGACCGGCAACACGCTAAATAATACTGTAAGGCTCAAAATGGCAGGCATAAGGTGCAGATTGGGTGGTGTATGATGGCGCAGGACTATAATACCTATAACATGAGTACTAGGGAGAAGCTGTTTTATACCGCAATGGCAGGTGTATTTATTTTTTCTATTGCTTTCATATTTTATAGAAGTGTTTTTCTATCTCTACTGTTGATACCACTTGCTTTGTTATACCCAGGAATGATGAGGAGAAAGCTTATTAGGCGGCGGAAAAAAGAGCTGAACATACAGTTCAAGGATATGCTGTATTCACTAGCGTCTTCTGTATCTGCCGGAAAAACAATTGAATATGCCTTTAAAGGAGCACTAAAAGATCTGTCGGTGCTTTACCCGGAGCCATCAACATTCATACTTGTTGAAATAAAGAGGATTATTAGTCTGCTGGATATGAACGAGACTCTTGAGTATGCATTGTCTGAATTTGCAGATAGGGCTTGCTTGGAGGATGTGGACAATTTCGTAAGTGTGATGAATATAAGCAAAAGGTCCGGGGGCAACATTGTAGAGGTGATAAGGAATACATCAGCAATTATCAGCGACAGGATAGAGGTGGGGCAGGAGGTCGATACCATGCTCACAGAAAGAAAGTTTGAACAGAAGGTGCTAAATGCCGTGCCTGTACTTATGATACTACTGCTTTCGGCAAGTGCTCCTGAGTATATGCAGCCGATTTTTAATACTGTCGCCGGTAGGCTTACCATGAGTGCTTCAATCGTATTGATGTCTGTTGCTTGGTTCATATCTGCAAAAGTCAGTGACATAAAGCTCTAGGAAGTATAAAGAATTTGAAAGTTTACTGTTGTGAGGTTTGTTATGATTATTGTCTTTGCCATATACATAATTATATTAGCTGTATTATATTTTGCATCATATAGAAAATATGCTGATGTCGTCAAAATGCTTGACAAAAAAGCATTTCCCCTTAAAGAACTTCTTCCATTGGGATTGTATATCCTTGAAACCTTTAAATATAGCTATAACACTGGCTATGATAGGAGGCTGTTGACGGCTGTGGCTGAACTGCATGGACACAAGAAGGCAGTAATTATGCTGCGGGTTCATTGGGGCAGCAAGATATCGGTGATGCTATTATCCATGGCATTTGCACTATTTGTTGGAGCAATGACAGAGGTTGATTTGGGATATGTAGTATTTTGTGTATTTCTGCAGGTGGGTGTCGTGGTATTTACTGACAGAGATTTATTTGAAAGGGTGAAAAAAAGAAGACAGGCAATTCAGCTTGACTTTCCTGACTTCGTTAATAAGCTTACACTTTTGGTCAATGCAGGGATGACCATATCCAGAGCATGGGAAAAGACAGTCACGGACACAAGCAGACAGACTCCGTTGTATGTCGAGCTAAGAACAGCAGTACAGGATATAAAATCAGGGATACCTGAGTACAAAGCCTTTGAGGAATTCGCCCAAAGATGCCATGTGCCTGTGATAACACGCTTTGTTTCTGTTGTACTACAGAATATAAGGAAGGGAAATGATGAACTTGTCCCGGTTTTGAGGCTCTTTGCCAATGAATGCTGGGAGTTGAGGAAGTCAGCAGCTAAAAGGTTTGGAGAAGAAGCCTCAACTAAGCTCCTTTTTCCAATGATGCTGATGTTTGTAGCAATACTTCTCATTGTTGGAATGCCTGCAGTACTTGCAATAAGTAATATATAGATGGATGGAGGTGATTTTGTGAATCGTTTTGTTAAGAGTTTTATGAGTGAAGAGGATGGACTTGGCACAGTGGAGATAGTTGTGATAATTGCTGTACTCGTTGGTATAGCACTGATTTTTAGAGATGCAATTATTAAATTTGTGACAGAAATCATGCAAAGTGTTTTTGCTGATGATTCAATTATTAATGATGTCAACAGTGGTGGTATTCGAGCAAATAACCAGATTAAGTAAATGTGAATTGTTGCACCAAGGAGATGCAATTATTTAGCTTCCTTGGTCAAGTGGAGTTCAGTCTCCACCTGACTCCCTGAGCGAAGCGAATTGACTGGATTATTAGGCGCAGACGTGGGATGTGCGGCAGAGGGTATAGGTGACGGTGGGTATACGCAGTGTAATGCTACTGACCAAAGAAGCTAAATATGTCGGGGGAGTGAAATATGTCCGGGGTATATGAGAATTCAAAAGGATTGAAATTTAAGTATGAGAGTGATGCATCATCAAGCTTTCTTGTGATTGAATGTGGATCTAAAATCATAGGATATCAGGCGAAAATGATTGAAAACAACACTATACAGTACATTGTGCCTGTAGAGACGGTTAAAGCAGAGGGTACTTATCATTTGTATTTCAACATAACCTCTAAAATCCCTTTATCAATGTACCTTAAAAGATATAAGCTAAACCGCGTGGAATTCCTGAAGGTAATTTTGAACCTGTCCTCCTACATCAATAATTCTGCAGGGTATCTGCTGTCTGCGTCCAACTTTGTTTTTAATTCAGACTACATATACATTGAGCCAGAGACAATGGAGGTTAGGCTTGTTTATATACCAGCGGAGATTGAGGACAATGCTATAGGGAAGCTACAGACTTTAGTTTCAGAGCTTTTAATGCAGCATATACATGAGGAGGGATTCGGCAGCGGGAATCTTGTCCAGCGTATTCTTTCAGAGGTAAGAAGTGAGGTTTTCAACATTAAGGGCTTTATGATACTGATTAATGATTTGTTATATGGAGATGAAGCCAATGTTGTACCCACCCAGCTACCGAAACAGAATTCAATTGGGGAAATACTTGAAAATAGTAACATAAAAGATAAAATAGAGGAAAAGAAGGAAGAAAAGGAGAATATAACTCAGAATATGTCTTTGAGACTTATAGTGCCTGGGGTCATTTTGCAGCTAATAATGGGTGGTATCATTTTTATATGTCGAGGAGTTCTTGATAGTATTGGGAAAAATCGTACCACAACCTATGCTGCAGTTGCGATGATAGTTGTAGCGATAGATATTCTTGTATTCAGGAAGCTCCAGGCACTGAACCTGTTTAGTGCAAAAAATGTTGAAGGTGCTCAGGATTCAGAGCAAGTGGGTATACTGAGGCAGGCAAGTGGTAATGGGTTAAAGCTGGTGGATGGTGAAGCAGTCAAGGTTATGACTAGTGATGCACCTAAGCATGTTGTTGGTAATGAGGTGCTGGGGGATATAAGGCCGAGTAAGCAGGATAAGTCTGCTTGGGATTCACTACGGGAGCCATCCAAGTATGTGGAAAGGGCCTTGCTACGAGAACCGGGAAATATTAAGTCAGAGGATACAGGGACTTCAGCGACAGACGCATATCAACGATTAAGGAAATTAACACATAGCACTGTACAGGAGGAAGGTAGAAAGGGTGTATACGCCCAATGCATTGATTATAAAGATACTATGGGCCAGGAAGATATAACGTCAAGGTGCATGCAGAAGACAGAGATACTCAGTAGTCGTACCAATAAGGTTCCCATTTTAAGAAGCAAGGGAAGGCTTGCCGGGGAACGAGATATTGTTATTGACCGAAATGAAATCATTATAGGAAGGCTCCAGGGTCATGTTGACCATGTCTTGCTAAATAGTGCTGTGGGAAAGCTTCATGCAGAGCTAATCTACAGAGACGGTGAATGCTTTGTTAAGGACTTGAATTCAATTAATGGTACATTTGTAAACGACATACGAATTGGTAGCAATAAGGAGGTAGCATTAAAGAACAATGACAGTCTGCTATTTGCCAACAGTGAATTTGTTTATATACAGGGTCAGTAATGCCAGAAGGTGGCACAAAATAAGTGGTTGAGAGCAAAGGAGGCTCGCTATGTTGGAGAAAAAGTTTATGTGGTATGAAAGAACGATAGTTGGGAAATGTTTTGAAATTTTATTGGCTACTGTGTTTCTCACTTTAGTATTGCTAGTGGTACCAATAAATTCGTTTGCTGAGGAAAATGAGATATGGTATATGATTAGACCATTACAGGAGAAACTGGCTGCCTTGGAGGATTCGAGTATTGATAATGCGCTTTCCTCATATGGAGATATGGATTCCCACTGGAGTCGCAGAGAGGTTGGTATGATTTCCTGTATTGATATAGTTGTTGGATATGATGGCAATTTTCATCCCGATGATCCGGTTCAGGTGGATCAGTATATTAAGATGATAGTTAGATCCATGGGATATGTACCTGGTGAAGAAACAAAGTACTGGGCGCAGAATTACATTGACATTGCCCTTGAACAGAAGCTGATTTCAAAGGATGAGTTTCCGGATTATAAGCTGCCAATCACCAGAGAGGAAGCAACCAGGATTATTGTAAAGGCAGCGCTACTGAAGGAGGAGTTACCATATGACGATCCATACAACTCCCCGGATAATTTGGTGCGTTCAAAGATTGAGGATTACTCTGACATAAAGGATATAAACAAGCAGTTTGTGCTGCAATCCTATGAAATTGGCCTTATTAGAGGGGCGGAGGGGTATTTTAAGCCGGCCGGTACTCTGACACGAGCTGAGGCGGCAACCATCATGATCAGATATTTGGATGTTTATTCCAGAGTGCCCTTTACACCTGCGCCGGATGAGGTTTATACATGCATTTTAGATTACGATTTTGAATTGATAATATGGCCACCTTCTAAGAAGGAGGTTATCGATGCTGCTAATGCTTTTGTAAATGTAGGCAAAAAGAGCAAAGGCTTTGCTATAGAAGGAATTAGCGATATCTCACAGGTAACTCATGTGTTTTACGAAAGTGAAGAAGCCTACGAGCAGAGCGGCAATAGACAACTGGCAGTTACTATTGACACAGAAGATAATATGGAAGAGCTAAAAAGTCCATACGATATATTTGTATATGATGCAGAAGCAGTTAAGAGATTACATAGAGATTCAATATATGAGATGTTTAAATACTGGTTTGAGGATGATACTGATAAGGCCATGGAGGATTTTGACAGGTATCTTGAGTATGCCATATCAAATGACCAAGAGAGTCGCATGGAAACTTTTGAGTACAATGGGCGCCTTGTAGGATTTTCTAAAGCACCTGGTAATTGTGCATATATTATTTATATTCATAGCCTTGAATGATTAGCACATATGTGGCCGGTAATGCCGGGAGAGGGAATAAAAATGTGGTTAGGAGCAGAGGAGGCTCGCTATGCTGGAGAAGAAGTTTATGTGGTGTGAAAAAAATATAGTCGGGAAATATTTTAAGATTTTATTGGCTACTGTATTTCTCACTTTAGTAGTCCTATCGGTATCATTTTCCTCCTTTGCTGAGGAAAATGAGATATGGAATATGGTTAAACCCTTACAGGATAAGCTGGCTGCTTTGGAGGATTCGAGTATTGATAATGCGCTTTCCTTATATGGAGATATGGATTCCCACTGGAGTCGCAGAGAGGTTGGTATGATTTCCTGCATTGGTATAGTTGTTGGTTATGACGGTAATTTTCATCCCAATGATCTGGTGCAGGTGGATCAGTATATTAAAATGGTGGTTAAATCTATGGGATATGCCCCCAGTGAAGAAACGAAGTACTGGGCACAGAATTACATTGATATTGCCCTTGAACAAAAGCTGATTTCAAAGGATGAGTTCCCGGATTATAAGCGGCCGATAACCAGAGAGGAAGCGACAAGAATCATAGTAAAGGCAACGCTGCTGAAGGAGGATTTCCCGTATAATGATCCATACAACTCCCCGGATAATTTGGTGCGTTCAAAGATCAAGGATTATTCTGACATAAAGGATATAAATAAGCAGTTTGTGCTGCAGTCCTATGAAATAGGCCTTATCAGAGGGTCGGGGGGGTATTTTAAGCCGGCAGGTACTTTGACCCGAGCAGAAGCGGCAACCATCGTGATTAGGTATTTGGATGATGTTTCCCGGGTGCCCTTTACACCGGCGCCGGATGAGGTTTATAC
>LSQX01141759.1_pt1 | contig 11290 bp, 8 predicted proteins | sample 654561 | NCBI WGS metagenome assembly LSQX01 (sample SAMN04489861, study PRJNA283612) | anaerobic digester metagenome | isolation source: 4 biogas reactors fed with cattle manure at either 37C or 55C with and... | place: Denmark: Kongens Lyngby | collected 2014 | reverse complement strand
TTTTTACCTTCTTTTTGCTTCTCAAGCAGTTTCTTTTTACGAGAAATATCGCCGCCATAACATTTGGCAGTTACGTCCTTGCGATAGGCGCGGACAGTTTCGCGAGCGATAATCTTCCCGCCGATAGCAGCTTGGATTGGGATCTCAAACTGATGGCGCGGGATATTTTCCTGTAGATTTTCTGCCATCTTGCGCCCGCGCGCATAAGCATGTTCCCTATGGATAATAAAGGATAGGGCGTCCACCGGCTCATTGTTAATTAAGATGTCAAGCTTGACCAGATCTGAGACTTCATAGCCTTTGAACTCGTAATCCAGAGAAGCGTATCCTTTCGAGCGTGATTTCAAGGCATCGAAGAAATCGTAAATAATTTCGTTCAACGGCAGGTCGAAATGCAGGTTGACTCTTTTGGAGTCTAGATATTCCGTATTAGTGTAGATGCCGCGGCGCTCATGGCATAAAGACATGATGTTACCCATATACTCAGTGGGAGTCATGATGGAAGCGCGGACGATAGGCTCTTCAATACTCTCAATTTCTTCCACCGAAGGCATATTTGTCGGATTATCCAGATTAATTGTTTCGCCGGAAGCAAGGTTAAGTTTATAGACAACCGAGGGCGCTGTGCTGATCAAATCTAAATCAAATTCGCGCTCAAGACGCTCTTGGATGATTTCGTAATGCAAAAGTCCGAGGAAACCGCAACGGAAGCCAAAGCCTAAGGCTGCTGAGGTTTCAGGTTCGAAGGAGAGAGCGGCGTCATTGAGTTGCAGCTTTTCCAGAGCATCACGCAGGTCTGGGTAATCTCCGCCATCTACAGGATACATGCCGCAGTACACCATTTGCTGTACAGGCTTGTAACCGGGCAAGGGTTCTTGAGCAGGGTTTTCCACCGTTGTTATGGTCTCCCCTACCGCAGTATCGCGAACATTCTTGATGCTGGCAACGACATAACCGACATCGCCGGCACTGAGGGTCTTGACGGTACTGTAGCTTCCCGGGAGGAAGGTGCCTAGCTCAGTGACGATGAACTTTTTCCCGCTGTGCATCATTTTTATCTCGTCACCAACAGAGATTTCGCCGTCTTGGATGTTGACGTGTACGATAACACCCTGATAAGTATCATATTCGGAATCAAAGACGAGGGCGCGCAAAGGCTTGCTGCTATCAACTGTAGGCGCAGGCAGTTTGGTGGCAATCGCTTCTAGGACGGCATCGATATTGATGTCGTTTTTGGCTGAGATCAGAGGTGCCTCTGAGGCCTCAATGCCTAAGACATCTTCGATTTCCTGACGGACTTCTTCAGGACGTGCAGTTTTCAGGTCAATCTTATTAATAACAGGAAGAATTTCCAAATCTGCGTCTACTGCTAAATAAGCGTTGGCTAGGGTCTGCGCTTCAACTCCTTGTGAAGCATCAACTACCAAAATGGCACCGTCGCAGGCAGCCAAGGAACGAGATACTTCATAGTTGAAGTCTACATGGCCAGGTGTGTCAATCAGATTGTAGACATACATCTCACCTGACTTGGATTTATACAACATGCGGACAGCTCGGGCCTTGATAGTAATGCCGCGCTCGCGCTCAAGTTCCATATTGTCAAGAACCTGCTCTTGCATCTCACGTGACGTCAAGGCACCAGTGTGCTCGATCAAGCGATCGGCCAAGGTTGATTTGCCGTGATCTATGTGAGCAATAATGCTGAAATTTCTAATATGTGAAGGTGGAATCTTATCCATCTAAATCCTTTCTCAAATTGTTTTGAATTGTTTGTCAATAATCGTGCCTGGCACAAAACTTGAATTGTTTGGCAGGCAAGTTGATTTTCGTGCCAGGCACAGAAATCAACTTATGTATTATGGTTTCCCAAAGCGATCAAAGGGGTAGAAGCGAAACCATACTTTGCCGAGCAAATCGTCGCCATCTACCGGACCGAAATGACGACTGTCGTGGCTATCACTGCGGTTATCACCCAAGAGAAAGTACTCATCTTCGCCTAGGGTAAGTTCTATAGGAGAATTGGCCGATGTCGCTATTCCGTCAAGATAAGGTTCGTTCAGTTCCGCACCATCTACAAAGAGCTTCCCCTCGGATATCTTGATGGTCTCTCCGGGCAGGCCGACGATTCTTTTGATAACAATCATGGGTTTACCATCTATCGTTCGGCTATCGGTTCTGGCTGTAATCAGATCCGCCCGCGCGTAATCGTCCCAGAGGTGCGATATCTTCTCAACAAATAGCTCATCCTTCTCCAACAAAGTTGGCTCCATCGAGCGCCCTACCACAGTATTACGCTGCATGATGAACTGAGTAAATAATAGTGCCAAAACCACGCATATAGCTAGAGTGAGGAGAAAGCTAAGGACACTCCTTAAGCGAGATACAGGTTTCTTATCTTCTTTGCTTCCCATTTCCTTATCCTCTTTCAGTCCCAAACTCTTTTTCAAAGCATTATCTAACGGACTTTCATTCTCACCAAAAGCTTCTAGCAAAGCCTTATCTGCTTCGTCGCCCTTTAAGACCTGGCTGGAGCTCATAGCCTTCGCACACGGCAGCTCCGCAGCACGGATTTTATTCTTTTTGCCGCAAGAGTCCGCCTCGTTATTATTTAGCTCATTATTCATTCTACAAAACCAACATTAGCTTTCTACAAATGTAATGCCCAGCTCTGTCAGTTGCTCTTCCGAAACAGCTGCAGGCGCTTTCGTCATCAGACAGCTGGAGTTCTGCACTTTCGGGAAGGCAATGACCTCACGAATATTGTCTTCGCCCACCAAGAGCATGACCAAACGATCCAGCCCGTATGCCAGGCCACCGTGTGGCGGAACTCCATATTGGAATGCGTCCAAGAGAAAGCCAAAGCGATGGCGATACTCTTCTTCGCTAAAACCTAGCAGAGAAAACATTTTCTCTTGCAGATCTTGTTCATGTATCCGAATGCTTCCTCCGCCCAGCTCCGTACCGTTAAGAATTATATCGTAGCTACGCGAGCGGACTGACGCAGGGTCAGTATCCAGCAGGCCAAGATCTTCCTCAAGCGGCGCTGTAAACGGATGGTGCATTGACACATAACGTTCTTCATCTTCATCCCACTCAAAAAGCGGGAATTCCGTAACCCAGCAAAAACGATACGCTTCAGTATCAATCAATTTGCGTCGCTTAGCCACTTCAACACGTAAAGCCCCCAAGGCTTCCAAGCACTTACGACGGTCAGAATCCGCTACAAAAAGCAATTGCGCTGTATCATCGGCATCGGCTCGGCGAATACAGGTTCTGACGAAATCCTCATCAATAAACTTCCTAATTGAGCCCTTAACTTCGCAGTCTACGAGCGAAGCCCAAGCCATCCCCTTAGCAGCTGAATTGCTCTGGAGATATGAATTCAGATCATCCAACTCACGCCGACTCATATCATTGGCTTCCGGAACGGCAATATAGCCAACCATACCTCCATCTGCTATAGCTGAGGTAAAAACTCTGAATTCAGTCGCAGAGGCTACATCTCCGGCATCTTGGATTTCCATGCCGAAACGTAAATCCGGCTTATCTGAACCGAAACGCCTCATTGCTTCATGCCAAGATAAACGCTCCAGCGGCACGTCTAATTCATATCCATTATACTCTTTCATCAGATAAGCTAGAAAGCGTTCATTCACTTCCATGAGATCGTCTTCACCGATAAAACTCATCTCAAGGTCAATCTGAGTAAATTCCGGTTGTCTATCCGCACGCAGGTCTTCGTCCCGATAACAACGAGCGATCTGCATATATTTATCGTACCCCGCCAGCATCAAAAGCTGCTTGAAGATCTGCGGAGATTGCGGCAAAGCAAAGAACTTGCCCGGGTACACGCGTGAAGGCACCAGATAATCGCGCGCCCCTTCCGGAGTGCTCTTGATCAGCGTCGGGGTTTCAATATCTAGAAAACCTTCGCTGTCAAAGAAATCACGTACTATCTTTGTAATACGATGACGGGCCACCAACTTACGCTGCATATCCGGACGGCGCAAATCCAGGTAGCGATTTTCCAGACGTAGAGACTCCTTAACATCGATATCTTCTTCTATATAGAAAGGAGGGGTCTTGGCTTTGGAAAAAATCCGGAGCTCAGAGACATGTAGCTCATACGCTCCAGTCTTCATGTCCGGGTTTTCATCCTGGCGTCGCCGCAAAACACCTTTACAGCCGAGAACGAACTCACCTCTGACCTGGACGGCTTTCTCCCTGGCTTCAGTCGGCGACTCGTCGTCAATGACAATCTGCACCTCTCCGGAGATATCGCGCAAAGTGATAAAAACCAAACCGCCTAAATCCCGCTGTTTGTGGCACCAACCCATTAAGGTCAGCTCCTCACCCACTAAGCTTTCATTCACTTCTCCACAGAGGCTATTACGTCGCCACTTACCCATCGATTCACTCACAGTAGTACTCCTAAAAAATGTAGTTTTCTTAATTCTATTATTAAACTTATATTTTCTCTTTCGAGACAGATATTTTGTTTTTTAATCCTGTCCGACTTGTTTCAGATAGCTCACTAGATTTCCCTCTGAAACACTTTCCTCCGAGCCATCAGCTAAACGCTTTAGCAAAAACTCCCGCTTCGACAATTCCTCTGCTCCCAATAGCAACATATATCTCGCACCGCTCCGGTCCGCCTGCTTCATTTGGGCACGGAACGAACGTTCCATCACATCCGTTTGCACCATAAGACCGGAACGTATCAGCCTCTGAGTCAAGGCCATAGCAGAAACGGCTGTGTCGGGAAAAGACACAATATACAAATCCGGTGCCTCAGCTGCCGGCAAGTCAACCCCTTGTGCTTCCACTTCAAGCAGCAGTCGCTCGATTCCCATCGCGAAGCCGACCGCCGGAGTGGCTTTCCCACCCAGCATCTCCACTAGACCGTCATAGCGTCCGCCGCCACAAATCGAACCCTGCGTTCCCACATGAGTAGAAACATATTCAAAAACAGTGCGCGTATAGTAATCTAAACCTCGCACCATACTTCTGTTGATATTGTAGGCTATACCCAGCTCATCCAGAGCCGTCTTCAGCTTGTCGAAATGATCTGCGCAATCGGGGCAGAGATAGTCCAGTTGCGAAGGGGCACTCTCAATAAAAGGCTGACAGCCTTCCTCTTTGCAGTCCAGAATCCGCAATGGATTCAGTTCAAAGCGCTCCTCACAATCTGCGCACATCTTCGCCAGATTGGGCTCAAAATGTGCACGCAGAGCCTTAATGAACTCAGGGCGGCAGTCGGGGCAGCCAATGCTACCCAATTCCAGCTGACGCTCATCTAAGCGGAGCTCAGTGAAGAACGTGTCCAGAAGTGCGATGACCTCAGCATCAGCATATGCGCTGGAGCTGCCAAAATTCTCGCAACCTAGCTGCCAGAACTCGCGATAGCGACCTTTTTGCATCTTCTCATAGCGGAAAAAGGACATGTCGTAGTAAAGCTTAACCGGCGAAGGTAGTGAAGCCATGCCGTTTTCGATGTAGGCACGGGCAATCCCTGCGGTTCCCTCCGGCCGCAAAGTCATGCTGCGTCCGCCTTTATCCTCAAAGGTATACATCTCTTTACGTACAATATCTGTAGACCCACCCACACCTCGGGCAAACAATTCCGTCTGTTCAAAAGTCGGAACTCTAATCTCGCCGTAGCCATATCTTTGGCAGACAGAGGCAAACAAATTTTCTACTGCATGCCAGCGAGACATCTCTTCAGGCAAAATGTCTTTAGTCCCTCTTGGTGCTGCAATATTCATCTATTTTTTCCTCCTCTGTTCACACAATATTTCACCGAAACATTCTAACATACTAGCCCGTCAATGACCTGTCTCGACACCCATTGGAAGATCAATGTAGCTTTTGCAAGCAAATTTGTCGTTAAATTAAACTTAATGTTAAACTTTATATACGATCTGGCATAAAGCAAAGATAAGGCAGGTTATTTATGAGTCTCCCCGAATCGCTGGAAAACTATCTCGAAAATATTTTCATTCTCAGCCGACATCAAGCGATTGTAAAATCGGTTGATCTGGCCAGAGCTATGGGATATTCAAAACCTAGCGTGAGCCGAGCTGTACACATCTTGGCTGACGAAGGTTACATTACAATTGAAGACCACGGCAACCTTGCTCTGACAGAAAGTGGTCATGCGACCGCCACCAAAGTGTATGAGCGTCATCTTTTCTTGACTGAATACTTCAAAGCTCTCGGCGTTGATCCGCAAACAGCTGAACAAGACGCGTGTAATATTGAGCATTCAATTTCGGCGGAAACGTTTAACTTGATGAAGGACCACATCAGTTATTGCATTCGACATATTCCTAACGAAGTAAATCCGCTATCGCTCACATCAGAAGACCTAGAGGGTATTGAGGATAAACTGAATGCGCCTCCGGCTACAGATGATCCCGGCGCTACTTACTAATCGAAGAATCTCATTGACAAGGTTTAGCCGCTGAGATAGTTTCCTCCATTGACATGAATGGTCTGACCGGTGATATAGCTCGCCGCCCTATCCCAAGCCAAAAAGACGTATGCTTCAGCCAATTCCAACGGCTGCCCACCCCTATGCAATGGCGTGTCTGCACCGAAATTTTCCACATCTCCAAAAGTCGAAGTTATCAAGGGCGTCCAGATAGGTCCCGGAGCCACTGAATTCACCCTAATTCCCCTATCAGCCAGCGACAGGGCCAAAGATTTTGTAAAAGATGTAATAGCTCCTTTGGTCGCTGAATAGTCCAGCAATTGCTGATTGCCCACGAAAGCAGTAATGGAACTTGTGTTAATGATGCTTGCGCCTGCCTTCATATGAGGCACAGCAGCCCGAACCAAATAGAACATGGAGAAAATATTGGTGCGGAAAGTTCGCTCCAACTGCTCATCGCTAATGTCTTCAATCTTGTCTTGTGGACTTTGCTCGCCGGCGTTATTAACAAGTATATCTACAGTTCCAAAGCGATCCACTGCTCTCTGAACGAGCGCAGCGCTGACGCTGGAATCACCTATATCACCGGGGAAAAGTTCCACCTCCACCCCATGCTTTTCAACCTCTTTTCTCACCTTCTCAGCGTCCTCCGTCTCTTCCCCTCCTTTGTAGGAAATTAGGAGATTGGCGCCTTCTTTGGCGTAAGCTATAGCAACCGCTCTACCGATGCCACTGTCGCCACCGGTAATGATGGCTGTTTTACCCGCTAGTCGGCCAAAGCCGGCAAAGCCTTCGTCATCATAAACAGGTTTCTTTTCCATTTCAGCTTCAACACCGGGCTGAATAGAATCTGCTGACCATTTGACATCAAACATTTTACTCACCTATTACTTTCCTGACCCTGAATATCATTATTGGATCACTTAATTTTCTGTTCTTCTTTGTAAAAATCTTCCCAACCTTTCAAGGTATGTAAGTAGTCCTTATAGTTATTCATAGTCACTTCATTGGGCTCTATTTCTGTAAGGTCAGACCAACGTAGAGGCCAGGCTATAGGGGCGGTTTTTCTACCTCTAAGAGAGAAATTGACGACCGATGTAGCGCCACGTCCATTACGAATCCAGTCGACGAAAACTTTGCCTTCCCGCTTAATTTTCCGCATATTGTCCGTATAGCGCTCTGGCCATTTTTCCGTCATTGTCTTTGCAATCAGTTTGGAGAAATCGCGAATTTTAGCCCAGTCAGCCCCAGGCTGTAGGGGAATAACCACATGATAACCCTTACCGCCGCTGGTCTTGAGATATGACTTGAGCTTGCTCTCGGTTAAAAGCTCTTGGAGATCTCTAACTGCTTGCCGCACATCATCGATATTTAGACCTTCATCTGGATCCAGATCAAAAACCATCATATCCGGCTGCTCTATAGTGTCCGTGACTGAACCCCAGCTGTGGAACTCAAGAGCGCCCATCTGAACAGCACCCATCAGGGCTGCGGCATCACGAATTACCATCGCTTCAGCCTTTTCACCGTTGTTTCTTAGGTATGGATATGTATCCATGCCGGGGATATTTTGAAACATATTTTTCTGGAAAAAGCACTCCTCGGCGATGCCGTCTGTACAACGGATCAATGTCAGCGGCCGATGCGCAACATAGGGCAGCATTTTGTCCTTGATCGCCCAGTAATAATCGGCTACATCTTCCTTGCTGATGTCGTCGTCAGGATAAATGATCTTACCCGGCGAAGAAAGCTTGATCTCGCCGTAATAAATCGAGTCGCCTTCTTTAGTTTTCCCTTCCTGAGCTAGGTAATTATCTGCATTGTCTTTGCTAATTTTGCTTGCAAGTTCTGCGGCCGGACTTTCCAAAACAATCGAGTCAAGTTCTTTGTCTTCCCGCAAACCTTTAAAAGACGCTTGACGTAGCTGTCCCGCATCGGTTATTTCGGCGAATTTAATTTCTGCAACTAATTTAGGTGTCAGATAGCTAATCGTCTCATCGCTACGCTCTTTTATTTCTTCAGTGAAAGGGCTGGTCTTACGTTCAAGGCGTTTGAATTTGCTCAATAGTTCTTGCGCCATAGCGTCACTGAAGCCGGTCCCCGCTCTGCCGTAATATTTCAAACCGTCCGCTTCGTTTAATCCCAGCAGCAGTGAAGACAGGCCGCTGCGACTTTTATCGCTTCTTGTGTAGCCTCCGATCACAAACTCCTGACGGCGATCACACTTGATCTTCAACCAGTCGCCAGTGCGCCCTGAGCGATATTTAGAATCAGCTCGTTTGGAAATAATGCCTTCCTGTCTTTGGGAACAAGCCTGTTCGAAAATCTGCTCTCCTTGACCAAGTTGATGAAAGCTATAGAGAATTTCTGAAGGGGCGTTTTCTACAAGTTTTTCCAAAAGCGCTTTCCGCCTTAACAGGCTTTCAGCTCTGAGGTCCATGGAACCGATGGCCAATAAGTCAAACAATATGAAATGCAGTGGGTTATTCTCCGGGTCTTGAAATGAAGCTTGTAAGGCTCCGAAATTGCTGCTTCCATCTTTTGCTAAAACAACAATTTCGCCATCTGCAATCAGATTTGGCGGATTCCAACGGGCAATTGCCTCAGAGACTGCCGGAAATTTATCTGTCCAGTCATGTCCGTTGCGAGTCAATAGTCGGACTTTGCCTTTTTCAAAAAAGGCTAAGATACGGTAACCGTCAAACTTTATCTCGTGGATCCACTTGTCGCCGCGAGGTGCCTCTTCTGACAATTTAGCTAAAGCGATATCCGCTTGTTTAAAGGGCAGCTTTGAGTCAAGTAGTTCTTTATCTGTAAGAATTTTTTCTGCAAAAACACTGTAGGGATCACTGTCTTCCTCTTCTTCGTCTTCAGCTATTTCCTCCAGTGTGCGCTGCGTGACTATCGAAGTGTCGAAGTTTTCTATTCCACTTGTATCTTGTACGTACTTGTCTTTTTCTTTTATTAGAAGCCAGTTCTTGTCCGCTTCACCTTTTCTCGGCTTCATTCGTACGAGTACCCATTTCCCTTGGAGACGTTCACCTTTCAGTTCAAACTTCAGCATGCCTTCGCTGATAGCTTGATCCACATCTTTTCCCAGAGGTTCCCAGACACCTTGATCCCAGACCATGACCGTGCCGCCGCCGTATTCACCTTTGGGGATGGTGCCTTCAAAAGTTCTGTAGTCATAAGGGTGGTCCTCAACATGAACTGCTAGCCTTTTGTCGCTGCTATTGTAGCTCGGTCCTTTGGGAACAGCCCAAGAAAGCAGAACGCCGTTCCATTCAAGTCGGAAATCGTAATGGAGTCGTGAGGCAGCGTGCAGCTGGACCACAAAAACCAAATCATTTTCCGAGGATTTAACTTCACCTGACGGTTCTGCAGTCTTTTTAAAATCGCGCTTTTCATTATATTCTTCTAACGGCATGGACTATTACCTCCCAGTCTAGGGTCGTAGGATACATTCTGACTAAATAGCTATTTGATTACTGTGCCTTTGCTTTGTCAGATTTCTCTTTACTCTCAACTGATTGCTGCAACAAAGCCATCAAATCTATAACCTTACTTGTCTCAGGTTCGGCGACTGCTTCATCGTCAGGAAGGTCTTTGCCCTCCGCTTCTTTCTTGGCTTGAATACGCGCCATGAGGGCGTCCGAATATTCGTCTTTATAGTCTTCCGGCTGCCACTCTTGTGAAAGTTGATTGATAAGCGATACGGCTAGCTCCAGCTCCTTTTCATTAGTCTTTATATTCTGAGGTAGCTGAAGTTGTTCCATGCCCCTTAATTCCGAAGCGTAGCGCAATAAAATCAGCGCCAGTCCGTCAGCGCAAGGGATAATAGTGCAAAGACTTTGCTTTGTTCTAATCGTAATTCTGCCGATAGCAATTTGGCCGGTTTCTACCATGGCATCTCGAAGTAGGACATAGGCTTTTTCTCCCGCTTTGTCCGGAACTAGATAATAAGGCTTTTCCAAAAACATAGGACTCAGATCATCGGCAGCAACAAAAGCTTCAATATCTATAGCTTTGGCCGCCTTTGGATCCGCTTTCTCAAAATCTTCATCCGTGACAATAACGTAGGAGCCGTCAGAAAACTCGAAATATTTGACGATGTCTGACCAGGAAACCTCTTCACCGGTATTGGCGTTAATACGCTGATACTTTATCTTGGCATGATCCTTTGAATCCATCAGGCTGAAAGAAAGCTCGTTTGCTTCCTCCGCCCCCATGAGGCTAACAGGAATGTTAACTAGACCGAAGGATATGCTGCCTTTCCAAATAGCTCTCATAATAAGCCTCCTAGAATATAGTTATTGTTTGCCAAGGTCATAGTATTTAATGACCTCTTAATACAATAGCTGCAAAGAGTGCTGTACTACGAAGCACAGGTGACGACAGTCGCAATTGATGATTCTTTTATAGTTCTATGTTTCTACACTTAGCGTAACAGGCACCCTCAGCATCGGAATCTCTATCACTCGGTCGGCAATCGCTTTAAGCGATGGATCATGCGTAGCGATCACAATCGTCTTGCCTTCTTTATTCAAATCAAGTATCAAGTTAATAGCGATGTCTAGGTTCGCCTCATCAAGGCTACCTGAAGGCACATCACAAAGAATTAGATCACAAGGCTTCAGAAGAAGTCGGGCAATAGCGATCCTCTGCTGCTCCCCGCCTGAGCACTGGTAAACAAACTGGTCCAAGATAGCTTCAGGTAAACCGACCGTTTGAATTGCCTCGAGCATCTGTTGCCCTTTCTCAGACTCACTTGAAGAAAACATCTCCAGCGCAATTGCTAAATTCTTTTCCACCGTCAGATGGTCTATCAGAGCGAAGTTTTGGAAAAGATAACCGATG
>LSQX01093349.1_pt1 | contig 11290 bp, 8 predicted proteins | sample 654561 | NCBI WGS metagenome assembly LSQX01 (sample SAMN04489861, study PRJNA283612) | anaerobic digester metagenome | isolation source: 4 biogas reactors fed with cattle manure at either 37C or 55C with and... | place: Denmark: Kongens Lyngby | collected 2014 | reverse complement strand
CGCCAAGCCACCAGGCAGAACCAATCGGGACACGCCTCGGCTGATGGCGTCAAGCGGACAGCATTGTCCCAAACCACACAAGAACGGGGACATGTTCCAAGGGCCGTCCGCGGCGCGACAACGTGTCCCCGTTCTTACAGCCCCGAAGGGGCGATCTAGAGTCCACATGAAGCCGCTTGCCGGTTGTTCATCGTCTACAGGCATCCCCAAGCGCTCCGGATCTCCGTTTCTTGACTGCCTCGGACGAAACCCGGTATAGATAGGGCCATGAACGCAACTCCGGCGCGTTCGCGCCTCAATGGCTGAAATCGGGAAAGGGGGTCCAATGCTGCGACTCGGATGTTCTCTGGTTCTTGTACTGGCCGTAATGAAGGCCGGTGTCGCCTGCGCGGCCACGCTGTCCGTCGAGGACTTCACGTTCGAGGGGCCGCTGGGGTCTCAGGGCGCTACTATCGAAAAGGTGGGGGAGAACCACTTCAAGGTGTCGCTGGGCGCCGCCCCCGGCCATCCGGACTGGAACAACCGTCCGCAGTTCACCATCCTCCGCAACGCACAGGGCAATTCCCTGCGGCTCGATGTTGAATTCGACGGCGGCGCGGCCTATTACTTCAACGAATACGCCTTCTCCTATTCCTACGACGGCGAACATTGGCATCCCGTCCACTGGCAGAATGGTCCGAAGGTTGACAAACAGCACGACACCCTGATCTTCCCGCAGTTCGAGCAGGATGTGGTCTACGTAGGCCATCAGGTGCCGATGTCCTATGAAAAGCTGCAGGAACTGGTTTCGGCGTGGGGGAAGAGCCCCCTGGTTACGGTCCAGGTGCTTGGGCAATCCCTCGAAGGCCGCGACCTGTACCGTCTGGAAGTGACCGATCCCGGAAGCGACGTGCCCCGCGAAAAGCGCTGGGTCCATTTCTTCGCGAACCAGCACCCGGGCGAACACAACTCCCAGTGGCGCATGGCCGGCATGATCGACTGGATGCTCAGCGATGCCGCGGCCGATTTCCGCAGACGCAGCATCTGCCATTTCGTGCCCATGATGAGCCCCGACGCGCCGTCCAAGGGCTGGTACCGCGTCAATGCCCAGGGGTACGACATGAACCGCACCTACCTCCACACCGGCGCGGACAAGGCCAGCCAGGCCCACGAAGCCTATATCGTGCAGAAAGACCTGGAGGGGCTTATGGCGTCCGAGGCTCCGCCCGTGACCGCCTGGAGCATCCATACCTGGGGCGGCAAGACCGACCCCCGCATCATCGCAGGACCCGAGATGACGGAAGACGGCCTCGGCCCCTGGACCACATTCCGCGATCTCCTCGATAAGCACGATATCAATGACGTGGTCCGCACGCTCGAAGAGTGGCCCTTGAAGGAGAACAGCGTCAATCAATGGACCGAAGGCACGCACACGCAGTTCGGCATCACTGCCATCCTCTGCGAAGGGGGCGGCGCGCTGTACACCAAAGAGGAAAACGTCGAGTCGGGCGAGGTCATCATGAAAGCCATCGCCGACTATTACGCGGGCACCCGCGAATAGACGCGGGGGCCGGCCTGCGGCGTTTTCTCCCCGGAAACCCGGACGGCGGGGCGCAAAAAAAGGCACGAGGACACATCGTGCCCTCGTGCCTGAGAATCCGCCCGATCTTGACGCGACGAACCGCGGCTTACACCACGCCCTGGTCGAGCATCGCGTCCGCTACCTTGACGAAGCCGGCGATGTTCGCGCCCACCACGTAATTGCCCGGCGCGCCGTACTCTTCCGCGGCCCGGCAGGCCTGGTCGTGCACGGCATGCATGATCTGCTGCAGGCGGGCATCCACCTCTTCGCGGGCCCAGCACGTGTGCTGCGAGTTCTGCGCCATTTCCAGGCCCGACACCGCCACGCCGCCCGCGTTGGCCGCCTTGCCCGGCCCGAACAACACGCCGTTCTCGATGAAAATCCGGGTTCCGTGGAGGTCCGTCGGCATGTTCGCGCCTTCGGTCACCACCGTGCAGCCGTTCTTGACCAGCGTCCGGGCGTCGTTGGCGTCGATCTCGTTCTGGGTCGCGCTCGGGAACGCGCAATCACAGACGATCTCCCACGGCCGCACGCCTTCGCGATATTCCGCCCCCGGAAACGTATCGGCGTACTCCCGGATGCGGCCCCGGCGGATGTTTTTCAGTTCCATCACAAACGCCAGCTTCTCCGCGGTAATGCCGTCGGGATCGTAGATCGTCCCGTTGGAATCGCTCAGCGAGACGGGCTTCGCGTCGAACTGGTTGAGCTTCTCGATGGTGTACTGGGCCACATTGCCCGAACCCGAGACCGTGCACACCTTGCCGCTCAGGTCGTCGCCGCGGGTCGCGAGCATGTTCTGCGCGAAGTAGACCGCGCCATAGCCCGTGGCTTCCGGACGAATCAGCGACCCGCCCCAGTTCAGGCCCTTGCCCGTAAGCACCCCGGTGAACTCGTTCCGGAGCCGCTTGTACTGGCCGAACAGATACCCGATCTCCCGGCCGCCAACGCCGATGTCGCCCGCCGGCACGTCGGTATCCGCGCCGATATGCCGCTGCAGTTCCGTCATGAACGATTGGCAGAACCGCATCACTTCCTGGTCGGACTTCCCCTTGGGATCGAAATCCGAGCCGCCTTTGCCGCCGCCCATCGGGAGGGTCGTCAGCGAGTTTTTGAAGATCTGCTCAAACGCCAGGAATTTGAGGATGCCCAGGTACACGGTCGGGTGAAAGCGCAGCCCGCCCTTGTACGGGCCAATGGCGCTGTTGAACTCGATGCGGAACCCGCGGTTTACCTGCACGCGGTTCTGGTCGTCGAGCCACGGCACCCGGAACATGATCACGCGTTCGGGTTCCGTCAGGCGTTCGAGAATCCGGTTGTCCTCGTACTCCGGATGGCGCGCCAGGGTCGGCTCCAGCGACTCGAGCACTTCCTGCACGGCCTGATGGAACTCCGGCTCCCCGGGATTGCGCTTCTTCACCAGTTCGAGAATTTCGCTTACGTAAGACACAGTTCCCTCCTTGCTGAATTGCGGTTCGAAAGTAAGAGACACTCCACCCCTCCCCACACATGCCCTGCCTGTCGGGGGAGTATTCGTGAGAACTAAGCCTGCGGGACCAAGATTTTAGAACGATCGGTGTCCCGTTTCAAGAATCTCGTGAATCCCGTCCGGACCCGGGCGGGAGCGGTCCCCGGAACTTCGCTTCCGGGTCTGGAAATACGGGGGGGAAGCTCATCCCCGCAGTTGGGCCTCGGCGCCGGCATCGCGCCAGTAGGGCGCCTCGAACGGTTCGATGTGAACGAGGACGTCGACCACGCCGTCCATTTCGTTCAGGAGGCGCTGTTTCACGGCGGTGGCGATGCCGTGCCCTTCCCGGACGGTCAGCGACGGCGCGACCAGCACATGCACATCGAGCTGCAGACCCGACCCGATATGGCGGGTCCGCAGCTCGTGAATGGACTTGACTCCTTCCGTGGTCTCGATGATTCCGCGCATCACGACCACCTCGGCCTCGCTGGCGCCCGCGTCAGCCAGTTGGCGGAGCGCCGGCCACGTGATCTTCCCCGCGGCGTGCAGCAACAGCACCGAGACCACAATCGCCGCCACGGGGTCGAGGTAAATCCATTCCGGGTGCAGGTGCGACGCCAGGACCGCGAGCGCCACCGGCACCGAACTGAAGGCATCCGAACGGTGATGCCAGGCGTTTGCCAGCACCGCCGAGGACCGTACGCGCGCGCCAACGTGGATGGTGACCCGGTAAAGCGCCTCCTTCGTCACAATCGACAACACGGCGATGGCGAACGCGGGCCAGTTGGGCCGGGCAACCGTGCCGGAATGCAGCGTCAGGATGGCGCGGTAAATGATCCCAGCCGCGACGCCGGCCAGCACCAGGCCGATCAGGGCGCTCACGAGCATCTCGATCCGCCCGTGGCCGTGGGGGTGATCCTGGTCGGCCGGCGCGGACCAGTAGCGCAGCCCGACCAGGACCGCAACATCCGTCGCCATGTCGGACAGGCTGTGCACGCCGTCGGCCACCAGCGCCTGGCTCGCCGCCATCAGACCAATCAGGAATTTCAGCCCCGAAAGCGCGAGATTGACAGCAAGACCCCAGAGGGTCACCCTCCGGATCTCGCGGGGGGCGTCGATGGCGTTCCTTGCTTGGGATTCGCCCGCCATGGTCAGTTTCCGGTGAGGCCCTTCACTTATTGCGGGTCGCCCTGCTTGATCCACGCCTTGTTGAACGTCGCGTACTTGATCGAGCGGCTGCGCTTGTCCCCGCCGTCCTCGAAATAGCTGTAGGTGCAGTGCAGGTTGCCGTCGCTGCCCTCGATGATCGACGGGTAGTGGAACCGGCCCTTGCCCTCTTCCACCCGTTCCAGGTGCCGCGTCCATTTCCACGTCGCGCCCTCGTCGTCCGACAGCGAGACTGCGAGGCTGTGGCGGCCTTCCGGGAGGTCGTTGTAGATCACGGCCCAGTCGCCATCGCGCAGGGTCATGATCTCCAGCCCCGCGCCCGGGTTGCTGAGCGTCGGATGATCCTGTACCAGGCTCCACCTTTCGCCCCGATCCGTCGACTCGGACACCAGGACGCGCTTCGGAGGCGGACCATTGTCGCGCATGTAGGTCACCAGCGTGCCGTCCTTGCGCCGGGCAAAGCTGGGCTGAATGTTGCCCCCGCCCACGATGGGTTCGCTGAACGACCAGGTCTCGCCCCAGTTGTCCGTGATGGCCACCAGTGAGAACGAGAACCCGTCCGAATACAGGCCCACCAGCATCCGGCCGTCGTCGAGAATGTACGGATGCGCCCGCGTAAACCAGCCCAGGCGGCGCGTGAGCTTGTCGCCGGCCTGCTCCAGATTGTGCGCCTTCCACGCTTCCACTTCTTCGGCCAGTTCTTCGGGAATCTGGATGCTTCCCAGGTAGGCGTCCATCTTTTTCGCGACCACCTCCGGGAAATTATCGCCCGGCTTGGGGTGCAGCACATACATCATGTCCCATTCCGGCGGGCCATCCGGTTGCATATAGTTCGTCGAGATCTTGTACTTCATCAGGGCGCTTTCCCACGTGTTCGCGAGAATCGTGGGCCACAACAGCCACAACCGCTCCTGCGGATCGATGACCATGCAGCAGTTCGTGTCGGGAAAATCGGGCGTATCGGCCATCAGGAACGGTTCGGACCACGCCGCCGTCCCTTTGACCTTCCGGGCGCCCCGGATCACCACGTCATCGGCCTGCCGCTCGCCCGTGCCGTGGAACCAGCAGACCAGCAGGTCGCCGTTCGGACATTCCACGATACAGGAGCCGTGGTTGTGCCAGTCTTCCAGGGGGAAAATCAGCTCGCCCTGGTGCATCGGTACGTCCGGCGTCGCCGCCGCGGCCAGACACGCCATCGCGATTGCCACTGCCTGCGCGTACATAAACCCCTCCTTCCCCGTATGCGGGACACGATTTCAACCCGGTTACAGCCCAGCCCCGCCCGTCGACCCTGTTGTGCGCCGTCATTATACCGGATTGCGCGTCCGAATACTCCAGCACGTGCCGGCAAGACCGCCACAGGACTCCCGCCAGGAGATGCGCTCGCGGATTCTTGTTCCCGGCGTTTCCTCGGGTATACTGTTTCTCAAGACCGTGCCACGGCTATCGCAAAGAGGAGACCGCCCATGTCACGCCACACCCGCCGCGATTTTCTCCGGAATTCCGCTTTCGGCCTGACCGCCGCGCCCCTGCTGATGACGCAACAGGCGGGCGCCGCGGCGGCCGTGCCCCCCAGTGAAAAGGTCCGCATCGGGCTCATCGGGTGCGGCGGAATCGGCCGCGTCGATCTCCGCACGTTCTTCATCAACCCCGAGGTCGAGTGTCCCATCATCTGCGACGTCGACGAGGCCCAGTCCGTCGAGGCCGCCAAGATCGTCGAGGGCATGCGCGGCAACAAACCCGACATCGTGAAAGATTTCCGGCGCGTGATCGACCGCAACGACATCGACGCCGTGCTTGTCGCTACGCCCGACCACTGGCACGCCCTGCCCACGGTCTACGCGTGCCAGGCCGGCAAGGACGTCTATGTCGAAAAACCCACCTCGCACAACATCTGGGAAAGCCGCAAAATGGTCGAGGCCGCGCGGAAATACGGGCGCATCGTCCAGGTCGGCGCGCAAAACCGCAGCGCCCCGTACTGCCACAAGGCCTTCGACTACATCCGCTCCGAAGCATTCGGCTCCGTGCACTTCGCCCGAGTCATCAACAGCAAGGAGCGCGGCGCCATCGGCAAGAAACCCGATGGTGAACCCCCGGCGGGCGTGGACTACGACATGTGGCTCGGGCCGGCCCCGAACCGCCCCTTCAATCCCAACCGGTTCCACTACAACTGGCACTGGTTCTGGGACTTTTCCGGCGGCGACATCATCAACGACGGCGTCCATCAGATGGACATCGCGCGCTGGCTCATCGACAAGGACTACCCGAAGTTCGTCACCTCGGGCGGCGGAAAGATCTTCTTCGACGACGACCAGGAATGCCCCGATACCCACTCGGTGATTTATGACTTTGACGGGCTGACCATGGTGTTCGAGGAGGTCTTGTGGGCGCCCTACATGCGCAAGACCCCCATGGAAATCCGCGACCTCGACACCCTGCCGAACTGGCCGTTCAGCGGCACCCGCATCGAGATCTACGGCAGCAAACAGTTCATGATGCTCGGCCGCCACGGCGGCGGGTGGGAAGTCTTTGATGCCGACGGAAAATCCGTCAACGTCACCCACGGGGAGTTTACTGACGCCAACCACGGCCACATCGGCAATTTCATCGATTGCGTGCGGTCCCGCGAGCTGCCCAACGCCGATATCGAGAAAGTGCACCTCTCCACACTGCTCTGCCACTACGGCAACATTGCGTACCGCACAGGGCGCCGGTTGCAGATTGACCCCGCCACCGAAGGTTTCGTGAACGACGACGACGCCAACAGTTACGTCAAGCGCACCTACCGCGAACCGTATGTGGTGCCCGAGCAGGTGTGACCATCTGAGCGCGGATAACGGGGCTCGTTCCGGCGGGCCCCGTTTGTTTCAGGCCACCGGAACAGCGCGCGCGCCGGTGATCAGGAGGGGATAGTCCCGAAGCGGCACGTTCTCAACGATGACCGTGCCGTCGCTGTGTTTCGCGGACGGCAGACGGAAGATTTCCTGGGATAACGGGTCCACCAGGACCGGGTCGTCAAGCAGCGCGTCTTCGCGAGTGCCGAGCATCATACTGAGGGTGCGGGGTTGCCACGGCTTCTGCAAATCGGCGGGGAACCAATAGGCATACACGGCTTCGCCTTTCCGTGTGAAATGCGCCTCCTGCAACTGCACCTTCTCCTGACCGATAAGCTCGAGGCGCAACTCCGTGGGCCGCGCCGTTGCGTCCAACAGCGCGCACAGGCATTGGTACGCAAAGTAGGACGGTTTCGGCGTATAGTCCTTTCCACGGAGCAGGCCCTTGTAATTCGTCTTGCCGCGATAGCCGACCAGGTCCACGGTATGGTAATAACTGGTCAACTCCACACCGTACCGCAAATCGAGCAGAATACGCCGCAACAACCATTTCGCCTGCCGCGTTTCGTCCCACTCGAGCTGCGACAACGCGCCGGTGCTCTCGGGACCGCCTACCGAGGGGCAACCGTTCTCGCCCTGCCAAAGCTTGCGCCCTGGGGCGTATGTCGCGATGGATTCGCGCAAAGCGGTCATATCGCGATCGTACCCCTCCTCCGGAATCGCCCGGTATGGATGATACGAGATCGCGTCCACGAAACCGCCCAGTCCCTGCTCGAAACAAGCATTGAGGTAGTCGATCCGGACCCCTGCAAGCGCCGCACCAATGAGGTAGCTGTCCGCGATGTGTTCCCGGATCACGGGCGCGGTTCTTGCCACCAAGCGGGTGTAGTCTTCCGCATTCGGCTTCTCGGGCTGCCAGAAATGGGAGATGTTCGGCTCATTCCAGATTTCCCAATGGCGCACACGGTCCTTGAAATGCCGGGCCAGATGCTCCGTAAACCGCAACCATCCCGCAAGGGCCTCCTCGCTGAACACCGGCGCCCAACCCACCGCGAAATCATCGGGCGCGTCCGGCGTGTACAGCCGGTTCCCATAGCCCAGGTTAAACCACGGCGTCACTCCGCCCGCCAGCAGCGCATCGACCACCGCATCCAGCCACGCGAAATCGTACGTGCCTTTGACTGTCTCGCACCGGCACCAGCCCGTCTGGCACCGTGCCCATTTCACGCCCAGGTCCGCCACAAGCGCATACGCCCGCGCGGGATCGAAACACCTGCGATCCAGCACTTCGAACCCTACCGAAAGCGGCGAGGCCTGGATATCGCGGCCCGCCGCCGGCGCCACCCGGCCCAACCGCTCGAACGTCCCCGGGAGATTGGCTTCTTCCGATGCGGATAAGGCGCGCGACAGCGCCAGTCCGGCGGAACCCGCCGCTGTTGTCAGAAACCGCCGTCGCGTGAACCCCATGGCTGCACCCTCCCCTCACGCACTCATTTCTTGACGACCGCGCGGCCCTCGTGCAGATGGATCCACCGGGCGGCCCGCCCGGCAATGCCATCGTCGTGCGTCACCACGACCAGCGTGACCCGGCGCTCCGCATTCAGCGTGTACAACAGCTCCAGGATGCCCTCGCCCGTGTGTTCGTCGAGGTTGCCGGTGGGTTCGTCGGCCAGCACCACGCTGGGCTCGTTGAACAGGGCCCGCGCAATGGCCACGCGCTGCTGCTCGCCCCCGCTGAGCTGGCCCGGCTTGTGCTCCATGCGTTCCGTCAGCCCGACCGTCCGCAGCAGTTCCTCGGCGCGCGGCTGGCACTGCGACCGCCGTTTTCCGCGGCTCAACGCCGGCATCATCACGTTTTCAAGCGCCGTGAACTCCGGCAGCAGGTGGTAGAACTGGAAGACAAACCCGATCTCTTCATTGCGGATGCGGTTGATAGCCGCCCGGCCCGTTTTCCGCAGCGACGTTCCCCGGAACAGCACATCGCCCGACGAGGGCCGGTCCAGCGTCCCGATGATGTGGAGCAGCGTGCTCTTTCCCACGCCCGACGGCCCCGTGATGACCATCAGATCGCCGTCGTGCACCGCAAGGTCGATTCCCCGGAGAATGCGCAGCTCGCGGCTGCCGTCGTTGTAGGTCTTCTCGAGGCCGCGGCATTCGATTACCGGAGTCCTGGTTTCGTTACTCATAGCGCAGGGCATCCACGGGGTCGAGGCGCGACGCGCTCCACGCCGGATAGATGGTCGACAAAAACGTCAGGAACACCGCGCACACCGTCACCCAGGCCACATCCATCCACTGGATGGCCACGGGAATGCGATCGAAATAGTAGATCTGCGAGTTGAACAGGTCGACGCCCATCATCCACGCGATGAACGACGCCACCGCATTCAGGTTGTGCGCAAGCACAATCCCCAGGATCAGGCCGGCAAACGTCCCCGACAACCCGATGTACAGCCCTTCGAGCACAAAGAGCCGCAACACCGACCCGCTGCTCACCCCGATCGTGCGCAGAATGCCGATGTCCCGCCGCTTCTCCATCACCACCATGATCAGGGTGCTCGTGATGTTGAACGCCGCCACGAGGATGATGAACAGCAGGATGATAAACATCACCACCTTCTCCTCCTTCAACGCATCGAAGAAGGCCTGCTGGCTTTCGTACCACGTCACCGCCGTGTACTCCGGCATGTGCGCCTCAATCCGTTCCGAAATCTCCTTCGCCTTGAACGGGTCATTCAGGCGCAGCTGAATTCCGTCCACGCCGTCCTTCCCCGTAAGTTTCTTCGCCGTTTCCAGCGTGATGAAGCCGTACACGGTATCGAATTCGTGCATTTGCGCCTGCGACAGCCCGCTCACCTTGACGAGCATTTCGGTCGGGTGGGTCATGTACGTACCGCTCTTCATCTGCGGCGTCACAATCATCAGCGGCGTGTCCAGGTAGGCGCCCAGCTTGCTCGCGAGCACATAGCCCAGCACAATCTCCTTGTATTCCGGCAGCGCCCCCACGCCGTGCGTGCGGCCATTCGCGTCCGTGAGGTTCTCCGCCAGCAGCGTTACGCCGCTCGCCTTTTCCGGGTCCACCCCGACCACGTAGGCAAACTCGACGATCTGGGACCCGTCGGCGCCCCGCAACGTTTTCAGGAGCGAAAGCACTTCGATGAACGGGCTCGCCCCCTGGACCTCCGGGCAGAGCGCCCGGAGCCTGGCCTCGACCTCGTCCGGCTCGGCAATCTCGTCATGGTCCCATTCCATCACGGTGAGGTGGGCGCGGTTGCCGATGATGGTTGCGCGGAGCTCGTTGTCAAACCCCGTCATCACGCTCATCACCACAATCAGCGCCATGACCCCCACGCTCACCCCGGCCACCGAGATCAGCGTGATCAGGCTCACGAACCGGCTCTTGCGCTTTCCCCGCAGGTACCGGCTCGCTATGAACGCTTCAAACCGCACGTCGAACGTCTTTCTGCACCACGTGTGCACAGCGGCCGCGCAGACCGCCGCACCATCAACTCGTTTCCGCGCCGCCAGCCGCCTCCGGACCACCGGGCAGCGTCACGGCGCCGCGGGCCTCAACGGTCCGCAATTGCGGGAACAGAATCACCTCGCGGATCGACGCCTGATTCGTCAGCAGCATGGTCAGGCGGTCGATGCCGACGCCCAGACCCGCCGCCGGCGGCATCCCGACTTCCAGCGCCGTGATGTAGTCCTCGTCAAGATACTGGGCCTCATCGTCGCCGCGCTCGCGCTGCCGCACCTGGTCCATGAACCGTTCGCGCTGATCGATGGGGTCGTTCAGCTCGCTGAACGCGTTGCCCATCTCCATGCCCGCGACGAAAAGCTGGAACCGCTCGGTGAGGTTCGGGGCGCCGCGCTTCTTCTTGGCCAGCGGCGAGATCTCCAGCGGGTAATCGTGCAGAAACGTCGGCTGAAGCAGGTGCGGCTTCACCTTGTCCGACATGACCTCGTCCACGATCTTCCCGTATCCCATCGCATCCTCGATGACGCAGCCGATACCTTCCGCCAGTTCCGCCGCGGCGTTCCGGTCGTTCTGATGCGGTTCCAGGTCGATCCCCGCATACTCGCGGATCGCTTCAAACAGCGAGACGCGCTTCCAGGGACGCGCCATGTCGATGGTCTGCCCCTGGTATTCGAAGGACGTGCCCCCCGTGACCTCGCGGGCCACGTGGGAGAGCATCTCCTCGGTTTCGTCCATCAGTCCCATGTAATCCTGATACGCTTCATAGAGTTCCATCATGGTGAACT
>LSQX01293633.1_pt1 | contig 11291 bp, 8 predicted proteins | sample 654561 | NCBI WGS metagenome assembly LSQX01 (sample SAMN04489861, study PRJNA283612) | anaerobic digester metagenome | isolation source: 4 biogas reactors fed with cattle manure at either 37C or 55C with and... | place: Denmark: Kongens Lyngby | collected 2014 | reverse complement strand
TAATTCCTCTGATAATCAGCATATCTTTTTACAAAAGCAGCTTTACAGCTGGCTGTAACAACTTGCAAAAGTCAAATTATTGTTATTTTTTAGGTTGAGTTCTATTTGACTCCATAGCGCTGCAGCTACACAGCGTTTTCCGCATTTATACTGTTTCTCTGTCTCACAATTTCATAAATCATCACACCGGCAGCTACAGATACATTCAACGATTCAATTTTTCCGAGAATTGGGATTCTTACCAATGAATTGCATAGTTTCAAATGCTCAGGAGAAATTCCTTCTTCCTCTGACCCCATTACAAGGGCAATCGGCTCTTTATAAGACACTTCCGTATAATTATCCGCAGCCTTTTCGGTTGCCGCGACCAGCTTTAATCCGGAATCCGACAAAAACTTCAATGCGGTTTTCAAATTCTCCTCCCTGCACACAGGAATATTCATCAATGCGCCGGCTGAAGTTTTGATGGCATCGGCATTTATCGCCGCTCCTCCTTTTGCAGGTATTACTATTGCATCAACTCCCGCGCACTCGCATGTACGTGCAATAGCTCCGAAATTTCTTACATCGGTTATTCCATCAAGCACAACAATAAAAGGCATCTCACCTTTTTCATATAAAAACGGAATTATGTCTTCTAATTTTTGAAAACTAATGGGTGAGATAAAGGCAATTACGCCTTGGTGATTCTTGGAAGTCAGCAAATTAAGTTTATCTACAGGCACTTTTTGAATCGGCACTACCCTGCCCTCCAGCGCGGCGTATAAAGCACGTGACAAGTCATTTGTCATATCACGTCTTATTAAAATTTTTTCAATCTCTTTTCCGGCCTGTATCGCTTCAATTACAGCTCTTGTCCCAAAAATCATCTCCTTTTCCGGTCGGCGTTTTTCTTTGAATTGTTTTCGTTCCATTGTTGTTGATTAATTGCCTGCCTATCACAGACAGTATTGAGTGAATAGTTATTTTGACAGTTGATTATCAGCCTATAAAAAGGTATTACACGTGATTTCCACCCTTGAAGTAGATGCGTTTTTTAAAGAAATTGGTGATCAGAGTTTTTATTTCCTTCAAAAAAAACTACCCATTAAGATTCAAAGTTTAAATATACACCTCAAGCACCTTCGCTCTCCCGGTTGGAATCAATGTCGGATATTTCATTCCGGCAGGGAGCATTACCGATTCTCCTTTTTGAACCGGGACGGTCAACGTGCCGCCTGATATTTCTAAACTGCCCTCTATACACATATAAACCACAAATGTTTCGGTAAGATTGTACGGCAAGGTTAGTTTTTTATCAAAATCGATTAGGTTCGCGGTGAAATAATTGCATTTCACTAATTCTATAGGTTCATTCAATTTTGGAATATAATTGACTTTCGAGTTTTTTGTCGCTTTGAAATTAATTGCATTCAACGCTAAATCAGTGTGCAATTCACGCTCTTTGCCTTGATCATCCTTCCTGTTGTAGTCAAAAATTCTATACGTCGCATCGCTGGATTGTTGTATTTCTGCAACAATAACTCCCTTTCCAATAGCGTGAACCAAGCCCGCAGGAATATAGAAACAGTCGCCGGGCTTAACCTGAATTCGTCGCATCAGTCTCTCCAAATCACCTTGCTCCAACGCTTCCGAATATTGCTTTTTGGAATAATTTTTATTAAAACCAATAATTATTTCTGCATTTGGTTCGGCATAAAGCACGTACCACATTTCTGTTTTCCCGTATGTGCCGTGATTCTTCATGGCAAATTCGTCATTCGGATGTACCTGTATGGACAAGTCGTCATTGGCGTGAATCAGTTTAAAAAGAAGTGGAAATGATTCGCCGAATCTTGAAAAAACTCTACTGCCGACAAATTGCTCTTTATAAGTTTCCAACAGGTCTTGAAGTGTTTTTCCTTTTAAATATCCGTTTGACACGACTGATACTTCACTTTTATATCCTGATACTTCCCAGCTTTCGCCAATATTCGGCAAGTCTCCCGGCACTTTATTAAAGAGTTCTTCAAGCTTTTGTCCTCCCCAAATTTTGTCTTTCAGAATAGGGGTAAATTTTAATGGATACATAACTTTATTGTTTAAGATTTATAATTTTATGCGAATTTAAGGTTCTCCTTGAATCTCAACCCTTTTGTCATATTATGTCCCCTTCCCTATTGAGAATTCCCCAAGGGGAAAGACTGTACGCTGCAATTTGCTTGTAATTTTCATTTTTTGCACTCGTTAAAAAATCCTTCGTCAGTTGACGGAGATTTAGAGGGCATTAAGACTTATGTCCAATGAAATTTTAACTCTTAATTCGCATAATTTTCACAAACATGCACAGAGGCGTGATTAACCCTCCAACCACTCGCGGACAAACTCATCATTATCAACAGTAAATTTCGGTTTTCCGGTTAAGCTTCCTATTGGAGGTTTGATTGGAAATTGAAAAAAATTCCAGTTGTCGGGCTGATTAAAATAATCGAAAGACAGCTTATTTGCCGACCATTCAGTCCAAGTTTCCATGTGGTTAAGAATACTTTTCTCAGCTTTCCAAGCGCTTTTCAGGCTATCCGGAGCAATCTGTCTCCAAAAAAGAAGAAAACCCCATTTCCGATACTGCAAAATATGCCCAAACTCATGCCTCAACAATCCGAGATTGCTCTCCCACCCTCTACCAACAAATATTCCGATTCCGGGAATTGTCATTGCGGCTCCATTTTTGAACCTTTTAAAGGGAAGTTTGAAAACTCTGACACCTTCGAATCTCATTGTTACTAAAATTTACTAAAAATCGTAAGCTTCATCATGCTGTATCTATATTATTTCCCTTTGGCACAGCTTTTGAATTTACTTTAGCAAAAGTAGTAAAAATTCACCATAAAATACTTATAATTATGAAAGCGAAGAAATTTATAATTGCATTCGTCGCAATTTTAGCACTGACACTGACAGTGCCGGTTGAAACCGTGGCAACTCCACCACCCTGGGCGCCTGCTCATGGTTACAGGCAAAAAACAAAACATATTTATTTCCCGCAACAAAACTTCTACTATGATCTCAATAGAGGAGTATACATTTATGCTAACGGTAGAAATTGGGTCACAAGCATAGCTATACCACCGGCTTATAGAGGAATAAATTTACGTTTGGTGCCTCAAGTAGAATTAAGTATCGTTTCGAACAGGCCCTATATTTACAACCAGGATCACAGAGTGAAATACTGGAATTCCAAAGCGCAAAAAGAACACTTCAAACGGATGGAAAAAAACAGAAAAGCCTATTATAAAGAAGTAAACAAGGCACAAAAACAATATCATAAGAACAAAAGCAAAGCTGCAAAAAAACACTACAAAAACAATGGGAAAGTTAAAAAGAACAGATAGATAAAAAAAATTAAGTATTCTGAAATAATTTATTTGATTTTTTTTCATGACAAAAAATCCCTGCTAAACACATTGCAGGGATTTTATTTCTTTTAAAACCAAATTTTCAAACTTTCTTGGCACTGTATTTGATGCTTTAACAAATATAATTTAATTAACACTTCAACATGAATACAAAAAAAATTATCATTTCAGCAGTTGTCGCATTAGCAGCAATACTTGTTCTTCCTGCTAATTTGGGAGCAGTACCTCCCCCATGGGCTCCGGCACACGGATATAACAGTAAAACGACCCATATTTTCTTACCGGATCAAAACATGTATTATGACTTGAATAAAAGTGTTTATCTATTCGAAGAAAATGGGCAGTGGCAAAACTCTCAGTATGTTCCTGACAAATACAGAGGTACAGATTTATCTAAGGCAAATCAGGTGGAAATTGTAATGAGTGGTTCAACTCCCCCATACACAAAGATAGTAGAGCATCGCGAAGCTTTCAATAAAAAAGTAAAGGCGGAGCATGAAGCTTATCTGAAAGAACAAAAACAAAAACTTGATGAAGCGGAGAGGATTCAGAAACAAGCCGAACAAGAACAAAAACAAGCTGAGAAGGCACAAAAAGAGTTAGAAAAAGCAGACCAAGCGGCTATGAAGGCAGCAGAAAAAGCACAGAAAGCCCAAGAGCAAATTGAAAAGCAACAAGCTGAAGCCGAAAAACGCGCGCAAGCAGCTCAACTAAAAGCTGAAAAAGCACAACAAAAAATAGATGCTGCCAACGCGAAAGCTCAGCAAAAAAGAGAAAAAGCTGAAGCAAAAGCAGCCAAAGAAGCTGAAAAAGCAAGAAAGATTAAAGAAAAAGCCGATGCGAAAGCGGCAAAACAAGCAGCGAAAGCACAAGCGCAAATAGAAAAGGCGAACAAAGCGGCCGAAAAAGCCCGAATAAAAGCTGAAAAAGATGCCGCAAAGGCACAAAAGAAAGCCAAAGCCGAAGCCGCTAAAGCAAAAAAACAAGCTGACAAAGCTCGAAAAGCAACAGAAAAAGCACAGAAGAAAGCAGCTAAAGAAGCTGAAAAAGCGCGAAAACAAGCCGAAAAAGCTGAAAAAGATGCCGCTAAAGCACAAAGAGAAGCTGAAAAAGCAAAACAAAAACTAAACTTACAATAAACCCCCATAGACCTTAATTATCAATTTAAGTAGATTATTAAAATTATTGATTCAATAATTGATTTATGACACTTATTTAACCCCTGCAAATTCATTTGCAGGGGTTTTTATTTTGTTGCATTTCTTGCCCGATTTAAAATTCAGATTCTTCCAAGTCGGCTCGCGAGGAGAAATCTATCAGTAATACAACAAATGGGGTTTTTATGACAATATTATTTTTTCACTATTAATTGACTAAAAATTGTCTGTAGGACAATTTTTAGTCAATCAGCAATGTGTTTTTTTAACAGATTATGAGTAAAAATACATTTTATAATCACTAACTTTGCCGCTTAAAGTAAAAAACTGTAAATAATGCGCCATTCCTTAAAAACAACACAACTTGTTTTTTCACTCATACTACTTAATATCAGCATATTAACTGCCCAACGTCACACAATAAGCGGACATATAACCGATGAATCAAACGGCGAGACACTAATCAGCGCTTCAGTAATAGACAAATTAGCTGAAAAAGGAACTGTAAGCAACAATTACGGGTATTACTCCATTACGCTACCGGCCGGAAATGTTGCGTTACAGTATAGTTATGTCGGTTTCAATCCGCGAATCATTGAGTTTAACCTGACGAAAGACACGGTAATCAATGTGAAATTAGACTCCAATGTTTCTCTCAAAGAAGTCACCGTATTCGGACAGCGAAATGAATTAGGCGTGCAAGGTTCTCAAATGAGCGCGATAGAAGTTCCCATTGAGCAAATAAAAAACATTCCATCGCTGCTTGGCGAGAATGACCTTATCAAAGCATTGCAACTGCTTCCGGGAGTTCAATCAGGCACAGAAGGCTCTGCAGGACTTTATGTACGCGGCGGCGGACCGGACCAAAACTTAATGCTTTTGGACGGAATTCCCATTTACAACGTGAATCATATGTTCGGTTTCTTTTCGGCTTTCAATTCCGATGCTTTGAAAAATGTAACGCTCTACAAAGGCAGTTTTCCCGCCCGATTTGGCGGCAGATTATCTTCGGTAGTTGATGTAAGAATGAAAGACGGGGACGACAAAAACTACCACGGAAATGTGAGTGTGGGGCTTATTGCTTCCCGATTCAATGTTGAAGGCCCCATTTGGAAAGAAAAAACCACGTTTAACGTCTCGGCAAGGCGAACCTACATGGACATTCTCAGCCAACCGCTGATTCGGGCTTACGCCGCCCGCGAAAATGAGGGAGACATGTCTAAAACTACGGCAGGATACTATTTTTATGATCTCAATGCCAAAATAACACACAAATTTTCGGATAGGAACAAACTCTTTTTGAGCACCTACCTTGGTGATGACGCTATTTACACCCGTTTCAGAACCTCGCACAACATGCGAGATGATAATGAAAGCAGCCAATGGATGAGTTTGAATTGGGATTGGGGAAATGCCATCACGGCGCTGCGATGGAATCATGTGGTTACCAACAAGTTATTTATGAATACTACCGCGGCTTTTACGCGTTATCGCTCGCATATGAATGTGGGTTACAACTCGGAACAGACCGACAAAACAGAAAATCCGCCCCGAAAAACGGAACAAAAACTCAAAGTCGGGTATCGTTCGGGTATAACTGATTATACGTTGAAAGTCGATTTTGATTATTCGCCAAACACTTCGCACGATGTCAAATTTGGTGTAAACTACACGTATCACACTTTTCGGCCTGATGTAACTACATTTTTCGCATCAAATAATATGGAGGGGCAAGATTTCAAATTGGACACGGTAATCGGAAAAGGGAATATCTACTCGCACGAAACCATGACCTATGTGGAAGACAATATCTCCGTAACCGATTGGCTGAAAGTGAACGCGGGACTTCATTTTTCAACTTTCAATGTGCAGAAAAAGAATTATTTCTCATTGGAACCGCGACTTGGCTTACGGATTCTCGCAAACGACAATCTGTCCTTCAAAGCAGGCTATGCGAGCATGAATCAGTACATTCATTTGCTTTCAAACAACAGCATCAGCATGCCGACAGACCTTTGGGTGCCGGCTACAAAACGGATAAAGCCAATGAACTCGCAACAATATGCCGCCGGAGTTTTTTATAAGTTGAAGGATATTGCAGATTTCTCATTAGAAGGCTATTACAAATCGATGCACAACCTGATAGAATATAAAGACGGCGCTTCATTTATGGGCGAATCTACCGGCTGGGAAGAAAAAGTGGTGATGGGAGAAGGTTGGTCGTATGGCGTGGAGTTCTTTGCACAGCGTTCTTTTGGAAATACTACCGGCTGGGTAGGATATACATGGTCAAAAACCGAGCGACTATTCGACAGACCGGGACAAGAGCTAAACAACAGCCAAGTTTTCCCTGCAAAATATGATCGCAGGCACGATTTCAGCGTAACCGCGACACATAAATTCTCCGAAAAGATTGATGTTTCGGCGACGTGGGTGTTTGCCACAGGCAATACGGCTACTCTCGGCATGCAACTGTATCAACGCCCCGAAATTCCCCACGAAGCGCAACAAAATGGTGATGAATCAAACAGACTTACTCATATCAGTTCGAGGAATAATTACCGTTTTGACAATTATCACAGAGCGGATATAGGTGTAAATTTTCACAAAAAGAAAAAACACGGCACACGAACTTGGAATATAAGTATTTACAACGCGTATAACCAGTTGAATCCATTTATGGTTTTCCGTTCGGCAAATCAGAAATACAACCCTGCAACGGAAAGATTTGAAGAAAATGTAGTTTTCAAACAAGTAACATTATTTCCCATTATTCCATCAGTAAGCTACAGTTATAAATTTTAAATTTTGGTAGAATTCGCATGAAGACAAAAAAATACATTTATCTGATTTTGGTCCTTTTTGCAGCAGTCGGCTGTGAAAAAATCATCGATTTCAAAGGTAAGATAAAAGAGCCCATGCTCGTACTTAACAGCATTGTAGCTCCTGACTCAACTATCAAAGTAACAGTCACGGAATCAAAATTTTTCTTAGAAAACGCGAATGAATTCAAACGCATCGATAATGCGGAACTGACTTTGACCGTAAACGGTGAAAATAAAGGAACGCTGATAAAATCCGATTCGGCCGGTACGTATGAGTCGAATTACAAACTGTCACCAAACGATGTAGTCAAGATTGAAGCTAAAGCCACAGGTTACGAGTCGGTTATGGGTCTTACCCGGTTACCGCCGAAGCCGACCATTCTACAAGTGGATACTACATCAAAAACCGGAATTACCTACCGAACAAACGGAATGGGATTCAACGGGTACATAGAAGTTGATACACTCGGTGTGTACAAGACCCTACAGGTTCGTTTCACAATGAAATTCAAAGACAATGCAGATGTGAAAAACTATTATCGCTTGTTGGTAAAAAGAAGGAGTTATCTTAATCCTGAAAACCCGGGTGGCGGACTAATTCCCGATAGCGGATATATCGAAAATTACCTCACCTATTTTGACGACATTGTTTTTGAACAAAATGAGCAATCAAGCGGATTTGCAAATTCATTCAACAATGAAGACAACCCATCGGGCTTTAGATTCAACATTTTCGCTGACGATCTTATAAACGGAAAAGAGTATGGTTTGAAGTTTAATGACAACATTCTTCTTGATTACAGAAGCTTTATTGAAACTCAGCCGGACTTTCCGGGACCTGAGAAAACGGTTTATTACATTTATCTTCAAGAAATTTCATCGGATTACTATATGTTCATCAGATCAATGCTATCTGCTTTAGAAAAAAACAACAATCCTTTCATTGAGCCTGTTCAAATTCACTCTAACATTGTAAATGGCATTGGACTTCTCGGAAGTTACACTCCATCGGAAGCTTATATTATTGAAATAAACCATAAAGAAACCAGCCCCTAACCTGGGGTGTCAAAAATTAAAACATTACAGATAATTTCATCGTTCTTTTTTTAGGACGAGACACTTTATTCTTTCATCTCACCTTTGATGCCCCCTTCCCCTTCGGGACTTCTCCGTCAGTTGACGGAAAGAAAGGGCGGTCAAAAAAGCAAAAATACTGATTTTATGCACGCAGCTTAAAGTCCCCCTTGGGGGATTTAGGGGGCAAGGAAAGTGAAAATAATACAAAACCAGAACGAAGAATTTAAATTTTAAGTCCAAATTTTCAACACCCCACCCCTAACCCCTTGAAGGGGGAGATTTTACTTCATAAATTTAACCATGAATACTTGCAAATTTTCAAAAAAATGATTGTCCCGAGATAATCTTATGATTTGTGTTCATTTGTGCAAATTTGTGATTAAAATTCAAAGCACAGGGTAGACAATTAACTTTAATTTGAAAAGCATTGCAATGCGCTATTATACAGCGTCTTAAAACTCGACATTCAATACACGAAACACGAAACACGGAACACGAAACCTGAAACACGGAACACGAAACACGAAACACGAAACACGGAACACGAAACACGGAACTCTTAACTTGTCACTTAAGTTCATTTGCGTTCTTGCGTTTTATAGTTGCGGATTTAAGAATTTTGATTTTTTCTTAAAAAAGAGTACATTTGTATTCTTGTTTTTTTATAAAACAACAAATCAATTCCGTCCGAATTCGGGAAAGGATGCTTTACGCTTCAATATCACTCTGTTGACAGGTTCATAAAGGGTTAAAAATCTATCATTCATACATGAAATCATACGTAGTATCGGCTTTAAAATATCGTCCACAGACTTTCCAATCGGTTGTGGGGCAAGACGCGCTCACCGCAACACTTAAAAACGCTATTATCAGCAATAAACTGGCGCACGCGTACCTTTTTTGTGGACCGCGAGGTGTGGGGAAAACCACATGCGCGCGAATTTTCGCCAAGACAATCAACTGCGAAACACTGACGGCTGAACATGAAGCTTGCAATGAATGTCAAAGCTGCAGAACATTCAACGAACAACGTTCGTTCAATATCCACGAACTTGACGCGGCATCCAATAACAGCGTTGATGACATTCGTGTACTAACCGAGCAAGTCCGAATCCCGCCGCAACTTGGTAAATACAGCGTATATATCATTGATGAAGTGCATATGCTTTCACAAGGAGCATTCAACGCGTTTCTGAAAACTCTTGAAGAGCCGCCGGCTCATGCCATTTTTATCTTAGCTACCACCGAGAAGCATAAAATCATTCCGACGATTTTGTCGCGTTGCCAAATTTATGATTTTAATCGTATTTCTGTCACAGACACGGTCAGTCATATCCGTTTCGTCGCGAAGCAAGAAGGCGTAACCATTGATGAAAACGCCCTCAATGTTATCGCCCAAAAAAGTGATGGCGGTATGCGTGACGCGCTTTCCATTTTCGATCAATTGGTAAGTTTCAGCGGATATACTATCACCTACCAATCGACCATTGAAAATCTGAACGTGCTTGACTATGAGTACTATTTCCGACTTGTAGATTACGCTCTGGAAGGAAATGTGAGCCAATCACTTCTCCTTTTTAACGAAGTACTAAACAAAGGATTCGAAGCTCAGCATTTTATTTCGGGTTTCAGTTCGCATCTGCGTGACTTGTTGGTCAGCAAAGATCCCGTTACTATTCAACTACTTGAAGTGGGCGCCAATATTGGCGAGCGTTACAAAAGACAGGCTGCCGCCGCCCCGGTTGATTTTCTCTTTAATGCGTTGAATATCAGCAATGAGTGCGACTTGAATTACAGAGTGAGCAAAAACAAACGACTGCTTGTAGAGCTGACATTAATTAAGATTTGTCAGTTGGTCGGCAATAAAAAAAAAGTACTGACTGAGCCTGTCGATAAACCAATACAAAAAGTAGAAGCAGCACCGAAACCCGCAACTGAAACTGAAACCGAAACAGCCACAACAGAGATAAAGTCATCAAAAACACCTTCTCAAACTGCATCATCGCAATCAACGGGAACAACTACAACAGCATCAATAACTGTTGATCCGAAACCACATGCTCAAGCTGCACCGAAACCGGCGATAAATGATGCTATTCCAAATATCCCGAGAAGCATTTCCATTTCAAATTTTAAAAGTGAAACAAACACTCCGACAACCGTAACTGAAAGTACCACAGTTTTAAAATCGAATTCAGATTTTACAATTGAAGACTTATTGGAAAAATGGAAAGATTTTAGTCGAAAAGAGGAAATTGATCCCGGGACAAGAGCATTGTTAAATTCTCATTTACCAACTAAAATCGATGAAAAAACGATTGAAGTTTTTGTAGATAATAAGTTTCAGGAAAAGGAATTAATCCAAATGGACATTCTGAGCCACCTCCGCAAAACACTGAATAACAGCGATATACGTCTAAAGATTGAACTTACGCCCGAATCTGAACAAAAACGACCTCAAACCCCGCAAGATATTTATAAGCGGATGATAAATGACAATCCGGTTTTGGAGAAATTGAGAAAAAATTTGGATATGGAGATCGATTGAAGCTTTCAGGTGTACAACTTTCAGCTTGAGATTATTTTTAAGACTTTCCGGCTCATTCAGCAAAACACAAAAAAAACAGTTTACTATTTTTTTGTCTAACGCTCTTTTTTGGCTTGAAACTAACTCACTGTATTACATTAAATTAAACCCTTTGACTCAAAAGCGGCTGATAATTCGCAGTTGATATTGTTTTAGGTTTAGATTGCTGTCAATTTGATTTTAAAAATGAGAAAGCACTTACAGTTTTACGTAAGTGCCTTATTATCAGTGTAGCGAGACCGAGAATTGA
>LSQX01140949.1_pt1 | contig 11291 bp, 11 predicted proteins | sample 654561 | NCBI WGS metagenome assembly LSQX01 (sample SAMN04489861, study PRJNA283612) | anaerobic digester metagenome | isolation source: 4 biogas reactors fed with cattle manure at either 37C or 55C with and... | place: Denmark: Kongens Lyngby | collected 2014 | reverse complement strand
AAATAGAGGTGATTATATAGATTTATTAGTAATATTAAAAGCTCTTGCTGATAAAACAAGACTTAAGATCATAGAACTACTTTTAAAACATGATTATTGTGTTAGAGCATTGTCACGTAAACTTGGATTATCTGAAGCAGCCATATCCCAGCATCTTAAAATATTACGGGAAGCAGATTTACTTGTTGGAGAAAAGAAGGGTTACTATATGCATTATAAAGTAGATAGAGATGTTCTACATAGATTTGCATCCAAGATAGATGAACTAGCAAAAATAGAAGGCAACTAATAGTTTGATGAGATAGAAAATTAATGTAAGGGAGAAGTATGAAAATAATAAAGAAGGGATATGCATAATGGGAATTGTCAATGTAACTAATCTTAAAAAGGCATATGGCGAATTTTATGCTGTCAATGATATTACTTTTGAAATTGAATCTGGGGAGATATTTGGTTTTTTAGGGCCAAACGGTGCAGGTAAAACTTCTACAATTAATATGCTTATCGGCTTATCTAGGCCAACTGAAGGACAAATTATAATTGACGGCATTGACGCAATAAAAGATACTAAAAGGGCCCAAAGAATTATCGGTGTTGTTCCAGATGAAAGTAATTTATATGATGAAATGAATGGATTTGATAATCTTTGTTTTTGTGCATCTCTGTATGGAATAGGTAAAGATGAGCGTGAGAAAAGAGCAAGGAAACTATTAAAGATATTTAATTTAGATAATGTAGCAGACCGTTCATATAAAGCATATTCAAAAGGGATGCGTCGTAAGCTTACGATTGCAGCGGGAATAATACACAATCCCAAAATATTATTTTTAGATGAGCCAACCACTGGTATAGATGTGGAAAGTGCAAGACAGATAAGGCAATTAATATTAGATTTAAAGGAAGAAGGAAAGACAATTTTTCTTACTACTCATTATATTGAAGAAGCTGAGCGTATTTGTGATAGGATTGCTTTTATCGTAGAAGGTAAGATTGTAAAGATTAGCACTGTAGCTGATCTTATGGATAATGCAGTTCGTGAGCGTATAATTAAATTAACACTTAATAGCAATATAGAGGAAATTAAAGATGAACTACAAAGTAAATTTCAAAATTGCAGAATTGAAATTACAGATAAAAATTCTTGCTTAATTATTAGTAAAGAACGTATTCCATTGTTTCCAGTTTTAAAAATGTTAAATAATAAAGGTATATCAGTATATGAAGCAAAAGAAATAAAACCAAGCCTAGAAGACATATTCGTTAAAATAACAAGAATAAAAATCTCTATCGAAAAGGTGGAGATTGATAAATGAGCAAATTAATAGCTTTTTGGAATATTTTAAAAAAGGATATCAAAAATTACTATTTTAAGCCACCTAATATTAGTTGGGGTATTATATTTCCACTTTCATGGACATTAATGCAAATCATCCGTTCTCCAGGGGATTTAGAAATTATTGAATTATTGCCTGGATTGATGAGTATGAGCGTACTATTTGGAACTACTTCAATGTTGGCAGTGACAATAACATTTGAAAGAAAAGGCCGTTCTTTTGAAAGGCTGTTGCTAGCACCTATTAGCTTAAGTACTCTAGTTTTAGCTAAAATTTCAGGAGCGATTATATTTGGAATTTTGAATGCATTTGTACCTGTTATATTTGCATCATTTTTTACAGATTTAAGCGGAATAAATTGGTTGCTTGTTTTTATTGCGGTTTTATTAATTGCAGTAACTTCAACTTTATTAGGTTTATTGATTGCTGTATCCGCTAAGGAAGTATTTGAGGCACAAACTTTTTCAAATTTCTTTAGATTTCCTATGCTGTTCCTATGTGGATTATTTGTACCGATTGAGAATCTACCAACTATATTAAAACCTTTATCTTTTTGTTTACCACTAACTTATGGAACAGATATACTTAAGGGTACGATTATAGGAAATTCTATTATAAATAGTTATTTTAGTATTTTTATGATGATATTTTTTGCTACATTATTATTTTATATCAGTCGAAGAAATATAAATAGAAAATGGATTTTATAAAATATAAAAAGGGACAGAGGGGGACAGAGCCTGCCGGTAACAAAGGAGTGTAAGATGAAAAGAAAGATAATAGATTGTATTAGTACTATAGACGAGTTTAAGGTTCAAGATTATATGGATTTAAATATAGGTGTGGAAATCCAGGATTTTGTGGAGCCTAATCTTACTGATGATGAGATAGACAGAACTATTAAGGGCTATAAAGAGCTATTTAAGGGATTTAGGAATATAAAGGCCATGCATGGACCCTTTCTAGACCTAAAACCGGCCAGCCCAGATAAGGATATAAGAAGGGTAAGTCAAGAAAAGTATTTTAATGCATTGAATATAGCTAAGGACTTGGACATAGACTATGTAATCTTTCATAGTCAAATGAATCCACTTTTAAATGAACCGAAGATTATGGATTTGAATCACAGGCAGAGCGCTGATTTCTTTAACTACCTTATGAGGGAAACTTCATATGAGGGCATAGTTTTAATTGAGAATATATTTGAAAGTAGCCCTAGTGATATGCTTAGGCTAATGGAAAAGATAGAATCAGATAGGATTAAACTCAACCTAGATCTAGGCCATTCCAAACTAAGTGGAAAGCCAATGGAAGACTGGATTAAAGAGCTTAAGGACCATATGGTCTATATTCACTTTCATTCAAATAATGGTAGATACGATGAACATAGAAGACCTACTGATAATGAGATTGAGGAGCTCAAATCTTTGTTGGACAAATACAAGCTAGAACCAGTGATTTCATTGGAATATAGGAAGATAAACTTAAAAGAGGAGATTGAACGCTTTAGAAGATAGACGCCCGCTTTATATGATGCGGGTGTTTAATTTATCGAAAATTGTATTTTATGGTAATTTAATTTGATATTTTATTGACAAAAATATTTTATAGTAGTATAATTGTTGTAATAGTTATAAAATTATAACAATTACAATCAAACTACTATTTATTATAAATATAGGTGGTGATTTTAATGAATAAAGTTTCAATGAAAGATTTAGAAAAAGAATTAAAGAAGAAAAATATTAATCTGTCACATCAGAGACTGAAAATTCTTGAGTATCTTACTGAAAATCAAACACATCCAACTGTTGATCAAATCTTTACTGAATTACAGGAGGATATACCAACTTTGTCTAAAACAACTGTCTATAATACACTAAAATTATTGGTTAAATCTGACTTAGTAAAGGTGATTACAATTGAAGATAATGAAACAAGATACGATATCAATACTGAAGGTCATGGACACTTTAAATGTGAATCCTGTAGAAGAATATATGATTTTGGTATCGATTTTGATTTACTTGAGTCTAGAGAGCTAAAAGATTTTGAAATAAATGAAAAAAATGTATATTTTAAAGGTGTCTGTCCTAGATGTCTTTCATAATATAAATAAAAAAGAGGGGGGAAATGGTATGGAAAAATATTTGTGTTCTATTTGTGGATACATATATGATGAGGCTAAGGGCATTCCCGAAGCAGGCATTGCTCCAGGTACTCTATGGGAGGATGTTCCAGAGGACTGGGTTTGCCCTCTTTGTGGTGCTACAAAAGAGGAATTTGAAAAACAAGGAGAAGCTGCTACAAGTGCTGAAAGCAAGTCTGTTTCTGTGATTGAACTATCATCAGATATGAGAGAGCTATCTCCATTAGAAATGAGTGCTCTTTGCACAAATTTAGCACGGGGTTGTGAAAAACAGTACAAGCCTGAAGAGGCTTCACTTTTTACTAAGCTTGCTGAATACTTTAAAAAAGCTGCAGCTCCGGCGAAAGAACCAGAATTTGATAATCTACTTGAATTGATTGAAAACGATTTAAATGAAGGATTCCCTAATGCTAATGCAATAGCATCTAGTGAAAAAGACCGTGGCGCCATGCGTGCTCTCGTCTGGAGTGAAAAGGTTACACGAATCTTGAAATCTATTTTATCCAGATATGAGAAAGAGGGGGATGCCTTGCTTGACAACACTGGAGTATATGTCTGTACAATATGCGGCTATATCTACATAGGTGATACAATCCCTGATATTTGCCCAGTTTGCAAGGTGCCAAATTGGAAGTTTGAAAAGATTGAGGGGAGGTAATAGCATGAGTGAAAAATATGCAGTAAGAAATATACGTTTATGTACTAAGGATTGTCTATGTCTTTATGTTTGTCCAAGCGGAGCAACAAATACAGAAAATAGCATTATTGACGTTTCAAAGTGTATAGGTTGTGGAGATTGTGCTGATGCTTGTCCATCTGGTGCCATTTCTATGGTTCCATTTGAATATCCTCCACAGCAACCAAAATCTGAAGAAGTTGTCAGTGCTTTAAAGGTACTTTTGCGTAGCAAATCAGAACAGGAAAATATTGCTTCTGGATTATCAGGAAAGCTTGCTGAAGCAGTAGAAAAATCCAATCGAATAATGGCAGAGGAACTTATTCGTGAAGCTGGATTTTTGCTTCCACAGAGTGAAAACACAAAAGATTTCTTGCAATCACTTTTAGATAAGAAATTATCTGAGGATTTTCCAGTCGAGGATGTTAAAAAATTGTTAAATATTATGTATAATAAAGAAAAAACAAAGGAGGACAAAAAAATGAAATATCGTTGTACAGTATGTGGTTACATACATGAAGGGGAATTAGCTGAGGATTTTACATGTCCACAATGTAAACAACCAGCATCAGTATTTGTAGAGGTAAAAGAGGCAGAAGAAAAGGTAAATAAATATGCTGGGACAAAGACTGAAAAAAATCTACAAGAAGCATTTGCTGGTGAAAGCCAAGCAAGAGGAAAGTATACTTATTTTGCAGAAGTAGCTAGAGCAGAAGGTTATGAACAAATAGCTGCAATATTCGAAACAACTGCATATAACGAGCAAATACATGCTCGCATGTGGTTTGATGCTCTAGGCAATATAGGATCTACAGCAGATAATCTAAAAGCAGCTGCTGAAGGTGAAAACTATGAGTGGACAGATATGTATGATAGGATGGCTAAAGAAGCGGATGAAGAAGGATTCCATGAAATAGCTGAAAAATTCCGTCAAGTTGGTTATGTTGAAAAAGAACACGAAAGACGTTATTTAACGTTATTGGAGAATGTGGAAAAAAATAAAGTGTTCAAAAAAGAAGAAAAAACTGTATGGGAATGTCGTGCATGTGGACGTCTAATAGAAGGAAAAGAAGCTCCAGAAGTTTGTCCAGTATGTGGTTACTCACATTCATTCTTTGAAGTACGTGCAGAAAATTATTAATATAGAATTAAAATTAGATTAAGTCAATAAATTTAACCGTCAATCCTAAGGATTGGCGGTTATTTAATCATTTTTAGCTTCAATATCTTTATGTCTTCTCTTTTTTTTATATGGCTAGTTTGATATAATGAAAATCAAGCAAAGAACAATTATCCAAAATGTCTAAACTATTGAAATATAAATAATATACTCATTTATCACACACTAATTTCCATATAAAAAATACAAAATTTAAATTTAAGGAGGAATAAATGGCAAATAAACAAGAACTTATTAGGGCAAATCTAGTAAATGTTAGAAATGATAATCCAAAGGTAAGTGTAGACTATATTTCTGAAGATACAATAAAGAAGGTGAATGATTTTCATAAAAGTTTTGATGAATATTCTGTAACACCGCTACACAACCTAGGAGGCTTAGCTAATCACTTTGGGGTAAAAAATATTTTCCTTAAGGATGAGTCCTATAGATTTGGATTAAATGCCTTTAAAGTAGTAGGCGGAGCTTATGCCATAGGCAAATATTTAGCAGAAAAACTAGGAATGGATATATCAGAAATATCTTTTGAATATCTAAGGTCAAAAGAAGTTAAAGAAAAGCTAGGAGAGATTACCTTTGTAACAGCCACTGATGGAAATCATGGTAGGGGTGTAGCATGGGCTGCTACTCAGCTAGGACAAAAATCCGTCGTATATATGCCAAGGGTAGCTTCCCAGACAAGATTAGACAATATTTTAAAAGAGGGAGCAGATGCATCCATCATAGACGGAAACTATGAAGATGCTGTTGAACTTTCAGCTCGAATGGCTAAGGAACATGGATGGGTAGTTATTCAAGATACAGCATGGGAAGGCTATGAAGAGATTCCAACATGGATAATGCAAGGGTACGGAACTATTATATATGAAGCAATAGAGCAACTAAATGAAAATGGTATTGATAAGCCAAGCCATGTGTTTTTACAAGCCGGTGTGGGATCATTTGCAGGAGCAATCCTTGGATATTTAGTAGATAAATTTGGCGAAGATAGACCTATTACAGTAGTGCTAGAGCCAGATGATGCAAATTGCTATTATCTATCTTCATTAAGTGGAAAAAGGGAAATAGTTGAAGGGGATATGCCTACTATCATGGCTGGATTAGCTTGTGGTGCACCTAATACAGTTAGTTTTGATATATTAATGGATTATGCTGATGGATACCTATCCTGTCCAGACTACACCGCAGCAAGGGGTATGAGAATATTAGCAGCACCATTAAAGGGAGATCTACAGGTTATATCAGGAGAATCGGGAGGAGCTGTAGGTACAGGAGTACTATCTCTATTAATGGAGAGAGATGAGTACAAAGATTTAAGAGAAGAATTAAAATTAGACGAAAACTCCACAGTACTATTTATAAGTACAGAAGGAGATACGGATCCTGACAAGTATAAAGATATTGTCTGGGATGGGGACTGTAGCTCGATGTAATGTGCTGAAGCACAAGTATTTACTTCTTGCCCTAGGCAGCAATCTATAAAGTGTTTGATTTNNGATTTTTAATGTAGAGATTTTCTAGCTAATAACTAGTCTTCTAAAAAAGTCATACAATTTTCATACAATTTTATCTTTTTCTTTATTTATTAAAATCTTTGTGCCATAATAGGGTTAAGAATGAGGTGGGAAGAATTGAACGGAAATATCCTAGTTGTAGATGATGAAAAAGAAATAGCAGACCTAGCTGAACTATATTTAAAAAATGAAGGTTATAATGTACATAAGTTTTATAAGGGAAGAGATGCTTTAAATTGCATAAATACTGTAGAACTTGATATGGCAATTTTAGATATAATGCTTCCAGATATAGATGGCTTTAAGATATGCCAAAAAATAAGAAAAGATTATTTCTTTCCTATTATTATGCTTACGGCAAAAGTTGAAGATATGGACAAGATAATGGGTCTTACTATGGGAGCTGATGACTATATAACAAAGCCCTTTAACCCTTTAGAACTGGTAGCCAGAGTTAAAACCCAGCTAAGAAGGTATAAGAAGTATAATAGTGTGGGGAAAAAAGAGATATTGAAAAATGAATATGAAATAAGGGGCTTATATATTAACAAGGAGACTCATACTGTTAATCTATATGGAGAAAAAATTTCTTTGACTCCAATAGAGTTTTCTATACTCTGGTATTTATGTGAGCATGTAGGGAAGGTTGTATCATCTGAAGAACTCTTTGAAGCTGTATGGAAGGAAAAGTATTTAGATAATAATAATACGGTTATGACCCATATAGCAAGACTCCGTGAAAAATTAAAGGAGCCTCCTAGAAATCCTAAATTTATTAAGACCGTATGGGGGGTTGGATATCAAATTGAAAAATGATAGAGAAGGATCCATATATCTATTTATCAGGTTTATAATTACAATTATAGTAGCCTTTATAGGCACATATCTTTTATTTGTTTTATTTAGAAATATAAGTAGATTATTTACATGAACTGGTGATGAATTCCTTTATCCTATATATATATATTTTAGAAATAATATCTTGCTCATCCTCTTTCTAGTCTGGAGTATAGAATTTCTAATCATATTTACCTATTACTGGAGAAAGCCTTTTAAATATATGGAGGCAGTAGTAAAGGCTACTGAAGAGATATATGATTCACAGGATGAATATATAGAGCTTCCTAAGGAACTAGGGGAAGTAGAATATAAACTAAATCAGCTTAGGATGAATTTAAGGGAAAATGAAAGAATAGCTAAAGAGGCAGAACAAAGGAAAAATGACCTATTAGTATATCTTGCACATGATTTAAAGACTCCTTTAACATCGGTTATAGGCTACTTAAGTTTACTCAGAGATGAGAAAGAGATATCCTCAAATTTACGAGAAAAGTATATAGGTATATCCCTTGAAAAAGCTGAAAGACTAGAGGAGTTAATAAATGAATTCTTTGAGATAACAAGGTTCAACCTTTCGACCCTCAGACTTCAGCTAAGTAAAGTCAATTTAACCCGGATGTTGGAGCAGATCGTATTTGAATTTGAGCCAATATTATCTAAAAAGAATCTAAAAATAAATCTTAATATAAAGCCAGACCTTGAAATAAAGCTTGATGTAGGCAAGATGGAGAGGGTATTTGATAATCTTCTTAAAAATGCTATAAATTATAGTTTTACTGAAGGAACAATAGATATCAATGTATCCAGACTAGAAGATAGAATAGATATAGATTTTTTAAACCATGGAAATACAATCCCTGAGGAAAAATTAGAGAAGATATTTGATCAATTCTATAGGTTGGATTCATCAAGGGGCACATCATCTGGTGGCGTGGGTCTTGGACTTGCTATATCAAAAGAGATAGTAGAGCTTCATGGTGGTAGCATAAAGGCTAAAAGCTATGATGAAATTATAGAATTCAATATAAGTATCCCATTATTGTAAGAGAAAGTTAATAAATTCTCATGAAAAGCTTTAGATTTTCTTTAATAAAATGAGAAAAAGATCATCTTCAACTTTGATACTATAGATATCAGTTGAAGATGTTTTTAATTTTTTGGGGGGGTGTAAAAATATGAATCTGCAATTAAAAAACATTAAGAAGTCCTATGGAAGAAATATAGTTCTAAATGATATAAATATAACTTTAGGAAATGGTGTTTATGGATTTTTAGGAGCCAATGGGGTCGGTAAAACAACCCTTTTTAAGATAATTAGTGGTTTTTTAACAGATTATAAAGGAAAGGTAATTTACCCAGATATAGATAGTAAAAAAGAAACCCTACTGGGATTTCTACCACAGACTTTTAGCGGTTATCCAGATATGACCATATATCAATTTCTATTATATTTAGGAAATATCAAATCCAATTCCTTGGAAGATAGGATCAAAAGAGATATAGATGAAAAACTAGGTTTATTTAATTTGACAGAGATTAAGGATAAAAAATTAAAAAAACTTTCTGGAGGTCAATTGAGAAGGGTTGGCTTAGCTCAGGCATTTTTATTAAATCCAAAGATTGTTATGCTGGATGAGCCTACTACAGGTTTAGACCCAAGTGAAAGAATTAATTTCAAAAATTATATCTCGAATTTTGGGCAGGATCAGATAGTTCTAATATCTACACATATAGTTAGTGATTTAGAATTTATAGCCAAGGAAATCTTTATTCTAAAGGATGGATATTTTGTGATGCATGGCACAGAAAGGGAGTTGATAAGTCAATGTAAAGATCTTGTGTGGGAAGCAAATTTTACTGATGAAATAGAAATGCATCATAAATTGAAAAGTTCTACAGTATCCATGATATATGAATCAGAGGGAATGATTAGAGCGAGAATTATTAGTTCAACACAGCCTGTATCTAATGCTGTAAAAGTGAAGCCAACCCTAAATGATGTATATCTCATAAACTTTAAAAAGGAGGCATATTCAAATGCTAAATGAACTAAGAAAATTTAAAAATGAGCTTTCGGTAAAGATTATATTTTTGATAGTAATCTTAGCTTCAATAGCAGTTTCTATAGCACCTATAAAAAGTTTCTCCGCAATAGAATCTCCAGATTCTACTAGCCGAATTGAAGGAATACCTGCAATCCATATACTTAAAGAGAGATATGGAAACTCTAAGGGAGAGTTAACTATTGATAAAATAAACCAGGTTTTAAATCATTATAAATCTATACCCAATACAGATAGAGCCTATTTGGAAACTGACATAAGATATCCAGGGATAATATCCTTATTATGGGATGCCTATACAGGCTATGGAAGTAAAATAGATAGTCTAAGTAAAATAGATAATGCTAATGATTTTTACCATAGAAATTTAATTAAAATAGAAAGTATTTTAGATAATTCATATAATGAATATGAATCATGGGAAAAAGATATTATAGTAGAAAAAGCCAAGTCCATAGATAAACCTTTTGTCATAGATTTTAGTAAACAGTGGGTAAAGGCGTATAGCTCTTTAACAGTAATATTTATTATCATTTCCCTATCTGCAATTTTAATAGGGTCAAAGATATTTTCCTATGAGAAGGAAAAGGACATGGATATCATCTTAGCTACACTGGGAAAGAAGAAGTTACAAAGTATTGGCAAAAATAAGATACTTGCCTTACTAACCTTCTTAAGCATGGAGTATTTAATTAGCATGTTCATTGTCTCCATAATAATATTTTCAATCACAGGAATCGATGCTTGGTCAAGTCAAATTCAGATTGAATATTTCACTTCAATTTATAATTTAACCTTCGGCAATGCATATTTACTGTTTATTTTTGTAGCTTGGATTAGTCTTATGGCAATAGGAGCTTTAGTTGCAACTATAAATGCACTAATGCAAAGGTCCTATTCATCATTGGTCATTGGATTTTTAGTGGTGTTTTCCCCATCAGTCTTTATAAGAATAAGTTCTCTGCCCTTATCCATAAGAAAATTTATGGCTATTCAACCAATTAATGGGTTTGAGACTGTAAGGAATATATTATCCCTTCAAATATATGATTTTTTATTCATTAAATCTCTTACAAGCACAGCTATTATCTTCTGTTCAACTATTATCTTCATAGTATGTATATCAATATCACCTAAGATATTTTCTTTAAGAATAAAAAATACATAAAATTAGTTTGCTGAAAGGATGTCTAGTATGCTTTATGAAATGAGGAAATTTTATAAAAATCCAGCGGTTATGATTACCTTCGTTTTGGCAATATTCTTATCTATAGCCATGCCAATTCTCTTTATCTATAGTTATGAAAGCTATGATTATTCATCGGGAGAAGAAGTTGCTATCAAGGGGCTGGCTGGGTTAAAGGATAGAAAAGAAAGAATACAAGGTCTATCTGGAATATTAAGTATAGATAAGTTAAACATTGCCCATGAATTATACAAGTCGGTAGCTGATTTGGAAAAAGCCTACTTTGAAATTGAAAACAAGTATCCAGATATTTATTATTATTTAAAAGAAGCATATTCACCCTATATTC
>LSQX01392880.1_pt2 | contig 11292 bp, 10 predicted proteins | sample 654561 | NCBI WGS metagenome assembly LSQX01 (sample SAMN04489861, study PRJNA283612) | anaerobic digester metagenome | isolation source: 4 biogas reactors fed with cattle manure at either 37C or 55C with and... | place: Denmark: Kongens Lyngby | collected 2014 | reverse complement strand
TCGTAGCCGCCACGCTCACCGGCGACCTCGTCGCCCACCGGATCGACAACGGCGACCGCGTCTGGCGTTCGTCGTTCGACGGCGGATCGGACCGGAGGCTCGCGGTGCTCGGGGACCTCGTGCTCGTGATGACCAAGGACGAGACCCTCGTCGCGTTCGGACCCGACGGGACCGAACGTTGGCGCAGTGAGGAACTGGTGGACACGGTTGGCGTCGCGCGGGCCGGTGACAGTCTGCTCATCGTGTCGGGGGGCGGCGAGGCGCTCCGGCTCGATGCGGGCACCGGGCGTGTGATCGCCGCGAGCGTCATTGCGTTCGGTGCGCAGCACCAGCGGTTGATCGGCGCTCCGGACGGTTCGAGTGGGGCGTTGGTGGGGCGGGATGGGGTACGCATCGTCGGTCCCGACAGCGGTCGGGAGCTCGGGTTCGTCCCAGGTGCCACGGCCGTGGTGGCCGACGGTGACTCCTGGCGGGTGTTGACCGAGGATGCGCTGATCACCCTGGACTCGCACGGAACCGAGCGGGCCAGGCTTCCGCTCGCGCCCGCCGTCCCGCGTGGCCTCGGTCTCCGGCCGGTCGACGGTGTCCTCTGGGTGCTCCGCACCGGAGGTGTCACGTGGATCACGTGAAGCCGGGATCCCCGGCGAGTCCCCTGCGGACGGTCAGACGGGTCCTGACCTTCATCGGGGCCCGGGCCATCGGCGATCCGATCGCGGAGGGCAGCCTGCGGGAGAACCCCGCCCATCCCTGGCCGGCCGGTCTCCGCCCGATCATCTTCGCGGCCTGGACGCTGTTCGCGGTGCTCGCCGGACTGGCGGTGACGGCGGAGGCGCTGCGGCGTACCCCGATCCTCGCCGACGGCACCACCTCCCTCCCGTGGGTGGCGGTGCCGGTGCTGGGCATCGCCGTGGCCACGGCGCTGGCGTTGCTGTTCACCGCGGCCATCCACGTCTGGTGGGTCGTCCGCGTCCCGCTGCTCCTGCTCATCGCGTTGTCGCTCGCCGCCGCGCCGGTGACCGACACGACGCTTGGCCTGGTGCACCAGGTGGCCGTGGTCGCCCTGCTCGTGTTCGCGGTCGTCCGTTGGCGGGCCCGCTTCGCCTTCTGGGAGTTCCTGGTCGCGCTCACGCTGATCGGTCATTTGATGCTGTTGCAGTTCGCAGGCCCGATGGTCGCGGCGTACGCGAACGAGTCCTGGCCCCTCCACGTCCTCCGCTATTGGCTGAGCCTGCTGACCGTCCTCGCCGTCCCGGCGGCTCTGCTCGCGGCTGCTGCGATGACCGAGCTCGTGGTCACGACCGGGGCGTGGACGGCCCGCGGTGTCTGGGAGGGCCTGCGTCGGCGTACCCACGCAGTGCGGCTCGGGCGTCTCCTGCTCGCGGGTCTCGTGGTCTGGGCGGTGAGCGCGGAGGTGTGGGCGATCGCGACGAACCCCCGACGGTCCATCACCACGTTCCCGACCGCGGTGCTGATCGTGGCGGTGACGGCGGTGGTGGCGCTCCTCGTGCTGCGGCAGGTCCCCTTCGGTGCCCGGCCGGGCGTGCCGGTGGACCCGGACGACATCGCGGCTGCGTACTCCCCCATCTCCTGGCCGCTCGCACTCCTTCTCACCGCCTGGATGTTCCATTCGGTCCCTCTCACGCTGGTCGGGAGCGTCGTCGGAATCCCCGCGTCCGGCGACGGTCCAGGCCGGGTCGCCATCATCCTCATCTATGCGGCCGCCGGCCTCGCCGTGGCTGTGCATGCGGCCCGCCGGAACCGCGCCGGCCAGGCGCTGATCGCCACCGTTTTCGCGGTCGTCACGCCGGCCGCCCAGCTGCTGCTCCATGGCGGTTGGGGGACGGCGGGCACGCAATTGGTGGCGGTCGAGGTAGCGGCCGCGGTGCTGATTCTCGGCTGGCTCCTGCTCCGACGGCGCCTGACGGCGGACCGTGCGCTCGCGCTCGGCACGGTCCTGCTGTTGTCGCAGATCCACCATTTCCGCGAGGTCCTCGACGATCCGTTGAGTGCTCTGTTCGCCCTGTCGGGCGCATCCGCGGTGTTCCTGGTCGGGTTGGTGTGGCGGCAGTTGACGGAGTACGCCGCAGCGCGCCGCCACTCGCGCCGTTTCCCCAATGCCGGCCGGGTGATGCTGGCGTTGGCGAACATGACGCTCGTGACGATGTCGGTCGCGACGTTCGCGCTGTCCGGCGGGGACGCGAGCATCGTGGGCCTTGGCATCATCGAGGACATCGGCGACTCCGAGCTCGGCGGCTCGCTCCTGCATGCGTCGATGATCGCCGGGCTGCTGCTGGCCGTCCGCGGCCGCGAGGGAGGCGACCGCCGGGTTGAGTTCCGCGGGCACGAGCTGGTCCGGGTCGGGGTGTTCCGGGCGTACGCAGCTGATCCGCCCAGCGGGTCAGAACACGAGGGGCCGGTCTGGGTCGCCGGACCGTATGCACCCGATCCGCGTCACGCATCAACCGAACGCGCACACCCCGCCCCGGAGGACCCGTCGCAACCGGGCTAGGGTCGGGTGCACAACAGACACGGGAGCGCAACACAAGGGTGTGGAGGGCGGTGGTCTTGTGGACGACACGACGGAACACGCAACCGCCACGAACCGCGCCCAGCACGAGCTGCTGCTGAGCGAACTTCGCGGGCGCCTCGATCGCGCCGCCCTCGGCGGGGGTGACCGGGCCCGTGCACGACACCTCTCCCGCGGGAAGCTCCTGCCCCGACAGCGCATCGACGTCCTGCTCGACCCCGGTTCCCCGTTCCTCGAGGTGGCGCCCCTCGCCGCCGAGGAGCTCTACGACGGCAAGGCCCCCGCAGCGGGAGCGATTGCCGGCATCGGTCGCGTCTCCGGACGCGAGTGCCTGATCATCGCGAACGACGCGACGGTGTCGGGTGGGACGTACTATCCGCTCACCGTCAAGAAGCACCTCCGCGGCCAGGAGATCGCGTACGCCAACCGCCTGCCCTGCATCTATCTCGTCGACTCCGGCGGAGCGATGCTCCTGCAGCAGGACGAGGTGTTCCCCGACCGGGACCACTTCGGCCGGATCTTCTTCAACCAGGCGCGCATGTCCGCCGCCGGGATCCCCCAGATCGCCGCGGTGCTGGGCTCGTGCACGGCGGGTGGGGCGTACGTGCCGGCCATGTCCGACGAGGCGATCATCGTGCGGGATCAGGGGACGATCTTCCTCGCCGGTCCCCCGCTGGTGAAGGCCGCGACAGGTGAGGACGTGACGGCCGAGGAGCTCGGTGGCGGCGAGCTGCACGCGCGCACCTCCGGCGTTGTCGACCATCTCGCCGACGATGACTACGACGCGCTCATGAAGGTCCGGGCCATCATCGCCACGACTCCCCCACGATCCGAGCCGGCGTGGGAGATCATCGACCCGGTCGATCCGGTCCGGCCGCAGACCGATCTCTATGACATCGTCCCGGTGGATTCGCGTACGCCCTATGACGTCCGGGAGGTCATCGCCACCCTCGTCGACGGCGGCGAGTTCACGGAGTTCAAGGAGCACTTCGGCACGACGCTCGTCACCGCGTTCGCCCGCCTCCACGGACACCCGGTCGGGATCATCGCCAACAACGGTGTTCTCTTCTCCGACTCCGCGGTCAAGGGCGCGCACTTCATCGAGGTGTGCGACCGGCGCCGGATCCCGCTCGTCTTCCTGCAGAACATCACCGGGTTCATGGTCGGGCGCGACTATGAGGCCGGCGGCATCGCCAAGCACGGGGCAAAGATGGTGACCGCGGTGGCGTGTGCCCGCGTACCCAAATTCACCGTCATCATCGGCGGCTCCTTCGGTGCGGGGAACTATTCGATGTGCGGCCGGGCGTACTCCCCCCGCTTTCTCTGGATGTGGCCCAACGCACAGATCGCGGTCATGGGCGGCGCGCAGGCGGCGGACACGCTGGCGTCGGTGCGGGCGAATCAGGTACGCCGCGCCGGCGGCGACTGGACCGACGAGGATCACACCGCGTTCGTGACCCCGATCCGCAAACAGTTCAAGGCGCAGTCGTCGCCGTACTATTCGACCGCCCGCCTCTGGGACGACGGGATCATCGACCCGGCGGATACGCGCATGGTCCTCGGCCTGGCCCTTTCGGTCGCCGCGGGGGCGCCGCTCGAGCCCGTGAACTATGGCGTGTTCCGGATGTGATGGGCGATGGCACCGACACCGACACCCCTGCCGATCCGCACGGTCCTCGTCGCCAACCGCGGTGAGATCGCGGCCCGCATCATCCGATCGCTCCGGGCCGCGGGCATCCGCTCGGTCGCGGTCTATTCCGATGCCGACGTCGACGCCCGGCACGTGCGGGAGGCGGATGTGGGCGTACGCCTCGGGGAGGCACCCGCGACCGATTCCTATCTGGTGATCGAGCGGATCATCGACGCCTGCCGCGAGACGGGCGCGGACGCAGTGCACCCGGGCTATGGCTTCCTGTCCGAGAACGCCCGGTTCGCGCGGGCCCTCGCGCACGCCGGCATCGTGTTCATCGGGCCGCCTGCCGAGGCGATCGGGACGATGGGCGACAAGATCGCCGCGAAGGCAGCGGTCGCCGCGCGCGGCGTACCCATCGTCCCCGGGATCGCCCGACCCGGGCTGACGAACGCGGACCTGCTCTGTGCCGCGGCGGAGATCGGGTTCCCGGTCCTCATCAAGCCGTCCGCCGGCGGCGGCGGCAAGGGGATGCACCGGGTCGACCGTGCGGCGGATCTCCCGGCCGCGATCGACGCAGCCCGGCGCGAGGCCGCCGGCGCGTTCGGGGACGACTCGCTCTTCCTCGAGCGGTTCGTCACCAACCCCCGGCACATCGAGGTGCAGGTCCTCGCCGACTGCCACGGCACCGTCATCCACCTCGGCGAGCGCGAGTGTTCCCTGCAACGTCGTCACCAGAAGGTCATCGAGGAGGCGCCGAGTCCGCTGCTCGATCCCGCGACCCGCGAACGGATCGGGACGGCGGCGTGTGATGCGGCGCGCTCGGTCGGGTACGTCGGCGCCGGCACCGTCGAGTTCATCGTCTCCGCCGATGCCCCGGACGACTTCTTCTTCATGGAGATGAACACCCGTCTCCAGGTCGAGCATCCGGTCACCGAGCTCGTCACCCGTCTCGACCTGGTCGAGCAGCAGGTACGCATCGCCGCCGGTCACCCGCTGGGGGTCGCCCAGACCGATGTCCGGCTGGAGGGGCACGCCGTTGAGGCACGGGTGTACGCCGAGGACCCCGCCCGCGACTTCCTCCCGACCGGCGGGCGCGTCCTCGCTCTGGCCGAGCCGAGCGGTCCGGGCGTACGCGTCGACTCCGGGCTCCGCGTCGGCATGGTGGTCGGCACCGACTATGACCCCATGCTCGCGAAGGTCATCGCGCACGGCACCGACCGGGCCGAGGCGCTCGCCCGTCTGGATGCCGCCCTGGCCCGGACGCACGTGCTCGGCGTCCGCACCAACATCGAGTTCTGTCGCTTCCTCCTCGCCCGGCCCGAGGTGCAGCGCGGCGCCCTCGACACGGGACTGCTCGAGCGGGTGAGCCCCGCGTACTCCCCCCATCCCCCGCCCCGCGGCGCCCTCGTCGCCGCCGCGATGCACCGGACCGAGGCGCGCTGGGCGCGGGTCCCCGCCCATCGCCGCAGCCCCTGGGACATCCCGAACGGGTGGCGGCTGGGCGCCCGGGCGGAGGTCTGGACGCGCCTCGACCACGGTCCGGGGACAGAGGCGGTGACGGTGGGATTGCGGGGTACGCCGCGGGATGCGGAGATCACCCTCACCGACGCGACGATCGGTTCGCTGCACGAGGCCGTGACCACCGCGCGCTTCGGCGCCCGGGTCGCGCGCGACGGGCCCGCGCTGCGGCTGACCGTCGCTGGGACGCAGCAGAAGTGGCTCGTCGTCCGGGACGGGGACACGTTCTGGGTCGCCGGGGACGGGGGTGCCTGGGATCTGCGCCTGCGACCGCTCATCGATCCGGCGATCCATGATGCGGGTACGACGGATGGGGAGGTACGCAGCCCGATGCCCGGCGCGGTCATCGCCTGTTTCGTCGCCGACGGTGACCCGGTCGATGCGGGCGAACGGCTCCTCGCCGTCGAGGCGATGAAGATGGAGCACGCCCTGGTCGCGCCCATCGCCGGCGTCGTGCGGTTGCACGTGAAACATCAGGACCAGGTTGCCGCGGACCAGTTGCTGGCCGAAGTGGAGCCGACCGAGACGGAAGGGAAGGTGGACGAGGCATGACCGAGCTGGAGGAGCACTATGCGGACCTGAAGGCGACCGTCGCGCACTTTGCCGACACCGTCGTCGCCCCCGTGTCCGCGGAGTTGGACCGGGAGCATCGGTTCCCCTATGAGCTTGTCGCGCGCATGGGCGAGATGGGTCTGTTCGGGTTGCCGTTCGACGAGGAGCACGGGGGGCAGGGGGCGGACTATTTCGCGCTCGCTATCGCGCTGGAGGAGCTCGGTCGCGTCGACCAGTCGGTCGCGATCACCTTGGAGGCGGGGGTGAGTCTTGGCGCGATGCCGATCCACCGCTTCGGGACGCCGGAGCAGAAGGCGGCATGGCTCCCCGATCTGATCGCCGGACGGAGGATCGCCGCGTTCGGGCTCACCGAACCCGACGCGGGGTCGCAGGCGTCCCAGACCCGCACCACCGCGCGCCTCGAGAACGGCGAGTGGGTGATCAACGGCGCGAAGCAGTTCATCACCAATTCGGGCACCGACATCACGAGCCTGGTGATCGTCACGGCGGTCACCGGCGTGCGCGACGACGGCTCGAAGGAGATCTCCGCGATCATCGTGCCCTCGGGAACCCCGGGGTTCACCGTGGAGCCCGCGTACGACAAGGTCGGCTGGCGCGCCTCCGACACCCACCCGCTGACGTTCACCGACTGCCGCGTGCCGGAGGAGAACCTGCTCGGGGAGCGCGGCCGCGGGTACGCCAACTTCCTCTCCATCCTCGACGAGGGTCGCATCGCGATCTCCGCGCTCGCGACCGGGGCGGCGCAGGGGTGTGTGGACGAATCCGTCCGCTATGCGCTCCAGCGGCGGACGTTCGGCAAGCCGATCGGCGCGCACCAGGCGGTCGGGTTCCGGATCGCGCGGATGGCGACGCGGGCGTACGCGGCCCGGTGCGCGTACTACGCCGTCGCCCGGCTCATGCTGGCCGGCAAACCGTTCAAGAAGGAGGCCGCGATGGCGAAGCTGCTGTCCTCGGAGGCCGCGATGGACAACGCGCGCGATGCGACGCAGGTGCACGGGGGCTACGGGTTCATGAATGAGTACGCGGTCGCCCGCCACTATCGCGATTCCAAGGTGCTGGAGATCGGCGAGGGGACCTCGGAGGTCCAGTTGATGCTCATCGCGCGAGAATTGGGGTTGACCGATGAGTGACGGACGGGAACGCAAGGAAATCATCCAGCGCGGACTGTGGTTCGAGGAGTTCGAGGTGGGGGTGGCGTACCTCCATCGCCCGGGCCGCACCATGACCGAAGCCGACAATGTGCTGTTCACCACCCTGACGATGAACACGCAGGCGCTGCACCTCGACGCTGCCTGGGCCGCCGACCACCCCGGGTTCGGTGGACAGCGGCTGATGAACTCGATGCACACGCTCTCGACGCTCGTCGGCCTGTCGGTGGCACAACTCACGCAGGGCACGATCGTGGCCAACCTGGGCTTCCGCGAAGTGAGTTTCCCGGTGCCGGTCTTCCACGGCGACACGTTGTACGCCGAGACCGTCTGTCTCGAGAAGCGCCCGTCGTCCAGTCGTCCGGGCGAGGGCATCGTGACGCTGGAGCATGTGGGGAAAAATCAGCATGGGGCCGTGGTCGCGCGGGCCATTCGCACGACGTTGGTGCGGATGCGGCCCGGGGCGACCGAGGACCCGGAGGCCGGTGGGCGACATTGGCCGCAGCACCGATGAAGAAGGGTGATGAGTCATGACGTGGTATCCGCCGGGACCCGCACTGTTGTTCTGTCCGGGCGATCGACCCGATCGATTCGGCAAGGCGCTCGACCGCGCGGATGCGGCGATCCTGGACCTCGAGGACGCGGTCGCATCGGTCGACAAGGAGCGGGCGCGGGCCGAGGTGGCGCGGGCGGAGCTCGATCCGGACCGGACGATCGTGCGGATCAGCCAGACCTCGTCCCCGGGGCACGCGGACGATGTCGCCGCGGTGCGGGCGGGCGGTTATCGCTGTGTGATGCTGTCCAAGTCCGAGTCCGGGGACCAGATCCGTCAGGTCGCCGAGGTGATCGACGGCGTCGTGCTGGCGCTGGTGGAGACTCCGCTCGGCGTCGTGCGAGCCAACGACATCGCCGAGGCCGAAGGCTGCGTGGGCCTCATGTGGGGGTCGGAGGACCTCATCGCCGCGATGGGTGGGACCGCGAGCAGGTTTGCGTACCTCCACGCCGGACCCGGCCAGGTGCCCGGCGCCTATCGCGACGTCGCCCGCCACGCGCGGTCCGTCGTAGCGCTGGCTGCGGCCGCCTTCGGGCGCTGGGCGGTCGACGCGGTGCGCATGGACATCCGTGACGAGGGCGGGCTGCTGGCGGAGGCCCGGGATGCGGCAGCGCTGGGCTTTGCTGCCACGGCCTGCATCCACCCCACCCAGGCGGCGATCGTGCGACGGGCCTACGAGCCCACCGAGGAACAGGTGGACTGGGCCCGCCGCGTCCTCGCGGCGGCCGAGGACGGAGAGCGGGTCGTCCGGGTCGATGGGCACATGGTGGACGGCCCGATGTTCCGTCAGGCGGAGGCGATTCTTCGGAGGATTCCGGCCTGATCCCGGCTTGATCCCGGCTTGCTCCCGGCTGATTCCGGCTTGATTCCGGGCTGTCAGAGCGGTGCGTACCGGTCCTCGTGTTTTGATCCGCTGAACGGATCAAAACCCAATTGCCAAGCAGCTCAATCGTTCTCGGGCCGATCGGCCAGCAACCGGCGGAGCACGAGGCGATAGGCGCGACTCGCCACGAGGGTGACCAGCGGATCCGCCACCCGGGACAGTCCTCGGATGGCGATGTCCTGTGACCAGCGGACGATCGCCGAGTGCGGATTCACCGAGTGCGGGTTCATCGACTGCGGGTGCATCGACTCCGGATCCGACTCGGTCCGGTCCGACTCGGTCCGTTCCGGCGCGGTCCGGTCCGTCGGCGCGACCGTGAGCAGGATCGTCCCCCGCACCCAGCGACCGGTCTTGCGGATGCGGCAGACACCGGCCCGGTCGCCCGTCGGGCGGGTGAACTCCTCGACGACCATCGAGTCGTCGATGCCGACCGGGCCGAGCGCGGTCCGGGCGACGAAGCGGGTGCCCGTCGTCAGCGCCCCGGGTTCGGGCGTCACGCGGACCGTGGTGAACGGCCGGGCATGTTCAGGGGCACATCGATCGTCACGCCCAAGGGGAACGAGGCGTCATCGGCCTGTGCCGGAACGTCTTCGACGAAACCGACTACGCATGGGCGTACGGGCGAGAGACCGACCTGAAGTTCCGCCGCGAGGCGCTCGCGGTGGCGCAGGAAAAGCAGTGGCGTTATTGGGGTGCCAACGTTTCGGTGCCGAAGGCGCTGCACGACCGCATCGGCGGTTACGACCTGCGATATCGGCACTACGGCTGGGAAGACGTCGACTTCGGTTATCGCCTGCACGCGGCGGGCATCCCTGTAGAAATCGCCCCCGAGCTCGAGGCCGATCACTATGGGCCGGGAAACCTGGAGGGGCGAGCGCTGCGAGCGCTGTACTCGGGGGCCGCGAGGTCGACGTTTGTCGAGTTCCATGGTGACGAGCCGCTCGGTCAGGTGACACGGCCAGGGGGAGCGTGGGGTCTTGCTGTCCGCGCGCTTGCTGCCGGAATCTCGGAGCGGCGGATCTCCGCCATCGCCCGACGTCTCGACACGTACGCGAGGTGGGCGCCACACGAGGTCGCGCAGAAAGTCGAGGCGCTGCTCGTGGAAGCTTCGGGTTACGCAGGTACTGCGCTCGCCGGGAGAGTGTCGCCTCGGGCATGATTACGTCGGGCAGGAACCCATTACCAATGGAGAACAGTGAGCTTCTCGTGTTGAACCTCGATATTGAGCTTCAATGGCCGATTCTTCAAAGGAGTATCCCGTGAGTGCGGTGCGAAGGGTAGCTCGGCAAGCGATCGCATGGGGCATCGGGCTTGTACGAGTGGGCCCCCGAGAGGTGCTCTGGACGCCGCCCAACATCGGCGTGGGAAACCTCATGTATCTGTGGCTCTGGGCGAGAGGACGTCGAGAGCAAGGCATAGACGCGTGGGTGCGACAGACCCACACGATGCTCGAATGGACCCTTGGCTCGCAGAGTTCCCAATGCTGAATGAACTCACTATCGCTAGCGATGACGTGCGCTTTCGTGATCGGCGTGCTTTCGAGTGGGCACAAGCCTGGGGCTATCACTACTCGTCCGAGCAGCTGCGTTCCTTCGCGACTGAACTTGTCGCGCAGGTACCGTTCGCAACGCGCATCGAACGGGTTTCCCGTCGGGTTCCGCCTGGGACTCTTGTTGTGAATGTCCGACGGGGCGACTACTACTCGGTGCCAGAATTTCGCGCCCGGTACGGCATGAACATCGTTGGCTGGGTCAACGCGGCGGTGCCGATTGCGCTTGAGTCAACCTCTCTGACACAGATCCAGTTCGTCTCCGACGATCTCGAGTGGTGTCGCGAGAATCTGGGCCACCTCGAGCAGATCCTGCCGACGTCGTTTGATCGCGTCGGCCAAGGCGCGCAGGATGATCTCGCGACGCTGACTGCGGCCGACGCGCTCGTGCTCGCAAACTCAACGTTCTCGTACTGGGGAGGGCACTTACACGGGGCTCGTTGGCCTGGCAGAAGTGGAAAGGAGGTCGTTGTTCCAAGGTTCCATACTCGAGGGCTGAGCACGAATAGCGATTCCTTCCACCTCGATCCTGTGTGGTCTGCCGTCGATGCGATACCTGGTGGGTGGGATGAAGAGCGAACGACTCCAGATGGGGCGCCGCACGTTGATGGATAACCCCGAGGTCAGTGTCGTTATCCCGTGCTTTGACGGCGAGGCGACTCTGGGTCTTCAGCTGGAAGCGCTTGCAACTCAACAAGCAGCCCCGCCCTTCGAAGTGATCGTCGTCGACAATCGCTCAACGGATGGCACGCGCAGTGTGGTTAAGAAGTGGCAGTCAACGCTTCCAAATCTCCGGCTGGTGGTTGCGGATGACGAAGCTGGCGCGGGCTACGCGCGGAATGTTGGTGCCGGTGCAGCAATAGGTCAATACCTGATGTTTTGCGGCTCTTCACAATCCACGGTGTAAT
>LSQX01152726.1_pt1 | contig 11292 bp, 10 predicted proteins | sample 654561 | NCBI WGS metagenome assembly LSQX01 (sample SAMN04489861, study PRJNA283612) | anaerobic digester metagenome | isolation source: 4 biogas reactors fed with cattle manure at either 37C or 55C with and... | place: Denmark: Kongens Lyngby | collected 2014 | reverse complement strand
ATAAAAGCAGTTGAAAAGATTGCTCGCGCCAAAGAATTGGGCCTTGACTTTATTATTTGTGATCATCATAATCCTGATGAAGAGGTGCCATATGCGGCAGCTGTGCTTGATCCAAAACAAGCGGATTGCAACTATCCCTATAAGGATTTGTCCGGATGTGGTGTTGGATTTAAATTGCTGCAGGCATATTGTGAAAGAAATAAGATTGAGTTAGAGGAGATTTATGACCTGCTTGATTTGGTGGTTGTAAGTATAGCTTCTGATATTGTTCCTATTACCGGAGAAAACAGGGTATTGGCATACTATGGGTTAAAAAAGTTGAATTCCAATCCCGGTGTTGGGTTGCAGACAATAATAAATTTTGCAGGAATAAATGGTAATGAGATTACTGTCAGTGATATAGTTTTTAAGATCGGGCCACGCTTAAATGCCTCCGGCAGAATTGAACATGGGAAAAAATCTGTTCAGATTTTGGTTGCAAAGGATGAGGATAAGTCGGATATCCTTGGGGAGGAGATAGACCTGTTCAATGAAATCAGAAAAACTCTTGACCGCGATATTACCCAGGATGCTTTAGATATGATTGCAAGCAACGAGGAGATGAAAAATATGAACAGCACAGTTCTTTATAACCGTGATTGGCATAAAGGAGTTGTGGGAATAGTTGCATCGAGAGTAATAGAGCAGTATTACAGGCCAACAATTATTCTGGCTGAATCAAATGGGATGGCTACCGGGTCTGCAAGGTCTGTTAAGGATTTTGATCTTTATGAAGCCATCGGTAAATGCAGTGATCTTTTAGAATCGTACGGCGGTCATATGTATGCTGCCGGTTTGACGTTAAAAATTGAAAATATTCCTGAATTCAGAAAAAGATTTGAGGAGATAGTTATAAGCCAAATGAAAGACCTTTCTCAGGTTCAGGCAATTGATGTGGATGCAAAAATTCCGCTAAGTGAAATTACTTTACGGTTTTATAAGATATTAAAGCAGTTTGAACCTTTCGGCCCGCACAACATGACTCCGGTTTTTATTACAGAGGACGTATTTGACGCGGGTACAAGCCGTTTGGTTGGCAAGAATAAAGAGCATATAAAGTTGGATCTGGTGGAGCCAGATGTTAATTCGGGGATTTTCCCGGGAATAGCCTTTAACCAAAGTGATAAATTTGATCTTATAACTTCAGGGTTACCTTTTGATGTTTGCTACTCAATAATTGAAAATGAGTACAGAGGCAAGACAAACCTTCAGCTTTTTATAAAAGATATTAAAAAACGTGATATTTTTTTAGATGATTATTGAAGGTTATTGCACCGGTAATTTATATTTTTTTCAACAAACAGAAAGGCCGGGTTCCATTAATTTTTCCAGGCTGTCAACAACCTGTACTCCCGTACCTTTAAGCTTTTTTCCTGATTGATGGCCGTTTGCTACAAGGATACAATTAATACCCAATGCTTTCGATACTTCAAAGTCATGGTCAGTATCTCCAACTATATATGCTTTTTTTCTGTCTATATTTAAATCTTTGATTAGTTGCAATCCTCTTTCTATTTTTGAAACGGCATAATGATCATCAAGTCCTGCCACTGCCTCAAAATAGTTATAAATTCCCTTATTTTTAACAGTGTTTTCAAGCATTGTGTGTTTCATGGCCGACAATATAAATTGCCTTTTACCCCTCTCTTTAAAACAGTTGAGAATTTTATGGGCGTTTGAGTGCAGATCACATTCATTTACCCTGTTATGGTATAGTTCTATAAATTCGGCCGCAGGGATAGAAAAATCCTCTTTATCAAAGTCGAAACCAATTGTCCGATAATAATTTTTTACCGGGAAGGAGAATGCCTCTTTATAGGAATTACTGTCAAGCAATGGGAGATCCCTTTTTTTAAGTAGTTCATTGATAGTTGAAATAGATAGCTCCAGGTCATTGAGAAGGGTGCCATTCCAGTCCCATATTATAGATTCCATCGTTTATTACTCTTTTAATGCAGAAAGTTTATTAATTACGGGATTAGCATATATTTCAAGAAATCTTTGCTGAATATCTCTTTTGGGAAGACCTGAATTTTTCAGCTCCTGTTCCATCATTTGCTCAAATTGTTTTTTTTCAGCTTCTGAATAGCTGTTGCAGAATCGTGTTTCCTGATATAATAAATCATAAGCAACAAAATTGCCCGGCCAGAGTTTAAAGTTGGCGTACAGTTGGTTATCAATAAGCTTTGCAATATTTTTAAGATGGTTGTTTTCATGTTCTTTTGACCGGATATCTTCATAAGTCATTTCTAAAGGGTGCCCGAAAGAAAAGTGAATTCTTCCTTTCGGCCTGAACAGACCCATCGACATACTTTTCAGATCATCTTTATTAGTTTTTGCCAACCCATATTGCTCTTTTTTTATCAGCTCTTTAATTTTTGCCATTCCGCAGGGTTCTATCTCGTAGGATATGGAAACCGGTACAATATTTAATTCGTTAAAACCTGTTGTCAGGTCTTTTTCATTGCTCATATTGAGCATTTTCAATACACTAACCTGGGTTTTGTCGAAACCATCTTTTGTTCGTCCCTCCTTTTGTGCTATCCAGACGGAGATATTTTCTTTTGTAATTGAATGCCTGATAAAATGTGAAACTTTTCTTGAAGCTTCAAGCAGGTCGCGGGGAGCCAGGTTACGCTTAATTATAAAAGACCGGTTTAGCCTGACTACATTTTCTATCCATTTATAAAGCAAAAGATTATTGCCAATAGCTATCCGGGTTGTAGTCATGCCGTTTTTGAAAATAAGAAAATTTAAAAGGGCGGCATCTAAAATAATATCTCTGTGATTTGATATAAAAAGATATGCTTTTTTCTTATCTAAGTTGTCTAATCCACTGCTTGTTAACCCGCCGGAAGTGTTATTTAATATCCGGATAATGAGTTCACATATAAATGTACTTTGTAATTGCTCGATGGTATTGATCATGCTCAGCTGTGCCTTTACCGAGTCAACTTTTTGCCGTTCTTTAAATATATAAGCCAATACCTCATCAAAAACCGGATCATTTATGAGCAGGGCCAGTTTCTCTTTAATTTCCTTATCGTTATATGGCCTTATATCGTCAAAATTATATTCCATTTAAATAAAAATTTGGAGCAAAGAAACTAATTAGCAGTTAAATTTTCAACCTCAACTGGAATTTAACTTCACTTTTTTTATTACCCATTATTTTATTATAGCCCGAACCTGTTGATTCTGTATCGTTAAGAGTGGTATTTGCTATTTTAAACCATATCTCAATATTTTTGATTAATTTATATTTAACATTGAGATATGTCCTGAATCCGTTATCATAATAGGCAGGCATTGAAAAAGTATAGAGAAGATCATTTTCATAGGCATAAATTCTGCTATTATAACTTTCAGTATTAAACCACGCCACTCTTGCTGAAATATTAAGTGGTGTTTTTTTGAGTGAAAACTGAATATCCTGGAATGCCATCAATCCTCTTTCTTTGTTATTCATTTTATAAATTACGTGCTCTAATCTGGTTTTTAAGGTTATGGTTTTTGAGGGATTAAACTGAAAATGCAATCGTGTTTTTTTATACTCTTCTGCAGAGTTGATATTCAGCATCCCGTCATTCAGTTTTTTATCCTTTTTTTTATTTTTATAACGTAACAGGAGGTCAGCTTTTTTTGAAATATGACAGTTTGCCTCTATCTGAAAATCATAACCGGTTAATGGTGCTGCCGTGGTATATCCGATCCATTGAGACTTGAATATGTCTGTATAAGCAGTTAAAGTGACAAACTTTGCGGGAAGTATATTTAATCCCGCATAAAGTCCGGTTTCATCCCTGATTGAGGTGGCCTCGGAAAATGCGGATGCCCAGAGAGAGTTATAATTTTTATCATAATGTCTGAAAATAAGTGAAAATTGCAGTTGATCGTGCAGGTTTGCAAGAGCTCCCTGCAAAAGAGCCATCCCTTTTGATTTGGATATTGCAACCTCTCCAAAAAGCTGTAATTTATTTTTGCTGAAAAAGTAATCACCCCCGGCAATAAAATTGGAATTGCCTTGCAGGCGATGAATGTTATAAATTTGCTCTGCAGGATAAAAAGGGAATTCAAATTTTCTTATTAAAACCGTTGTTCCTATTCTCAGATTTGTAAACATCATCGATCCGTATATTCCGGTATTAATATCATTTACACTGTTTTTATTGGCTATTTCACTTGGTGTACGGTGATAACCTGAATTTTGGAGGCTTGTAAAAAAGATATTTGTTGAGTCGGAGTTGTCAATATTTGCATCAGTTTTTTTATTTGAACAAAATAGATTAAGGGTAGCTTTTCCCATTTTTAATTTTGTTGCAATACCTCTGAAAAATTGATTTTCGTCGGTTGATGTATAGGAACTAATGCCTTGATTTGATTTTGAATTGTTTTGTATCCCCGCAGATTTTCCGGTAGAGAATCCATGCCATAATACTAATCCTTGGCCTGCTCTGACTATATAATCGCCAATGAATACTTTTTCTATTAAGCTGTTTATTTTAAAATTAAGGTGTCCTGAATAAAAATCAAACCCATATCTGTTTGAACCTTTGAAGAAAGCTTCTCCCGGATCTTTTTCAGCCGTAAACCCTGCCGATATATTTTCACCGGCAGTAAATTTGTAGCGTGAATAGTAGCGGTATTTATTCCCTTCAAATGGAATTGTGCCGTCGCTTCGGGGAAGAAAACCTGCCTGATCCTGTATCAGTGTCATTGTTCGCAGGAACAGTTCATGTTTTCCATTTTTCAGGAAACCTGAGGAATGACCGGGAATCCTGTCTTCTTCTCCAAAGTAAATAAATGGTTCAATTTTTTCAGCAACAGATCTGGAAAAACCATCTATTGCAATAAGTTCATAAGTTGAATATAATTGACCCGATTGTTTCCTGTATTCAAGTAGATTTTTAATTTGCATTTCATTAAGAAAAGGGATTTCAGTTAGCTGATGAAAGCTTGCCGAATTAATATTAACCGGATTTTCTGCAAGCCTTTCAAGGGTTTCCAGAATATAAGCTGCATCACTTTCTTCCTCAATATCTTCAACTATTGATTCAATAATATTTTCCAGCTCTCTGTTCACAGAGTTATCCTGTGCTATCAAAAGGACAGGATAAATAAGGGTAATTAATAATGTTGTGTGTTTGAGTGACATTTTTTTGTTAATTATAATGTTATTTGTATTGATAATGAAGGAGTTATTCCTAAATTTGCATGATATCCGAAACTGATGTCGGCTGAATATTTATTTAATATATATCCAATTCCTGAGCTATACTTTATAGGTTTTCCTGAGGCTCCGAACCGAAGTGCCAATTGTTCAACAGGAAAGAATTCAAGTGCAGTTTTAATCACTGCCGGAAACCGGCTCTCTTTTTCCGTCTCAATGATAAACATGAGGTTGTTGCTAAATAAATAGTGACAGCCTGCCCTGACTATGACAGGCATTGTAATTCCTTCTGCCACCGGATTGAAGATATGTGCTCCAAAAGAGATATTTGAATTTGGTGAAAAGAGAACCCCTCCCTCGAATGTAGCTACTCCTTTATATTGTGGATTTTCGGGATAAAGGAGTGAAAAGTAGTCAATTTGTATACCGGCGTTCCATTTTTCAGATATACCCTTGGCAAAGGCAATGCCAAATTTATTTTCGCTGCAGGAACTTTTACCGAATTGTAACACGCTGATACCGAATACTCCCCTGTTGACAGGCACTATTACGCTGCAGGCTGTGGTCGACAATTTGTTTATATTGAATTTTGAATCATGAAAAAATCCTGCAGAAAGATTATCAATTAAGGCTAAGGCAGCCTGATTATGGAAAGATGCCCATATGTCAGATAGTGAAATAGCTGCATTTGAGAGTGCTGCGGCACGTGCACCTGCCTTATGGTTATCCGTGCATTTTGATGTCAGTGGTTGTATCGTCAATATGAAGGCAATACAACACATTTTTAAAAATTTGTGTAAGGTGGTTAACATTTTATAATATTTAAAGGTGTTTACTTTGTCCCTCTGTTTTTACATTAAATATCCTGAAATTTGTGTGTTTGAATTAATGTTAATTTGTAATGTTTTTTTGTCAGTTGGTTTTATGGCTATATTTGATTTTTGAAAGTCCGATGTTAGCTTCAATAACTTTTTTCTTTAGGTTTTCCTTATAATCCAGCAGTTTTTGCATCAGTATTTCATCGTTTACGGCCATTATTTGTATTGCCAGTATGGCAGCATTCACAGCTCCGTTAACTGCAACTGTGGCAACAGGTATACCCGGAGGCATTTGAAGTATCGACAATAGGGAATCAAATCCGGAAAGTGACGAATTGATAGGTACACCTATTACAGGCAATGGGGTCATTGCTGCAATTACCCCCGGCAAATGAGCAGCCATGCCGGCTCCGGCTATTATAACTTTGATCCCCCTCTCCCGGGCTCTTTTTGCAAATTTTTCAACATCTTCGGGTGTGCGATGGGCAGAAAGGGCATTAAGCTCGAAAGGTATCTCAAATTCATCAAGCAGTTCAGCACCTTTAGACATAATATCCAAGTCGGAAGTGCTGCCCATTATAATAGTGACTTTTGGTTTCATTATTTGCATTAAATATTTTTCAGTTAATCAAATTTGTTTTGTTATTTTGTATTAACAATATTTTATAAGCGAAAATACACCATTTAAGATACTTTTAAAAATTTAGGGTGTGAAAGTGATTAAAATCCTTGATAAAAAGTTTCAGCTTGTTATTCAAAACAGTGTAATTACAAAAACAATTGAGAGATTGGCAAAAGAGATGAATAAAGATCTTGAAGGGAAGAATCCTCTGTTTATTTCTATTTTAAATGGTTCCTTTATATTTGCGGCAGATCTTTATAAACGTATATCACTGTTGGATTCTGAAATAACATTCGTCAGACTGGCCTCTTATGACAATGATACTTCAACGGGTAAGGTTAAAGAGCTGATCGGACTGAATGAAACAATAGAGGGGCGTACGGTAGTGGTGCTTGAAGATATAGTAGATAGCGGAATTACACTTGATTATTTATGCAGAATACTTCATATGATGAATCCTGCAGAAGTGCTTACGGCAACCTTGTTGTTAAAGCCCGATGCTCTTAAGATAGAGGTTTGTCCCGATTATGTGGGGTTAGAGGTGCCAAATGATTTTATTGTGGGCTATGGGCTTGATTATAATGGTTATGGAAGAAATTTGAGTGATATTTACTCCGTCATTAATGAATAAAACTTAAAAATATGTTAAATCTTGTATTATTTGGCCCTCCCGGAGCAGGGAAGGGGACTCAGGCTGAATTTCTCATTGAATCGTTTGGATTGATACATCTTTCTACCGGCGATCTTTTGCGAGGTGAGATTGCAGCAGGCACAAAACTTGGATTGGAAGCCAAAGGATTTATGGATAAGGGAGAGCTGGTACCGGATGGGGTTGTAATAGGTATGATTAAAAGCAAGCTTGAAGCAAATCCGGGCACTGAAGGATTTATTTTTGACGGGTTTCCCCGTACCGTGGATCAGGCAATAGCACTCGATAAACTGCTTGATGAGAATGGAACGCCGGTTTTTGGCATGATGAGTTTAGAAGTGGGAAAGCAGGAATTGATAAATCGCCTGCTTAATCGTGGGAAAATATCGGGAAGGGCTGATGATCAGGATCAGAATATTATAGAAAACAGGATTAATGTTTATAATGAAAAAACTTTGCCATTGATAAATTATTACAAATCTCAGGGGAAACATTTTGGAATTGATGGAATGGGAACTATAGATGAGATAAAATTGCGGCTGAAAGAGGTTATTGAGCAAAAGTTGAATTCTCAATAATCTGTTTTTGATGAAGCAAGTCTCCCGGTGACAATCAGGGTTCTTGATTTTTAAGAAAGGAAAGGTGATTTAAAGATGAGTGAATCAAATTTTATTGATTACGTTACAATTTTTTGTAAATCAGGAAAGGGAGGTGCAGGATCTGCGCATTTCAGAAGGGAGAAATTTGTACCCAAGGGCGGGCCTGACGGAGGTGACGGAGGGCGTGGCGGTCATATTATTCTTGAAGGAGACAGGCATAAATGGACTCTTCTTCATTTTAAATATCAAAAACATTTTAAAGCAGCTAACGGACAGTCCGGGGGCAGGCAAAGAAAAACCGGAGCAGGCGGAAAAGATATCATTCTTGAAGTTCCATTGGGGACAATTGTAAAAGATGCCGGAACCGGAGAGTTACTTTTTGAAATCACCAATCATGGGGAGCAGAAAATTTTGATGCACGGAGGCAGAGGCGGGCTTGGGAACTGGCATTTTAAATCATCTGTTAATCAGACTCCCCGGTATGCCCAGCCCGGAGAAGAAGGAGAGGAGGGGTGGAAAATTCTTGAATTGAAAATACTTGCCGATATCGGATTGGTTGGTTTTCCCAGTTCCGGAAAATCAACCCTCCTGTCGGTTATCTCGGCAGCTAAACCAAAAATTGCCGATTACCCTTTTACCACTCTTGTTCCTAACTTGGGAATAGTTAAATATCGTGAGCAAAACTCTTTTGTGATGGCTGATATTCCGGGCATCATCGAAGGAGCTCACGAAGGCAAAGGCTTGGGGCTGAGATTTCTCAGACATATTGAAAGAAACTCCATGCTTTTACTCATCGTGCCTGCCGACAGTCAACAACATATTAATGAGTATCATATTCTTCTTAATGAGTTGAGGAAATATAATCCGGAGTTGCTTGATAAGCACAGGTTGCTGGCCATAAGTAAGTCTGACCTTCTTGACCTGGAACTCGAAAAGGAAATCAGCCGGGAGCTGAAAGATGTTGAGCATATATTTTTTTCTTCTCTTACCGGCTATAATGTTCAAAAATTAAAAGATAAGATCTGGCAAATATTGAATAGTTAAATGGAATTTTTACAAAAGATATTAGATATCGACATAGAGCTTTTTTTATTTCTGAATAGTCATCATACTCCTTTTTGGGATGTAGTGATGCTGATGGTTACAAGGCAGGAAATATGGTTCCCTTTTTTCTTGCTGATCATATTTTTGATTATTAAGAAGTATCGTGCCAAGTCGGTGTTGATACTGATAATTATTTCATTGACCATTCTGCTTAGTGATCAGTTATCCGTAATGGTTAAGGATACTGTACAGAGGCTTCGCCCCGTACATGATCCTCAAATTGAGGCTTTGGTTCATTATGTATTTCGCAAAGGAGGACTTTATGGTTTTGTCTCATCTCATGCAGCTAACTCCTTTGCAATTTTTTATTTTACCTACAAATTGTTTAAGGGTCGGGGATACTCCTTTCTGATCTTTTTCTGGGCTTTAATTATGTCATATTCCCGCATCTATTTAGGTGTTCATTTTCCGCTTGATATCCTTGGCGGTGCAGTTTTAGGAATGCTGATAGGGTTGCTGACCTTTAAGCTGTTAATGTTTGTTGAACTACACTTTTTTCTGACAGGTAATCCTAAAATCGGAAAGACAAAAATTCAGCCTGCACAGACAGGCCTGCTGTTTTTTGTTTTTTGTATAATTTTAATAACTGTAATTACTGTCATCTATATTCTTAATCATTATGATGGTTTAAAGGTCTTGTAAGTAAAAAATTGAAGTTATGATTTATGTGGCGTAAAAAAATCCCGGAGCCTCTGCTCCGGGATCAAAACTAAACCTAACTAAACCAAACTTATGAAAAAACAGCAAATTGCGTACTGTATAAAAACTTGTATGTTTTAGAACATTTTAATTGTTTTTATGTTCGTAATGTTATATACAAATAATATGCCATAATGTTTAAAGAATATTAATATTTTTTCATTGTTGTCCGGTAAACTGGAATATTTATAATTATTCGTTTTTAACATGCAGTTAATCAATAACTGTGTTTTTCATGCTCAAAAGTAAGCCCCCCTCATTTCAGGGAATAGAGAATTTTGATATTTCATTTTGTTTTCTTTTATTATTTCTCTCCAACTTCCTTCGGGGTCTTCAAGAAAGCCATAAATGTTGATGTAATTCATCAATTGTTGCCTTATTATTGACACTAAATTGGAAAAAGCCCAACTGCGTTTTACCCGACTTCTCACCAAAGTTATCAAAAGGTTGGCAAGCATGACTGCCCATATTTGAATTTCAATGGCATTTTCGTTATCGCCCAGAAAATACTTCAATGGAAAATTTTGCTTAAATTGTTTAAATAGAAGCTCTATTTGCCAACGTTTCTTGTAAATCAAAGCTATTTTTTCTGCCGGAAGTTCAAAATTGTTAGTTACAAACTCAAATAACCTCTTGTTTTCATCATCCCAATAAGCAACACGCCTTGCCCGATGTTTTTGCTTTTTATTATCACCATAATAGAGAATAATCTCTTCATCTTTCAGGACACCTGAATCGGCATCGTCCGGTATGTCATATTCTTTTCCGGCCTGATAAAGGGCATTGTCCTTTAAACGAGTCACATACCAGATATGGCTTTTAGTAAATACTTCATATTGGGCATAATCGACATATCCTTTGTCGAAGGTAATTATCGAACCGGAGGCCAGATTGTGCACTTCCTCCAGAAACGTGTGGTCATGCCGAACTGCCTCGCTGTAACGGATAAGACAGGGTACATTCTCACCGGCTTTAATGATGGTGTGAGCCTTTATTCCCCCTTTCTTTTTGCCTTCCTTGGGATTGCGGCCTACTCCTCGTAAAATGTCTTTAAATAACGATATGGTGGTAGAATCCATAATATAAAGCCTTTTCATATCGGCATCGCTCAATCGGCTGTCCGCTAAAAATCGTACATGTTTACGGTAAGTGCTCATATAAATATCTCCAAACACATTACTGCTTCGCCTGCTATTTGCTTCGGAAAACGTGCTCCTACGAACTAAATAAGACAAACCTAAATGAGATAGCTTATGTGCATTGCCCAACAATCCGAGTATAGTTTCCCGCAATGAATGATAACCTTCAATGGCAACAAAAAGCATGACTACAACATGATGGTAAGTCGTAAATTTCTTTACATACCGTTCTGCACCATGCTGTTTGGCTATTTTCCTAATTTCACTCTTGTCAATGAACTTTAATAGCTGATTAAATATCGGCTGTCCGCTAAAATTTGTACTTTTACCCATGTCTAACTTTTTTGTGTCTTAACTCAAAAGTAGACATTCCGGGTGGTACTATAAAATGTACTGCCCGGTTTTAAAATTTTTACCGGACACTAATGATAAAATATATAAACTCACCGGACT
>LSQX01247193.1_pt1 | contig 11293 bp, 9 predicted proteins | sample 654561 | NCBI WGS metagenome assembly LSQX01 (sample SAMN04489861, study PRJNA283612) | anaerobic digester metagenome | isolation source: 4 biogas reactors fed with cattle manure at either 37C or 55C with and... | place: Denmark: Kongens Lyngby | collected 2014 | reverse complement strand
AGTACGAGCGATAGACCTAACCACAAATTGAGATTAGGACGTGAGATGCATCCCTGATCAACTGATTGCGCCTTTTTGGTAGCAGGAGTCTGGGAATGCCTCAGATTCCTGTTTTGTTTTATTAAACGACTTTCTACCAAAAAGGAGGCGCGAGATGATCTATATCAGCCAGCTGATCAACCAGACTGTTTGGGATGGCTATGGGGGCATTTTAGGCAAATTAAAAGATATTTTAATCGATGGAACCGAAAAAAATATGCCACCCATTGTTGCTTTGTCCCTCAAGCAAAACACCCTCGGCATCGAATTAATTCCAGCAACTCAAATTGCCAGTTTATGGCCAAGCATCACCCTTAAAATTGGCGCCGATCAGATCAAGCCCTATCAACCGACCGGTCATGAGCTTCCACTTATGGATCTTGTCCTTGATCAACAGATCGTGGATACCGAAGGCAGGCGCTTGGTGCGGGTTAATGACCTGCAGCTGGCACGTGCACGGGATCATTTCGTGTTGACTGGCGTGGACGTGAGCGGAACGGGGTTGTTACGCCGTTTGGGGCTGGAAAAAGTCGGCCGCGCTTTGGGAAGTGCATTCAAAAAAACACCCGAACCCATTGTCATTCCCTGGGAATTTGTCGCTTCAATTGAATATGACGACCCCTTACGATTAAGTGTGTCTCAAAGCAAACTTGTAAAAATGCCTCCCGCTGATATCGCTGCGATTGTAAACGAACTGGATCGGCAGTCCTCAACCGCCATTTTGGAAGGTTTTACCGATGAAGACCTTGCCGATACGCTGGAAGAAAGTTCCACCGAAGTGCAGATGAGTATCCTGTCAAGCATTGAACCTGAACGAGCAGCGGATATCCTGGAGCTGATGGATCCGGACGAAGCTGCCGATCTTCTGGCGGATATGCCCGATCAAACCAGTGAAGCCCTGCTCAACTTAATGGAAGCCGATCATGCCTCTGATGTTCGCAGCCTGCTGAACTATCCGGAAGACACTGCTGGCGGCATCATGACCACCGAGTTCGCCCATGTCCCCTACAATATCACGGTTCAGGAAGCCTTCGACTATTTACGAAAATCCGAAGATGCACATGATGATGAAGTCATGTATTACGTTTACATCCTGAGCGAAGATGGTCAACTGCGGGGGCAGATAACCCTGCGAGATCTTGTCATGGCTGACCTCAGGAGCAGCATCCATCAATGGGAAGAGCCGGAAGAGATCTTTGTGGAGCCGCTCACCCCACAGGATGAGGTCGCTTATCTCATCGCAAAATACGATTTATTGTCCATACCTGTGATTGATCCAGACACCAAACAGATGTTGGGCATTGTCACCGTTGATGATGCGATCGATGTGGTCTTACCGACTGCATGGAAGAAACGCCTACCGAGATTCTATTAAACATAGAAAGGAGTTGCCATCAATGAAAAAGAACAGAATTCCAGCATGGGTTCGGAGACTTGGGATCTACCTTGCAGTTCTCGGACCTGGCCTGATCACAGCAAGCGCAGACAACGATGCGCCGGGGATTGCCACCTATTCCATGGCAGGGTCCACGTACGGATATCAATTCCTGTCTATTATCCTGATTGTCACTTTTGGTGAGGTTGTGATCCAGGAAATTGCAGCCCGCATGGGGGTCGTCACGGGCAAAGGCACGGCCGATCTCATCAGGGAAAGGTTTGGCGTCAAAGTCACAGCATTTGCAATGTTTGCCCTTTTTATTGCCAATCTCGGCACAACCGTCGCCCAGATCGCCGGTGTCGCTGCTTCTGCAGAACTGTTCGGGATCAGCCGTTATATTGCAGCGCCGCTTGCGGCAATTCTCATAAGCTATTCCGTTTTGAAAGGTTCTTACAAAGTTATTGAAAAGGCTCTGTTGGTATTATCCCTGTCCGCACTCAGCTATGTCGTCACCGTATTTATGATCCGACCACCCTGGGGTGAGATTTTAAGAGCAACCCTCGTCCCCAATTTCCAGTTCGATACCAACTTTATCATCGCGATGCTGGCAACTGTTGGAACCACCATCACGCCCTGGGGCATCTTTTATATGCAGGCATCCATTGCTGATAAAGGTCTGACCCTCAAAGATTACAAGTACACCAAACTTGATGTTGTCCTTGGCGCTGCCTGGGGAAACGTGATCTCTGCCTTTGTGATCATCGCCACAGCAGCCACATTGTTCGTCGCAGGTATTCAAGTTGAAACCGCTGAACAGGCTGCTCTGGTCCTTTCACCGCTTGTGGGCGAATCGGCAAAAATTCTCTTTTCTGCCGGGCTGCTCGGCGCATCCCTTTTAGCCATGTCCGTCTTACCGCTTTCCACCACCTATGCTTTTTGTGAAGCCTTTGGTTTTGAGCGTGGTTTAAATCATTCAATCCGGGAAGCCCCAGTGTTTTATGGGATTTACGGGGCGATTGTTGTGATGAGCGTCGTCATCGTCATGATCCCCGGTATCCCCCTGTTCCCGCTGATGTGGCTTTCACAATCCCTCAATGCGCTTCTTTTACCAGTCATTCTTATTCTCTTACTGAAGCTCAGCAACAACGCGCAATTGATGGGAGAATGGAAAAACAATCGTCTCCAGAATATTTTTGCTTCAAGCCTTGTTGTTTTAATCAGCCTGCTATCGATCGCATTGCTGGTGACTTCAATTGTTGAAATCTTTTAAAAGATGAAGCGACCTCAGAAGCTAACTGGTTCCGAGGATATTTACATCAACATCCCTGCTGTTTTGTCCACAGGGATGTTGATTTTTAAACATGAAAGAGCAATCGGATAAATAGGAGCTCGGCAATCACCCGGACATCAAAATTCAAGCGGGTGGGCAGCCCAGGGGTCAGTCATGCAAACGTTGATGAATTTGATATTCCACGCGGGCAAGAATGACGCCTGCCGCAATCAATCCCAGCGCTAAAATTACAGCCCACTTATTAAACCAGGATGCGAAAATCCAAGCAACAATGGTAAATGCCAAAAAGATCACACCCAGCAGGAGCAGAACCCTGAACAAAACAGCCAGCATTCGATTCCATGTCAACAGCCGTTTTGTCTTATCAAACTGCGTATAACCTTTTCTAACCTTTTCTTTCATACACACAAACCCATCATCAACACTTTGCGCTCACAGGTTGATACAAAAACCTCATCCAAATTATTATAACCCGGGATTTTTGCTTTCTTCAATCGTCATCGATTTTAAAAAAACACGCCACCTTACATGCAATTTGCGTCAATGCCCTATGATAAAACCGGGATTATTCAGCAACCGAATCATCTGCATACCACAATCTTTGCATCTCGCTGCTGATCGGCAGCAAATCCTCCAAGCTTCCCACACTTTCAATCGTCCCATCCTTCAGAACAACAATCTGATCTGCTCGTCTCAGAATGGGTTTCCGATGACTGACGACCAGACAGGTGGCATCACCCTGGTTGGCAAAAATCCGATCCCAAAGCATCTTTTCAGTCTCAACATCCAGAGCGCTGGAGATATCATCCAGCACCATCAACGAAGCCTGGCGGACGAGCATGCGCGCGGCTGCCAACCTCTGACCCTGACCACCCGAGAGTTTAACCCCCCTGGCGCCAATTTTGGCATGCAAACCACCGGAGATCTCAGATAAATCCTGCTCAAAGACCGCCATCTCGATTGCTGATTGCAGGTCACAGTGTTCTTCCGGAATGCCAAATAGGATGTTGTTTTGAATGGTATCACTGAATAATAAAGGCGCCTGAGGTGTATAAGCGCTGCGGGGCGGGATAAAAAATTCACCGGGGTTTGTGACCCGTTCGCCATTCCAATAGATCTCACCCGATTGAGACGGCAGTAATCCCAACAATGCCTGCAACAAGGTCGATTTCCCTGACCCAACGCGCCCTGTGATCACAACAAAATCGCCACGAGTGAGATGCAGATTGATATCATAAATACCACGCCCTGTTTCTGGAAAACGATAGCTCAAATTATTTACTTCCAGAGTCCTCAATTCATGGTCCTGGCTTTTACTGATAAAAGGCACATCGGGTGGGTCCTTACGCAGATAAATCTGGTTTCTTTCAACCAGTTGTTCAGGATTTTCGCCCTGCAAAAGGTGGACCATACGGTCAATCGAGACCCCCAACCGTTTGAACCAGGCAATTTTATCCCCGATGATGGCTGAGAAATCTGTCACCCAGGAAAGGTAATACACAAATAAAGCCAGGTCGCCTACCGTGAATTGCCCTGCTTGCATGACAGAACCAGCGGTAAGTAAAATCAGTCCCGTGAAGATATGAGACGTATTATTAAACGCTGAGTGCAAGATTTGCGTGAACAACTCATCCTTCAGTGATGCTTTTCGGCGAACATCGTTCAAAGCGCGTAAATGGTCGACGCTGCGATCCTCTGCGCCAGCCACCTTCACCGCCTGCACCGCGCTAAATATTTCCCCAATAAACTCCGTCACCCTGCCTGTTGCCTCTCGATTTTCTCGGCGGTATTCCGTGATTTTTGAGTTTGCAAAATTCGCGATGAAGACCACAATCACCAGAGGAATAAAAACGACCAGTGTAATGGTGGTGTTGATACGCAGCATGACGATCAACGCAATGATTGCAAAGAATCCAAAACCAAACACGATCAGCATTTCAGACATGAAGAAAGCAAGCTCCTGGACATCATCCCTGAAACGGCTCACCGCTTCCCCGGGGGACTCAGGTACAGCCCTCGCTCCCGGTCGGCGCAGGATCGAATCAAATATATTGTGACGCAGAAGGGCTGTCACCGAAAAGTAAAAGGAGTAAAACAGAAAAACATCAGTAAAAAATGCCATCCCTCGACCAAGGGCAATCGCAACCAGCAAAACAACCAGGCTTATCAGGCTGAAACCGGTTTGCGTTTCACCCGTGAGTTGATTAAAAATTGCCTGAATTAGAAATCCGCTCAATTGAGGGAAGACGCCGAAGCTTAAAATTTCCATCAAACCAAAGGCGCCATACACCCAGGGACGGAACTTCGTTAATTGCCAGATATACCACCATGTGCTGGGGCGTTGCGCTGCCTGGTCTGCAATTCTTTTACTCATACCAGCACCTCATCCAGACCAACCTTGAGAAGGCTGCTGAACTTAGAATTCGGGTCATGTGCCAGAGCCTTCCGATCACCAAATTCAATGATACGTCCATTTTCGAGAATCATGATCTTATCGGCTCGCTCCACGGTTTTTAAGCGATGAGCGATCACCAGTGAAGTTCGTCCTGCGATCATCCGGTCCACAGCTTTTTCGATCAGGTGCTCTGTGGCGGGGTCCAGGCGCGATGAGGCTTCATCCAGGATCACAATACCGGGATCCTGTAAAAAGATGCGTACAAAAGCCAGCAGCTGCGCTTCGCCAGCCGAAAGTCCGCCATTTCCCGATTCCAGCAGTGTGTCAAGCCCGTTTTCTAACCGGGCGTACCAGTGCGAAAGCCCTAACTCCCGGATCACATCAAGAATTTTCTCATCTGAGATGCCCGTGTCAAAAAAGGTCAGGTTATCCCGTACCGACGCATGGAAAAGCTCAATCGACTGGGTTACCATGCCAATCTGGTTTCGCAATACCGGCAAAGGCAGACGTTGGATATCAACAACTTCACCGTTTTCACCCGCCTCCAAGGAGATTCGCCCGGATTGAGGATCATACAGGCGGAAGAGCAGCCGGGTTAGTGTGGTTTTTCCACTGCCCGTTCGCCCCAGCAAGCCCAGCATCTCACCCTGTGAAAGCCGAAAACAAATTTCCTTCAGCACATTTTCATTGGCAATTCTGTCGTGAGCTTCACCTGCATCTTGAGGTTGCTCATCCTCATAATAAAAGGACACATCTTCAAAAATCAAAGCTGCGGGGGTGCCCGCAGGCGGGGATTGATCGGGCAATTCGATTGATGGAGCAATTATCTTGCTCCTGATCGCCAACAGTTCCTGTACCCGCTTGAGGCTTGCCATTGATTTCTGCACATTGGTTAGCTGCCTGGCAATTTCATCAAGCGGCTTTTCGAGCATACGATTGTATTGAAAGACAATGTAGACCGTACCAATTGTGATTGCACCTTGTAAGTAAAGAGAGCCTCCCACACCCAGAGAGATGGCGTTTCCCAGTGCAAACACAAGAAACATGGTGTTCAGTAGAATATTCACCATTAAAGCAGCTTTAACCGAGCGGCGATACATCGTCTGGATGTAGACAAAAAGCTGTCTGATGGTGTAAGCCCTGCCGCCATTGGCACGGATATCCGCTGTACCCGTCAGCCGTTCTTCAAGAAAACCATAAAAATCCGCCTCTGCTTTTCGTTCGGCTTCCCAATGAGGTACTGCGATATTGCGAAACCTTACCAGCACCACAAGCGCCACCAGGCTGAAGCCGGTGAGCGCCAAACCAATGCGCCAATCTTCAACAAATAGCAGGATCAAAATGGCGAATATCATTAAAAAATTTCCCAGCAATTTTAATAAAAATTGAGAGAAAAAATCATTGAGCGTATTCACATCCGAATCAATCCGGCTGATCATCTCCCCCGGGGGATGTGCCTTGTGGAAGCTCATATCCAGATTCAAGGCATGGCGAGTAAGGTCTTCCCGTAAAGCGTTGGTCGCACGCCAACCAACCGTTTTAGAATAATAGGTGCTGATCACGACGATCAACTGTTGACCCAGCGCTGAAAAAATATAATACACACCCAAACGAACAAGGCTGGAAATTGCAACACCGCTTATCACTGAATCAATAAATTCTCGCATGATCTGAGGAATGAGCAGCTGCAACCCTAAATTGGCAAATATGAATACCGCCAAAAGGACTACCCGCCCTTTCTGAGATCCCAGATAGGTCTTCAGTAAGGATGACGTTGAGACATTTACCTCATTAACGGGTTTGAATGGTGATGCGGACATAAGTGATGTTTCTATCTATGCTTGATTTTTCATCAAGGATATGGCTAATCAATACACGCCTGCACAAAGGTATGGAACAGAGTCTGGCTGTGAGGGTCATCCGGCAAACATTCAGGATGCCACTGCAGCCCCAATGCAAACCGGGCATCTTTCACAATTGCCGCTTCGATTAAACCGTCCGGCGCAAACCCGATCGCTTCCAATCCTTTTCCAGGCACATCGATGCCCTGATGATGAAGGCTGTTAACTGAAATCTGATCCGTTTCCAACAGGCGTTCAAGAAAGCTGCCCTGCGCCAGCTGGATGTTGTGAGAGCGTCTGTCCCTTGGATAGTCAGGAAACCAATCATGTTTGATCGCACCCTCAAGCTGATCATCGATATGTGTGTAGAGCATTCCTCCCAAACCCACATTCAACACCTGGAATCCGCGGCAAATTCCCAGCAAGGGTTTATCCTCCTCCAGGATTGCCATCAACAACCCAATTTCAAACGCATCCCTCTCGGTCGAGACCCCAAAAACCTTCGGGTGCGGTTGGCCAAGATAGCGCTCGGGATCGATATCCGCGCCGCCTGAGAGAATGAAACCGTCAAAGCGCGAAACCAGTTCGGTCAGATCAGTCAGTTCAATTCCTGTCGGGATGATCGCCGGGATGCCTCCCGCACGCCGCACCGCGTCAACATAAGCCTGGCCCACCTGACAGACCGGGATTGCGGATCTGTTTTTTATCGTCCCTGCTGTAATGCCGATCAGGGGCTTTTGTGTTTTATCCATGGTTTCCTCCAATAAAAAACACCTCATCATGAATCAACTTCTCTTACGTGAGACAACTCACGCAGTTGAGCCCTGATGAGGTGAAACTCTCACAATCCCGATAGGATTGCGAGGTCCAACAACAATCTTCTTGCTGCTTAGAATCGCTGTTTTAGGCGAGCAGCCTTACCGGTGCGTTCGCGAAGGAAGTACAGGCGTGCGCGACGTACTTTTGTGTGTCGGTCAACAACGACTTTATCAATGCGGGGAGAGCGCATCAAGAAGGTACGCTCGACACCTATTCCGTTGCTTGCCACACGCCGCACAGTGAATGAAGCGTCGTTGCCTCTTCCACGCACATAAAGGAGTGTGCCTTTAAAGACCTGGATTCTTTCCCGATCACCCTCTTTAATTTTAAGGTGTACGCTCACTGAATCACCGGGAGTCAGCTCCGGGATATTCTCATTGACAGGGGCTTCAACTGATTTTATTAGTTCAGCTTTGTTCATCGTTCGTTCCTAACCTTTCAAAAGTGTTGCCGCTTACTTACAGGCGCGAAGAAAAATTATACCACGCACAAATAGCGGAGGCAAGCAAAAGCCAGTTGGTTTTTTCTCCCTGCCCATCTGATTATGATGCATCTTCCATCACCATGCAACAGGTTGGATTTGCATAAAAATCAGAGGTTTCCACACTTCGCAAAGCAGCGTCATTAGAGTGCAGAGACAAGTTTCCTTCCCTATTGACATCCAAAGGTCTTACACCATACAATTGATCTTACTTAACACGAATAAACGAGGAGGTCAGATGAATAAGATCAAACGCAGCTGGGAATTAACCAAAGCCAGTCTGAATGTCCTGAAGCACGACAAAGAATTGATCGTATTTCCCATCATCTCTGCCGTGATGATGGTGGTCATTACCCTGACCTTTCTAATCCCGACCCTGGTTGGGAATTTTCTCGACCAGATCATCAACACCGGTATCCCGTTTTTTGGCTACGTTGTTTTGTTCCTGTTTTACCTGGTGCAGTATTTTGTCGTTTATTTTATGAGTACAGCCCTGGTCGGAGCGGCGATGATCAGGTTGCGCGGCGGCAACCCGACCCTGAAGGACGGCTTTCAGACCGCCTTACACCGGATTTCGCCCATCCTGGGATGGTCTCTTGTCTCTGCCACGGTGGGCGTTATATTAAAGATGCTATCAAACCAATCAAAGGAAAAAGGAAGAGGACTCGCCAGCATGCTTTCATCGCTGCTTGGCGCAGCCTGGAGCGTACTCACCTTTCTGGTGGTGCCCGTGATTGCCGTGGAAGGCCTTGGCCCCATCGAAGCAGTCAAACGCAGCTGGGAACTCCTCAAACGCAGTTGGGGAGAACAAATTGTCGGCACCATGTCCATTGGTTTGATTTTCCTGTTGATTGGGTTGGCAGGGGGGGGTGTGTTGGTTAACATCGGCGTCGGTCTGTTCATACTTCTTGATAACGTCTGGCCTGTTGCCATCATTGGCATTCTGCTGGTCATACTTATTATGATCTTAAGCCTGCTGAACACAACACTGAACGGCATCTTTTCAGCCTCAGTCTATGCTTACGCATCCGAAGGCAGGGTAGGATTGATCGAAGAGCGCCTCCTCCAGAATGCTTTTGATTGAAAAAAAAGCATCGTAAATTTTTATTTATTCTTTAAAGGACCCTTTGTATGTCAGATATTGCTCCATCCGGTCGCCAGATTCGCCTGACAACGCTTTCCAGCTGCGCGGGCTGAGCATCCAAATTAAGCGCAGAAGCGCTGGCGCAGGTTCTGCAGCCGCTTAGAGATATTTACAGCAAGGTAAATTTGCCCAACCTCATGCTCGGGTTGGATGCGCCTGACGACGCTGCCGTTTGGCGTTTGGATGACGCGCGTGTGCTGGTGATGACCACTGATTTTTTCACACCCGTGGTGGATGATCCTTATCAATATGGCGCCATCGCAGCCGCCAACAGTCTATCCGACGTGTATGCAATGGGAGCCAGTCCCTTCCTTGCATTGACGATTGCCGCCCTACCGCCCGATTTGGATATCTCAATTTCCACCGAGATCATTCGCGGCCTAGGCGAAAAAAGTGCCGAAGCAGGCGTCGTCATTGCCGGCGGGCACACGATCCAGGATAAAGAGCCAAAGATTGGGCTGGTGGCGCTCGGATTCGCCAATGAGGACAAATTGATTCGCAAAAACGGATTACAAGCGGGCGATCGACTTGTCCTGACCAAACCTTTGGGGTTCGGCACAACAACGACAGCCATTAAACAGGGAACAGCCACTTCGGAAGACATCGAAGAAGTCGTTTCCTGGATGATGCAATTAAACCGGAATACCATGGAGCTGGCTGTCAGGCACCAACTCAAAGCCGGTACCGACGTGACCGGGTTTGGTTTCCTGGGTCATGCCTGGGAGATGGCTTCAAGCGCTGAGCTTGGGATCCGGTTTTCCCTCGACAAAATCCCTTTTATCGCATGCGCCAAAAACCATGCCGATGCCTGGCGTTTTCCTGGTGGGGCTTTTGATAATAAGCTGTATTACAGCCAGTTCGTTCAATTGGATCCCGAAATTTCCGAAGTAGATGAAATGCTGCTTTTCGACCCCCAGACCAGCGGCGGTTTACTTCTGGGTGTACCTGAAGAAAAATTTGAGGCGTTTTTATCGGAGGCTGAAAAAACAGGGCAGCCCGTGTGGGAGGTCGGAGAAGTCATTCACGGCGATCAGATCATCGTTGTGCCTTAACCCAGAGACTAATAGAATTTTGCCGTCAGACCCCCCATTTGATGAATTTAATTTTCTGCAGTAGAATCGAACCATTCTAACCCCCTGCCCCATTTTCCCCAAAAATATGCAGCCCACTTTCACCATCTATTGGAAACGTATGACAAGATCGTGTAAACACTTTTTCCTGACCCTGCTTGCCCTGATCATCCTTTTTGGGTTTGATTTGATAATCGACCAAACCGTTGAAGCGCAGGCGGGAACACCCTGGGAAGTACTGGCAGAGATCAACGGCTACCGGGCTGCCAATGGGCTGCCGCCCCTTGTGGAAAATCAGGCGCTCACCATTGCCGCCCAAAACCACGTCAACTGGATGGCTGAGACGGGTGAATACAGTCATACCGGTGCAAACGGAAGCACCGCCGCTGATCGTGCCCTGGCAGCGGGTTACGGCGGAGGGCTCAGCGTACGCGTTACTGAAAACTGGGCGCGCGGCCACGGGCTGACTGCCAGTGGCGTTGTGTACGATATGTGGCTTCCCTCCGGTATTCATAACAGCCAGATGCTGACATCTTTCTACAATGAATTTGGTGCGGGCGTCGCTGTTGATCGGGATGGAATGACGGTCTATGTGGTCAAGTTTGGCATCGTACTCGGCGGCACCATCCCCCAGCAGCCGGCGCAACCTCAGGCACCCTCCTCAGCGCCGACCCTCTCACCCGGGGAATACATTCAGCCGATCATCACCGCCGAACCCTATTTCGATGGATCGGTGATCCACATCGTCCAATTTGGACAGACACTGTGGGCAATCGCCGATGCTTACGGCATCCCATTGGAAGACCTCCTGGCGCAAAACGGCCTTCTTGAGGAT
>LSQX01211367.1_pt1 | contig 11294 bp, 14 predicted proteins | sample 654561 | NCBI WGS metagenome assembly LSQX01 (sample SAMN04489861, study PRJNA283612) | anaerobic digester metagenome | isolation source: 4 biogas reactors fed with cattle manure at either 37C or 55C with and... | place: Denmark: Kongens Lyngby | collected 2014 | reverse complement strand
ACCGCGAAGATCACCGCCACCGGATGCATGCCGATGCGGTCCCCGACCAGCAACGGCGTCAAGGCCACGCTTTCCAGCACCTGGCCCACACCGAACACCACGCCCACCAGAATCACGTGGGTCCAGTCGCCGTACTGCACCAGCGCCGCGATCAGACCGATGCCGACACCGACGATGGCACCCAGATACGGGATGAAACTGACCAGCCCGGCGATCATGCCGATCAACAGCGCCAGATCGATGCCGACCATCCACAGCCCGACCGCATAGATCGTGCCCAGCGCCAGCATCACGCTGAGCTGGCCACGCAGGAAACCACCCAGCACGCTGTCCGATTCGGCCGCCAGCCGCGATACCGTCGGCTCGATCGGGCGTGGCAGCAGATCGCGCACCTTGCCCACCATCACGTCCCAGTCGCGCAGCAGGTAGAACGTCACCACCGGGATCAGCGCCAGATTCACCACCCAGGTGATGATCAGCATGCCGGATTTGGACAACCCGCCCAGCACCGTCGCCGCCACACCGCCGGCCTGCTGCCAGTGCTGGCGCAGCATCTCGAACAGGCTGCCCACGTCCAGCCCTTCCAGATCGAATCCGGTGCGCTCGCTGACCCACGGCAACGCGATCCCGGTGAACCACTCGCGATAACGCGGGAACTGTTCGACCAGGGTGCTGATCTGGCGTTCCAGCATCGGGATCAGCAGCAACACCACGCCGACCAGCGCCAGCGTCATCAGCGTGAACACGATCACCACCGAAGCGGTACGCGACAGCCGCAGGCGTTCGAGCCGGTCCACCATCGGATCGCCCAGATAGGCGAGCAACCCGGCGACTACGAACGGTGTCAATACCGGCCCCAGCAGCCAGAGCACGGCGCCCAGAAGCACCGTCAATGCCAGCAGTTGCCATTTGTGGGTATCGGTCATGTCTGATTCCAGTGCGTTTTCCTGAAGCCCGGCGGCAATGACGCCGCCGTGCGCTCCGGGTGACCTCAGGGCCGGCGCGTGAACACGCTGGGCGTCTGTGCATCACCCAGGGTTTCGGTCCGTAGGCCGCTGCTTTCCAGCAGCCGTGCCAGACTTTCCACCCCGGCCGAAAGCTCCAGTTCCAACTGCAAGCGGTCATCGACCAGCGCCAGCGGCACGATCCCGCGCACGATCGGCTGGCGCCCGAGCATCTGCATCAGGCCGGCATAGTCACGCGCGGATGACAGCCCTTCGATCACCACCGGATAGCGCCCGGCCGGGCCAGACAGCACCATCTGCGAATAGCGCTGCGCCCAGGCATCGGCGGCACCGTCGGCACCTGTGGCCAGCACCGTGGCGGCCTGCGGATCCCGGGTTTGCCAGCGGCCGATATCGCTCTCGCCCTCGCGCAGACGCCAGTCCGCGATCCAGCCGCCTTCGCCACGCCGCAACCAGCCGATCAGCACCGGCCCGCCGTAACGGCGCGAAGCATTGTCCACGGCGTAGGTTTCACCACCGGGAATATCGTGCGGCTGCACGATGCTGCGGTCCAGCTCGTCGTAACTGGGCAGGCGTACGCGCAGGCCGCGCTGATTGGCGCGTGACGTCAGCGGCGCCACCGCAGCGGCCGCGTCCTGCGACACGATGCGGGCGCCGCTGCCATCATCGATCGCCAGCCACAGGATCGGTTGCGGACGTTGCGCCGGCAGCGCGCTGCGCCCACCGGAGGCCAGCAAGGCCTGCACCCCGGCCTGGTTGAAACGCGCGATCAGGTAATGGCGCAACTGCGGCACGCCATCGACCCGCACCATGTCCTGGCGGTAGCGGTACTGCTGCAACAACGACGCAGCATCGGCATCAGCGGCCGCAGCCGCCGACGCGGCGTCGCCACCGACCTTGACCAGCACCTGCGCCAGCGCCTGCGGCAGCGCCGCGTTGCGGTCGGATTCGGACTGGCTGGGCACCGCCACTTCGCCTTCGTACAGGGCAAGTTCCTGCGCCAGCAGCGGAAAACCGGCCAGCAGCAGCCACACACCGGCCAGCCATCGTGGAAAAACTCGCATCGCCGCATCCTTGAAAAGCACCGGCGCATGTTGCCGTATCGGTGCCCGCAGCGTCCATGCGGGCACGCAGGCATGCGCCCGGGGGGCGGTCCGCAGCCGCCCGAACGGCTACAATTTGCGCCTCTTTCCCCGCAGGATGCCCTTCGTGACCGCCGCCAAGCCGCCGCTCACCTATCGCGACGCCGGAGTCGACATCGACGCCGGCAACGCCCTTGTCGATCGCATCAAGCCGCTGGTCAAGCGCAGCTTCCGGCCCGAGGTCATGGGCGGGCTGGGCGGATTCGGCGCGCTGTTCGATCTGTCCGGCAAATACCGCGAACCGGTGCTGGTATCCGGCACCGATGGCGTCGGCACCAAGCTCAAGCTCGCGCAGCAGTGGCAGCGCCACGACAGCATCGGCATCGATCTGGTCGGCATGTGCGTCAACGATGTGCTGGTGCAGGGCGCCGAACCTTTGTTCTTCCTCGACTATTTCGCCACCGGCAAGCTCGATGTCGACACCACCGCGCAGGTCGTCGGCGGCATTGCCGAAGGCTGTGTGCGCGCCGGCTGTGCGCTGATTGGTGGTGAAACCGCCGAGATGCCGGATATGTACGGCGTTGGCGAATACGATCTGGCCGGTTTCTGCGTCGCAGCGGTGGAAAAGTCGAAGCTGCTGGACGGCAGCGCGGTGCGCGCCGGCGACGTGTTGCTGGGCATCGATTCCAGCGGCCCGCATTCCAACGGCTACTCGCTGGTCCGGCGCGTGCTGGAACGCAGCGGCGCGGCGCCGGACCTGATGCTGGACAGCACCCGCCTGGACGATGCGCTGATGGCGCCGACCACGATCTACGTCAAACCGGTCCTGGCACTGCTCGCCGCACACGCGCCGCATGCGATGGCGCACATCACCGGCGGCGGGCTGGAGGAAAACATCATCCGCGTGGTGCCCGAGGGGCTTGGCATCGAAGTCGATGCCGGCAGTTGGACGCTGCCGCCGGTGTTCGACTGGCTGCAACGCGAAGGCGGCATCAGCGATCGTGAAATGTGGCGCACCTTCAACTGCGGCATCGGTTTCGTGGTCATCACCACGGCCGAAGACAGCAGCGCGATCCAGCAGACGCTGGCAGCGCAGGGACTGCGCAGCCGCCCGATCGGCCAGGTGGTCACGGCCAGCGCCGACAACCGCGTGCACATCGGCTGATGCTGCGCGTCGCGGTGCTGGCATCCGGGCGCGGCAGCAATCTGGCCGCGCTGCAAGCATGTGATGATGACGCCGGTTTCGGCATTGTCGGCGTGTTCTCCGACAAGCCCGATTCCGGCGCGCTGCAACACGCGCGCGACGCCGGCATCCATGCGCAGGCACTGGTGCCGGGTGGCTATCCGAACCGCGAGAGCTTCGATCTGGCCTTCTTTGCCGACGTGATGCAGATCCAGCCAGACCTGATCGTCTGTGCCGGCTATATGCGCATCATTTCCGCCGTCGCGCTGGCGCGGCTGCCGGTGCCGATGATCAACATCCACCCTTCCCTGCTGCCGCTCTATCCCGGCCTGCACACCCACGCCCGCGCGCTGGAAGCCGGCGATGCCGAGCACGGTGCCAGCGTGCATCTGGTCACTGCCGAACTCGATGGCGGGCCGGTGATCGCACAGGCCCGTGTGCCAGTGCATGCGGACGACGACCCAACCACACTGGCCGCACGCGTGCTCGAGCGCGAACACCATCTACTGCCGGCCAGCGTCGCGCTGTTCGCCAGAGGCCGGCTGAAGCTGCACCAGGGCCAGCCATGGCTGGACGGTGAACCGCTGGCCGCGCCGCTGCAACTGCGCGGCGGGGTTCTGGTCCAAGATGGTCCGGACAAATAAGGAACCTGCCCGATGAAGCATCCGCTCCGCCATCTGATTCCCGCACTGGCACTGGCCACCCTGCTGGCATTGCCTGCCAGCGGCGTGGCCGCAGCACCGCCGCTGCAACCGTATGTGGCGCACTACGAAGTGCTGCGCGATGGCGCCCCGGCCGGGCGCGCCACCGTGTCGCTCAACGCCGAGGGCGAAGGCCAATGGCGTCTGCACAGCCGCACCGAAGGCACCCAGGGCCTGGCCGCGCTGGCCGGCCTGCTGGTCGAGGAAACTTCGGTGTTTTCCGAAACCGCCGAAGGCNNGCAGCGTCGATTGCGGCAGCGGCGAAACCGACATCGTCAGCCGCGACCATCGCGGTGAATACCGTTTTCCGGCGCAGCCCGGTGTGTTGGACCGGCAGACGGTGAGCCTGGCTTTGGCCCGCGAACTCAAACCCGGCGCACAAGGCCGCTTCGAATTTCCCGTCGTCGACCGGGAGCGCATCGAGGATCAGCATTTTCGCGTGAGCGCCGAGGAAGTGGTCACGCTGGCTTCTGGCGAAAACCACGCATGGCGCGTGGAACGCATCCGCGATGACAACGAACGCAGCACCACCACCTGGTTCGACCTGGAAAAAAGGGTGCCGCTGCGCGTTGTCCAGCGCGAAAATGGCAAAAGCAGCTTCGAAATGCGTCTGCTTTCGCTGGAAACCGGCACCAGATAAGCCGATTCCAAACCGCCCGCGCGCGTCCACTCCCCGGCCAAGCTCCGGTCTGAACGAAACCGTTACGACTTCCCCACCGCGATCACCACCGCAGTATCCTCGCGGTGCCTGGAGTGATGGATGCCGTCAGCCTGCGCATTCACACTTGGGCACCCTCTGTCTGGAACTCAAACCACACTGCGAGGTATTCCCATGTCCATTGCGAAAGTCATCGAAATCACCGCCTCCTCCCCGAACAGCATCGAGGATGCAGTCAAGTCGGGCCTGAAGAAAGCCGCCGAAACGGTCAAGAACATCAAGGGTGCCTGGATCAACGAAACCAAGGCCGTGACTTCTGCCGACGGCACCGTCACCGAGTGGCGCGTCAACATGCGGGTCAGCTTCGTCGTGGAGTGATGCCTGCGGCCCCGTGCCGATACGCCACATGAAAAAGCCCGGCGATGCCGGGCTTTTTCGTTGGATCAGCGGCCGCTTCAGCCCGGAAGCCGGCGGATGCGCGCACCCAGGCCGCCGAGCTTTTCCTCGATGTTCTCGTAGCCGCGATCGATGTGGTAGATGCGGTCGACCGTGGTATCGCCCTGTGCCACCAGCCCGGCCAGCACCAGCGAGGCCGAAGCGCGCAGGTCGGTCGCCATGATCGGCGCGCCGGTCAGGCGCGGCACGCCACGGATCACCGCGGTATGCCCATCCACACGGATGTCCGCACCCAGCCGTTGCAGTTCCTGCACATGCATGAACCGGTTCTCGAACACCGTTTCGTTGATCGTGCCGACGCCTTCAGCCACCGCGTTGAGCGCGGTGAACTGGGCCTGCATATCGGTCGGGAAGGCCGGATACGGCGCGGTGGAAATATCGACGGCGCGCGGGCGGTTGCCACGCATGTCCAGCTCGATCGTGTCCGGGCCGGTGGAAATATGGGCTCCGGCCTCTTCCAGCTTCACCAGCACCGCATCCAGGGTGTCGGCGCGGGTGCGACGGGTCAGTACCCGGCCACCGGTCATCGCACCGGCCACCAGGAAGGTGCCGGTTTNNGCACCCGGCCGCGGGTGACCGCGCCGGCCACCAGGAAGGTGCCGGTTTCGATCCGGTCCGGCAGGACGTCGTAGCGGCAGCCTTCCAGCCGCTCCACGCCTTCCACCACCAGACGCGAGGTGCCAGCGCCTTCGATGTGCGCCCCCATCGCGATCAGGCAGTTGGCCAGATCCACGATTTCAGGTTCCTGCGCGGCGTTGTCGATGATCGTGGTGCCGCGCGCCAGCGTGGCGGCCATCAGGATGTTCTCGGTACCGGTGACGGTCACCAGATCCATCATGATGTGGGCACCTTTCAGCCGGTCGGCGCGGGCACGGATGTAGCCGTTTTCGACCGTCACCTGCGCACCGAGTGCCTGCAGGCCCTTGATATGCAGATCGACCGGGCGCGAGCCAATCGCGCAGCCACCCGGCAACGAGACTTCGGCCTGCCCGAAACGCGCCACCATCGGCCCCAGCACGAGGATCGAGGCACGCATGGTCTTGACCAGCTCGTATGGCGCCACGAAACGGTCAGCCTTGCGCGGATCCAGATGGATGCGCATGCGGTCGTCGATCGCCAGATCCACGCCCATGCGGCCGAGCAGTTCCATCGTGGTGGTGACATCGTGCAGATGCGGGACGTTGCCGATGTCCATCGCGCCGTCGGCCAGCAGGCCGGCGGTCAGGATCGGGAGCACTGCGTTCTTGGCGCCGGAAATCTGCACCTCGCCGTGGAGCGGAACGCCCCCGGAAATCAGGATTTTTGCCATGGGGTGTGTACGGTCCTGCTCAGCCGGCTTCGTCCGGCGTAAGGGTCTTCAGTGCCAGCGCGTGGATTTCGCCACCCATGCGGTTGCCCAGCGTGGCATAGACCATGCGGTGACGGGCCAACGGCAGCTTGCCGGCAAAACCCGCGTAAACGACGGTGGCCTCGAAATGCACGCCGTCGTCACCTTCGACATCGGCCCGGGCACCGGGCAGGCCGGCTTCGATCAGTTGGCGGATCAGCTGTGCATTCATCTGGGAGCTAGGACACGGAAAACATGATGGGAGCGCCCGCAGCCTCCATGCGTATCGGCAAGCACCGGGACCGGGGCACGGGTAGAATGACCCGGCATGATAAATCAAAACGACCGTGAGCCCGAACCCTGCGGCTGCGGCATATCGAGTGACCCATCACAATGAACGCCAATATCCATCCGCTGCCGCAGGCCACCGGGCGTATCGACCCGAACCCGGGCCTGATCGTCGCCAGCGCCCGCGCCGTGATCGACAACGAAGCCAAGGCGCTGCTGGCACTGCATCCGCGGATCGATGCCACCTTCGTTGCCGCCTGCCGCACGATGCTGGCCTGCCCGGGGCGCGTGGTCACCACCGGCATGGGCAAATCCGGCCATATCGCGCGCAAGATCGCGGCCACGCTGGCCTCCACCGGCACCCCGTCGTTCTATGTGCATTCGGGCGAAGCCAGCCACGGCGATCTGGGCATGATCACCGAGCACGACGTGGTACTGGCGCTGTCCAATTCCGGCGAAACCGATGAAGTACTGACCATCGTCCCGGTCATCAAGCGCCAGGGCAATGCCTTGATTGCAATGACCGGCCGCCCCGAATCCACCCTCGCCCGCCTCGCGGATATCCACCTGGATGTCGCGGTGGAGGAAGAAGCCTGCCCGCTCGGACTGGCCCCGACCACCAGCACCACCGCCGCGCTGGTCATGGGCGATGCGCTGGCGGTGGCGATGCTGGAAGCACGCGGCTTCACCAGCCAGGATTTCGCGCGCTCGCATCCGGCCGGCAGCCTCGGCCGCCGCCTGCTGCTGCACATTTCCGACATCATGCATGCCGGCGAGGAAATCCCACGCGTCGGCCAGCACGCCACGCTCAGCCAGGCGGTGATGGAAATGAGCCACAAGCGCCTGGGCATGACCGCCGTGGTCGACGACGACAACCGCCTGCTCGGCGTATTCACCGATGGCGACCTGCGCCGCGCGCTTGATGCCGGACGCAACGTCATGACCACACATATCCACCGCGCCCTGATGACGGCCCGGCCCAAGACCATCAATGCCAACCGCCTGGCGGTGGAAGCGGCGCGGATGATGGAAGCGCACAAGATCCATGCCCTGCTTGTTCCCGATGCCGAAGGCCGCCTGGTCGGCGCCCTGAACATCCACGACCTGCTGCGCGCCCGAGTGGTCTGACGATGCCTGCGACCTATCTTTCCACCGTCCCGGCCGCCGTGCGCGAACGCGCCACTCGCATCCGCCTGCTGGCACTGGACGTCGATGGCACCCTGACCGACGGCCGCCTGCGGCTGGCCTCCGACGGCACCGAGATCAAAGCCTTCAACGCACTCGATGGCCAGGGCTTGAAGCTGCTGCATGAATCCGGCATCGAAGTGGCGCTGATCACCGCGCGCAACAGCGCAATCGTGGCCCAGCGCGCCGCCGAACTGGGCATCGAACACGTTTACCAGGGCTGCCACGAAAAGCTCGCCAGCCTGCGCGCGCTGTGCCAGATCCTGTCACTGGAGGCCGAACAGGTCGCCTATATGGGCGACGACCTGCCCGATCTTTCAGCATTGGGCTGGGTCGGGCTGGCGGTGGCACCATCCAACGCGCACCCATGGGTCGCGCAACGCGTGCACTGGATCACCAGCAAGGCCGGCGGCGCCGGTGCCGCGCGCGAACTGTGCGATCTGATCGTGGATGCCCAGGGCAAGAGCGCCCAGCTGCTGCGCAAATATACCGACGCATGAGGACGCTGCCGGACTGGATTCCCGGCGCCGTGCTGTTGCTGGCCGCGGTCGGCAGCGGGCTGGCGCTGTGGCAGATCTACCGCCCCGAATCCAGCGAGCCGCTGGTCGGGCCGCCACGCTCGGATTATTTCCTTGTGGATTTCGAACTGGTCGCGCTGGACGAAGCCGGCCAGGAATCCTTCCGCGTCACCGGCCCGCTGCTGAGCCGGCACCCGCACCTGGGCACGATCTCGATCGACCAGCCGCGCTTCCGCTTTCCCGATCACGAGGAACAGGCCTGGCTGGCACGCGCCGACCGCGCCTGGGCCGCCGCCGATGGCGAGGAACTGCGTCTGGATGGCGATGTCGCACTCGACGGCCCGGCCAGCGCCGAGGACGGCCCACTGGCCTTCCGCACCACGCAATTGACGATCTTCCCCAAGGCCCGCCGCGCCAGCAGCGAACAGCTGGTCACGTTCTCCTCACCCCACTCTATACTTGCAGGCCGTGGTTTCCGTGCCGATATGGAAACCCGCCGCTTCCAGCTTCTGAACGAGGTCACCGGCCACTATGACACCCCCGTTTCCGCCTCGCGTCGTTGAGCCTGCGCTGCGGGCGATCCTGCTGGGTTGCATCGTATTGCTGGCCAGCGGAGCCGTACTGGCACGTTCCAGTGACCGCGACCAGCCACTGGACGTGCACGCCGGCGGCCTGGATGGCCTGATTTCCCAGCACGGCGACACCCTGCTGACCGATGTCATCATCACCCAGGGCACGCTGCGGATCGAAGCAGCGCACGCCACCGTCAGCCGCGAGAACGGCAATGTCACGCGCGTGGTGCTGCTGGGCGAACCTGCCCTGCTGCAGCAGGAAAACGACGACGGCGTGCTGATGAAGGCGCAGGCCAACCGCATCCAGTACGACACCTCCAGCGAAACCGTGCTGCTGACCGGCGCGGTGCGGATCGATCAGGGCCGCGACGTCTTCCGTGGTGCGCGCGTCACCTACGACACCCGCAACGGCCATATTTCCGGCGATGGCGGCAGCGGTGGACGCATCCACCTGACGATCCAGCCTTCGAACAAGCCGCCGGCGGACTGATGCTGGTCGCCCGCCACCTGCGCAAGCGCTACCGCACGCGCGATGTCGTCAAGGATTTCGGCCTGCACCTGGCGGCCGGCGAAGTGGTCGGCCTGCTTGGCCCGAACGGCGCCGGCAAGACCACCTGCTTCTACATGATCGTGGGCCTGGTCGCGGCCGATGGCGGTGAAATCGTGCTCGATGGCGACGATATCACCGCCCTGCCGATGCACAAGCGCGCCCGTCGCGGCGTCGGCTACCTGCCGCAGGAACCTTCGATCTTCCGCCGCCTGAGCGTCAGCCAGAACGTCATGGCCGCACTGGAACTGCGCGACGATCTCGACGCCCAGGGGCGCGAAAACGAACTCCTTGCGCTGCTGGAAGAACTCCAGGTCGCCCACGTCGCCAACCAACGCGGCGCCAGTCTGTCCGGTGGCGAACGCCGGCGCGTGGAAATCGCCCGCGCACTGGCGGCCAAGCCGCGCTTCATGCTGCTGGACGAACCCTTCGCCGGGGTCGATCCGATCTCGGTCGGCGACATCCAGAAGATCATCCGCCACCTCAAGACCCGCGGCATCGGCGTGCTGATCACCGACCACAACGTGCGCGAGACCCTGGGCATCTGTGACCGGGCCTACATCCTGAGCGACGGCGGCGTGCTGGCGCAGGGCAAACCGGATGAACTGCTCGACAACCCGGACGTGCGCCGCGTATACCTTGGTGACAGCTTCCGCATGTGATCTGGCACGGATATACGGTGAAACCCGCCCTGCAACTCAAACTCGGACAGAGCCTGACCCTGACGCCGCAACTGCGTCAGGCGATCCGGCTGTTGCAGCTGTCCAGCATGGAGCTGGAAGCCGAGATCACCGAGGCGATCGAGTCCAACCCGCTGCTGGAGCGCCCGGAAGAAGCCGAACCCGATGCCGCCGCCAGCCCCGACAGCCCGGCTGAAGAGCGCAGCGACGCCGCCACCGGGGACGAGGCCGAAGACTACCCGCTGGATACCCCGGACTGGGATCTGGAAGACTACGGCAGCCGCGCCAACGCTCCCGGCAGCGAAGGCGACGAAGAGCGCGAAAACACCCTGGCCGACACCGGACAGGACCTGCACGACCACCTGCTGTGGCAATTGAACCTGACCCCGATGTCGCCACGCGACCACGCCATCGCGGCGGCGCTGATCGATGCCATCGGCGAAGACGGCTATCTGGGTGAAACCCTGGACGCCCTGCGCGACGGCCTGCATCCCGACCTCATCGTGGAGCTGGACGAAATCGAAGCCGTACTGCACCGCATCCAGCGCTTCGACCCGCTCGGCGTGGGCGCGCGCTCGCTGTCCGAATGCCTGCTCGTGCAACTCTCACCCAGCGACACCACCGATGTCGTCGTGCTCGCACGTCGCCTGGCGCAGGAGCACCTGGAACCCCTCGCCAAGCTCGGCCCGGAACGGCTCGCCGCACAGCTGGGCGTGGATACGGACACCATGCACGAAGCGGTGCAACTGCTGCGCTCGCTCGATCCGCGCCCGGGTTCCGCCTATGGCTCGGCGCCACCGGACTACATCACACCCGATGCCTATGTCACCCGCCACCAGGACACCTGGCAGGTCCGACTCGGGCCCGGCTGCCGCCCGCGCCTTGGTATCAATCGACATTACGAATCCCTTATCGGCGTGGCCGGAAAGAGCGATACCGCCTACCTGCGCGGCCAGCTGCAGGAAGCGCGCTGGCTGATCAAGAGCCTGGAAACCCGCGCCGACACCGTGCTGCGCGTGGCGCAATGCATCGTCCGCCACCAGTCCGGATTCCTCGACTACGGCCCGGAAGCGATGCGCCCGCTGGTGCTGCGCGAGGTCGCCGAGGAACTGGAACTGCACGAATCCACGAT
>LSQX01203681.1_pt1 | contig 11294 bp, 8 predicted proteins | sample 654561 | NCBI WGS metagenome assembly LSQX01 (sample SAMN04489861, study PRJNA283612) | anaerobic digester metagenome | isolation source: 4 biogas reactors fed with cattle manure at either 37C or 55C with and... | place: Denmark: Kongens Lyngby | collected 2014 | reverse complement strand
CAAATACCCAGACTTTATCAAACTTCGAGGCAATTCTCCTTCCTACTTTAGGCATCTTTTCATAGATTATAAATCCTATAGCCATTACACCTAGAAGTCCTGCTATATCAATTTTTGATTTTATCATTGTTTCGAAACTTGTTAATAAAATTGCTGAGCCCAGTATATAAAGAGTTTTCTCTGTATCTCTTATATCATAGCTTTTAAATATTTTAATTAGTACTATGCCTATTATACCTCCAGATACAACGCCTAGAACAATAGACAAGGGTATACTAAATATTGTTGCTCCTATATTGACACGTCCCCCACCATACATTCCCATAAATGCAGAAAATATAGTGATAGCAAATACATCATCAATGGAGGCTCCGGCCAAAATTAAAGTGGGTATGTTCTTTTCTTTTCCGATCCCTTTTTCCATAAAATCGAGCATTGAAGGCACTATTACCGCTGGAGATACAGCGGCTATTATGAATCCCAATATTCCACCCTGTATAAAGGAAAAAGCAAAAAACTTCATCGATACATAGGCAATGGTAAAACCTTCGAACAATCCTGGAATAAAACTCAAATTAATCGCTGGTCTACCTACTTTTCTAAGATCTTCTCTTTTTATTCCAAGGCCAGCCCTTAGAAGAATAACGATTAAAGCAATTTTTCTAAAACCTTCCGATGCAATTAAAATTTCATCACTAAGCAAGTTAAATCCATAGGGTCCAATTAAAACTCCGGCTAATATCATTCCCAATAGACCGGGAACCTTAAATCTATTAAATAGTTTTTTCGAGAAAAGTCCAAATAATGTGATAATTGCTAAACTGGTTGCCATATATACTCCTTAATTAAAATAAACTCCTACAAAAAATCATCCTTAGATGGCTTTTTGTAGGAGTCATTAGCTTTACGCGGTTAAGGTCAACCCCATGACCTATAATACAACTATCATATCACACATTATAATATGTATTTGTATTTATTTAGAGAATATAAATACAGCACATCCTCTTGCTTAGATGAAAAATGACCAGTAAATCAATACCAGTAAAATAAAGGTATCTAGTCAATGCTGGACTAGACCAAATTAAGGATAGAATCTGAATACTGGCCTCTATGAGTAGGTCCAGAGACATATAATGATCCCAAATTGCTAATGACTACTTTGATATACTTTGTTTTGTCGCGCTTTTATAGCATTCTGGACTGTGATTGTTCATTACGCCTATGGCCTCTAGATAAGAATAGGTGGTTACACTTCCCATAAACTTAAAGCCGCGTTTTTTCAAGTCCTTGGATACTCTATCGGAGAGTTCGTCCTTGGTCTTGGTGCCATCACCGTAAAGGATTTTCCCCTTAGTAAAGGACCAAATATAATTACTGAAATTTCCGAATTCCTCCTGTACTTTTATAAAACTAGCGGCGTTACTGATTGTCGCTCTTATCTTTCCTTGATGCCTGACAATGCTTTTATCCTTTAGGAGTTCTTCAATCTTATTTTCACTGTAGTCTTTTATCCTATAGGGGTCAAAGTCATCAAAGGCAAGCCGAAATGCTTCTCTCTTATTTAGTATAAGAAGCCAGGACAGTCCGCAGTGAAAGGATTCTAGGACAATCATCTCGAATAGGTGTTTATCATCGTAGGAGGCTAGGGCCCACTCATTATCATGATAATGGATATAGTTTTCATGTTTTTCCAAATTTGCCCAAGGGCAGCGCTTTATTTTGTCCTCTTGTTTTTCCTTCAGACTATTCATGTTCTTGATTTTCATTTCTAAAATCCCTTTCGTTCTAATACCGATGATTCCAAACTAGAACTCATTGTAGTCCTTGTACTTGTCTCTTAGTTCCACCATCTCCACGGGGTAATCGGTTATGAGAGCGTCTACTCCCAGCTCTAATAACCTCTTTGCTTTATAATCGTCATTAATAGTCCAAGCAAAGACCGCCTTCCCTGCTTTGTGGACTTCCCGTATCATATTTTTATTGATAAGGGATTCCTCTGCACTAATAAAATCCACCGGCATCTTAGCCATTTTTTTAGCTGAAAAGGTTCCGATTTTTCCTATAAAAACATAGCCCATAGTAAGCTCTTCGTATTTATCGTTAAACTCTTTTATAATCTCCCCTTCGGAGGTATGGAATATTGTTTCTTCTAGTATCCCTTCCTTTTTTAATATCTCGATGGTCTTATCTACTATACTGACTTTTTCTTTTCCATGGGTCTTAAATTCCAATAATAGTTTGGTTTTACCCTTTACTGCCCTTGAAAGTTCCTCCAGGGAGGGGATACTGTCTTTCTTATCCCCGGCGCTGATTATAACTTTTTTAACTTCTTCTAAAGTCAAGTCACTTATGTTGGTAGATGTACTGCCCAGTCGCTTAAGATTGTTATCATGTATCACCACGGGAATATTGTCTTTGGTCAGTAGAACGTCCATCTCAACATAGTCAGCACCATTGGTGCCGGCAAATAAAAGCGTATCTATTGTATTCTCAACACCATACTCGCCGCCTCTATGGCCTATTAGAAGCTGCTGGTCATAGATTGGTCTTACGCTTTCTTCGGCATAAATATTTGAGACTATTATCAGCGCTAGAGTCAAAGTTATAAATACCTTTTTGTGATCCCTTGCCTTTGATAGTAGAGCCTGTACAAAATCAAGAGTTATTTCTAATATCTTCCAAAACTTTTTACCGAAATATCCTAATTCTATTTTTTCACTGGTTTCTTCTCTGTTTATACTTTCCGAGTTAATATATGAATTATAACTTTCAAGACTAATGGACAATATAAAGGGCGAAATCAGTAGAGTAAATATTGTCATGGAAATATTAGAGGCTCCCCTTAATATCCGTAGTAGGATAAACTGGGCATTTTCCAGTACCATAAAGGGCAGATAGGTTAACATTACCCAAATTATCATTCCCGCTATTATTAAAAAGGCAATTTTAAAGCCTTCTCCTTTTATTGTCTTAAAACTAATCTTTGAAGCCTCTGTAAAGGATTTATCACTAAATACCATTACAGGCAAGGCTAAAAATAGCTTTGCAAATAAATAAACTAGAGCAATGGTCAATAGAAAAAATAATATTTCACTGCCGGGATACTTAGCCAGCTCACCGGTTATAAAATCCGGAATGGATAAAGCAGGTAGAAGGGAGGATTGTATTCCAATATTCAAAATGGGAATCAAAACCAGTATATATAATGCCAAACCTATTTGTCTGTTTTTTATGACGCTTTTAATTTTTAGTAGTGCCTTCTCAGTAATTTGTAAAAGATTTATCCCTTCTTTTTTCTTACTACTATCCAATATAAGTAAAATAACGCTGAACTCGTAATACACAAGGGCTACAGATACGCTCATGACTACTACAACCATCAGAATTCCAGTAAAACTTAATAGGAACTGAGAGATCTCCCCATTAACCAAAATCTCATATCCACTGGCTCTTATAAACATAGAGACAATCACATTCAGAACTGGTTTAAACAATACTAACATCAGTCCCTTATAAATGAGCTCAAATAATAGTAGATATAAGCCCGCGTCATAAATCATTTCAAAGGAGTTTTTTAGTATCCTCTTTGTATTTAGTGTTTTTACCTTCAACTTCTATCCTCCGTAATTATAGTTATTAAATTCCAAAGACAAATGTTATCTCACTATAGCATACCCATCCCTTGTAAAAAACTTAGTTCTAAAAATCAGTTCTTTCATTAACCTTTATCTCATAGAACAAAAAAAACTCCTCAGTCTTGAAAAATAGAAGGAGTTTATCGTAAGAAAATACCCGTCATTAGCTTAATGGTTAACAATTACTATACCCAAGAAGCATTTTAAGCTGTGGCTAGAGCTTTGATGCATTGAAGTAATCCCCTTTTCATAGGCAAGGTTGAATTCCGATTTAACCCTATCTTACATATGTGAAAGGCACCAAATAATATGAAATTACTTGGTGCCCCATTTACTGCTTCATAAGGAGAGGACTGTAAACAAATAGTTTATTGTTTTTCTAGTGCTTTTAATAAAGCATCAACATACTCTTGTCCTATAGCTTCGCCTATTGATTTATAGACTCCTTCAGCTTTGGCCAATACTTCATCGATAAAACTTGGTTCAAATTCAATCAATTCCATACCACCATCGACGAGTTTTTGTCTGTTGTCGTCATTAATTTTGGCCAGGTCGGCTTCGATTTCTACGGCTGCTTCATCTACAGCTTTTTGAAGTGCTTCTTGATACATTGGGTCTAAGCTGTCAAATTTCTCCGCGTTTATCAAGAACTGATTACAATATAAGATATGATGGGTCATTATAAGGTAATCTTGCACTTCTTGGAAATTTGCCCCAACATTTGTGTCCGTTGCATTTTCTTGTGCATCTACTAGACCTTGTTGCAATGATACATAAACTTCAGGCCATGGAAGTGGGGTGGGGGAAGCGCCTAGCGCTTTCCAAAACGCCATATGGTTTGGATTCTCCATGGTTCTAATTTTCAGTCCGTTGAAATCATCAATGGTCTCTATGTTCTTGTTAGAGGTGGTTTCACGGTAGGTGCCGCCTTGAAGGTAATGTAAGACATACATGTTTTTAGCTTTGTAAGCTTCGTTTATCATCTCTGTAAATTCGCTATTATTTAGTGCATAATCAATCGTTTCGGCATCATATTTTGCAAATACCATAGGAAGGTCAAAAATTGCCACTTCGGGAACAAAGGATACTGTTTGCGCCGTCTGAGCTATAACAAAGTCAATATCTCCTGCTAACATTTGTCCTTGAAGCTCTTGATCGTTTCCTAACTGGCTGTTGGGAAAATAATCAATGGTTAATTGGCCATCGGTCATTTCCTCTACTTTTTTTGCTATTAATTGGCCATAGAGTTGTGCTGCAGCTCCGACTCCTGCATTATCAGCACCAATTAGCTTAACGGGATCCAAAGCTGCAAATCCCTCTGCTGGTTCTTCAACTGCAGGTGCTTCTACGGCGGGCGTTTCTGCTGCTGGGGCTTCCGCTGCTGGGGCTTCAGGAGCTTCAGTTACGGGTTTAGAACAAGCAACTACTGAAAGTGTCATCCCAATAATCAATAATAAAATTAGTAACTTTTTCACTTTATTCCTCCTCTTTCTTTTTCGTCTATCACTTAAATCCCTGTTCTACAGGAATGCAAGGCTGAGCCATGGAATATAGGTTATTATAAACAATGCTACTCCAAATGCTAGAATAAAAGGCATTGCTTTTTTTGCTACATTCATAGGTGGAGTATCGCTTAGGGTTCCGGCCACAAATAGATCCAATCCAAATGGTGGGGTTGCAAGACCTATGGAGAGACAACATACCATAATAACTCCAAAATGCACTGGGTCAACTCCTAAAGATCGTACAGCAGGTAGAAGTATTGGAGATAATATTACGATTGCGGGGCCTGTATCCATAACCATTCCCAGTAGGATGAAAATCACTACTATTCCGGTTAGAACAGAGAAGCTTGATGTGAAATTATCAAGTATAAAGTTCTCGATTAAGATCGGTGCCTTTGCTAGAGCTAGAACACGACCAAAGGCTATAGCGAATGCCAGCACAAAACATAGGGGTGCGTAGGTCTTAACTGCCTTTGCTAAAAATGGGATTATGCTTTTAGCTGTAAAGGACTTATAAATCACCATAGAAACAAATAATGAATAAAAAACAGATATCACTGCTGCTTCGGTTGGTGTTACAAGGCCTGAGTATATACCCCCAAGAACGATAACCGGGGAAAGCAAAGCCCAAAAACTTTCTTTTAGCAAAAATAGAAAACCATTGCTCCTTAATTCCTTCATTTTCTTGTTTATTTTTTCTTTATCTTCGCCTTTTTTTATGCAATATACTACGGCATATATCATCATGGAGAGTCCAATGAGTATACCTGGTAATATTCCACCAAGAAAAAGCGCTCCTGTAGATACCCCCGTTGCCAATGAATACAATACAAAAGGAATGGAGGGGGGTATTATTACTCCAAGTCCTCCGGCCGTCGCTACCATACCAGCAGACCATGTCTTGTCATAACCCATCTCAACTAGAAAGGGAATCGTCATGGAGCCAACTGCGGCTGTAGTTGCAGGGCCTGATCCGGAAATAGCACCATAGAAAAGACATGTGAGTATAACAGCACAGGGGATTCCACCGGGTAAATTTCCAACAAAGTATGCAAAGAAGTTAAACAATCTCCGAGAGATTCCCCCTTCAGCCATTAAAACTCCTCCGAGTATAAACAACGGAACGGCTAGTATCGGGGTTGTGTCTGAACCTGAAAAACTATTGGCGATAAGTTGCTGTATAGAGCTTCCGGTTCCTCCTAATAACAAAGGCATAAGAGAACCAATCACCATGCTCATGGTAATGGGAATCGCAAAACCCAATGCAACGATAAAAGCTAAAAATATCCACAGTGCCATTATTCATCACCCCCTAAAATGTCAGACTTGCCAACAAGGGGACCTGTAGTAGACTTTACTTCCTCTTTTGCTTCCTTCAATGTCGATTCCATTGTGGTTTCTGCTTGGATATTGAAATTCTTGAAATTCTTGAATATTTCTTCTGCCATTCTTAACGCTCCCAATCCAAAGCCCACTATGGTAGATATATACATAATCCACATGGGTATTTGCATAGCCGGAGATGATTGCCCTGTTATTCGTATTTTATTCGTATAAATAACAGAATAATAAAATAGAACTCCAAATAGACCTAAGATAATAAGGTTGGTCAGAATTTCAATGGTTTTCCTCATTTTATGAGGCAGTAAATCCATTAATAAACCAACTCTTAACATATTTCCTTTTTTTATGGTGTAACCCAGGGAAAGAAATACCGTCCATATGTAGCAATATCTTGAAAATTCTTCTGGCCAGCTCATAGATGAAAAAAAAGTTCTAGCAATAACTTGTGTCATCATGACGGTTGAAATCATTGCCAATAGTATAATCAAAATGCTTTCTTCGAAATGTTCATCTAGCCATTTAATCACTGACACTTTTGCCTCCTTTCTTACTTTGAAAAGCAAAGTACCACATCAACGACTATACTTCCTCTTTATGCGAAAGAATATCAAATAGCTCTTGCCTCATTGCTTCTATGGGTGCAGGTTTTCCACTCCAAAGTTCAATTTGTTCAGCTCCTTGATACAAAGACATCCCTAATCCGTTTAGCACCTTGCAGCCCATTTGCTCGGCTTCTATAAGAAACCTTGTTTTGCTGGGATTGTAAATAGCATCAAAACATAATTGTCCTTGCTTTAAGTATTCTTTGTCAATGGGTGTCTCATCGACCGATGAAGGCATTCCTAACCCAGTATTATTCATCACAACGTCTGATTGTGCCAATTTTTCTTTTAGCCTCTTAGTATCACTTAGGTCTACTATCTCTGCTATAGGGCTGAAATTTTGATTTATATCATGAACCAGTTGCTCTACTTTAGACAGAGTTCTACTTCCAATATATATCTTCTTCGCTCCGTTGTATGCCAATACACTGCAGATGGCTCGGGCTGATCCTCCTGCCCCTAGGCAGAAAAATGTGGCTTCCGAAAGATTCAAATCAGGAGCTTCCTCCTTTAGCGATCTGTAAAAACCAAGACCATCGGTATTATAAGCTATCAGTTTCCCCTCTTTAATAACTACAGTATTGCTCGCCTGCATTTTTTCGCAAAGAGGATCTATTTCGTCCACATATTTTAATACTTCCACTTTATTTGGTTTTGTTACAGCAAAACCAGCAAAATTCATATGGCGCAAGCCATTAATCACATCACCTAAGTAATCATTTTCTACTTCAGTATAAAAATAAAGCATATCGGATCCCATGGCTCTATAGGCTGCATTTTGCATACGAGCCGCATAGGATTGGGATAACGGCTTCCCTAGAAGGGTAATCATTTTTGTATTGATATTTACAGGCATTCCTTTTCCCCCTTATTATTAAATCTTCTTATAAATATTCTACCTTATTCTATGCCATTTTCTTTGAAATATTCTTTTGCACTTCGCAGGCACTCGGCTGCGTGGCCATAGGCTCCTCGTTTTTGGAACTCTGTTGAGTTGGGAAGCTCTATAGAAATCGCATTTGGTGGCATAGCTAGAAGCATACCTTTAAGATCTATCCCTCCTTTTCCAGGATACAGTCTACCTTCTCTTGCAACCCCAATCATGCTCGAGTCCTCAAGGGAAGGAATTGCTGCGGGCCCATCGCATAGATGAATAAACCCAAATTTATTTCTATCTATCTTTGATAAGTCATCTACAGTAACATTGGATCTGTGAGCATGTAAAGTGTCTACCATAATAAAGGCATTGGGCCGCTTTATAGCATCTAAGATCTCTAAGGATTCCTTCAAGTCCGTCACCCCGGCAAAAGTAACAAATTCAAGATTTACTTTTAAGGAATATTTGGCTGCCATATCACAAATTTTTGCGAATTCTTCCAGTATATACTCTTTGTCTTTGGTCCAAATACTTGAAAGAACGTCTGTAGCACCTAATTCTGCCGCTGCTGCGAAAGCAGATTCGTAATCAGCCACATTTAAATCTTCTCTCACTCTTGCCAGTTCTATGTCCATAAGCTTTATATTGTTATCCAATAAAGCTTTTTTTATTTCTTTAAACAAAACCGGATCTTTATCAAATTGGAATAAAGGCTCATTCGGCAAATGCATAGGTATTGGTCTTAAACTAACAAAATCATACCCTGCATCTGCTGCTATTTTTATTTGATCCACGGGACTTGTCCCAGGAATAGTAAGATAAGCCAATGAGAATTTTCTAGCCATATTAATCTCCTTCTAACAAAAAATATTTATTTGTTTCAAAATGGTGTGGAGTTAAGTTATATCCTGTTACTTATCTTGCACTCTAGCAAAATTATCATATCTTTTAGCGGCGTATAAATATGTATGAAGTCATAACTGTCTTTTCGATAGAAGAGGAACATACAGGTCGGGGATTACTCCCAACCTGTATGTCGTTACTTAATTCTTGCTTTTTTCTAAAGCTTCCATAAAGGTGTTAACGACGTCATCACCTAAATCAGTTTTCAACATCTCCTTAACAACATCGGCTTTTTCTTTTAGTTTACTTATTTCTTCTTCAGAAAAATCAATTGCCTCAAGTCCAGCGTCAACCAAACCCTTTAGATTTGTAGTGCTACTATCAGCCATTAATCCAGCGGCATATTCTTTAGCTTCTAGTGCTACTTCATCAAACATTTTTTTATAGTCATCAGGCATACTCTCATACAATGCCTCGTTTACCAGAAATAGGTTCGGATATATTATATGGTGAGTATTGATAATATACTTTTGCACTTCTGCGAACTTCGCTGCCAGGGCCGTATCATATGGGTTTTCCTGAGCATCGACTAATCCTTGCTGTAGAGACAAATACAACTCTCCAAAAGCTAAAGGTGTGGGGCTTGCTCCTACATTTTTCCAAAAAGCTATGTGATACTTGTTCTCTAAAGTTCTGATTTTTAATCCTTTAAATTCTTCGATATTTCTTACTTCTTTGCTTGATGTAGTTTCTCTAAATGTAGCGGCTTGAGCAAAGGACATTCGTTTGTAACCTGCCTCTTTAAAAGCTTTATCTAAAATCTTTGTATATTCGCTGTTGTTTAACACCTCATCAATCTCTTCTTTAGTGTATCCGTAAAAGGCGTAGGGTAAATCTAACATAGCCAGTTCGGGAATGATTGATACCGCCGGTGCTGGTTGGAAGACCATGGCTGAAATATCTCCGGACTTTAAGCTTTGGAGCATCTCTCCGTAGGTTCCCAGTTGAGAGCCAGCATATACATCAGCTGTTATTTTCCCCCCGGATTTTTCTTCTATTAATTCCTTAAATTTAATACAATATAAATCTCCGATTGATCCCTCAGCTGCACCGTGGCCCATAATATAATTAAAACTTGGGCCTTCGGCAACAGGTGGTGTGGTTGCTTCACTCGTCGTTGGTTCCGGCGCACTGGCAGGAGGAGTTGGTTCGCTGGAAGTTGCAGCGCCTCCGCTACAGGCTGTAAGTACTAACGATAAAACAAGAATTGATATTAAAATCAGTTTTTTCATCTTTTCTCTCCTTTTCATTTACAATATTATACTTTAAAGTTTATCTCTAAATAGTTTTATAATAAGATTAAACTTATTGCTGGAATAAAAGTTATTAAGAGTAGAGCAATGGTATAAACCGCAATCAGTGGCATGGCTTTTCTACCTACTTTGAGTACTGGCGTTTCTATTAAAGGTGCCGTAACAAAAAGGTTTAATCCAAAGGGTGGTGTGACTAAACCAATGGCCAAACAACAAACCATAATTACTCCAAAATGCACTAAATTAATATTGTAAGCCTCCAATGTTGGAACTAAGATTGGAGCCATAATTACTATCGCAGGGCCGGTATCCATAACCATTCCAAGTAAAAAGAAAAACACTACGATTATTAATAAAAATGGTACAGCTGATGAAAATGTGTTTGCAAACATAAGCGATATCATTTGTGGAGCTCTTAATAATGCCAGTACTCTTCCAAATGCAGTGGCAATGGCTAAAATGAAAATTAGTGGTGCATAACCTCTAACCGAAGAAATTACAATATCCCATATTTTGTTGAATTCAATCGTTTTATATACAAATAAACTTATTATCAATGAATAAAAGACTGAAATACAAGCTGCTTCTGTAGGTGTGAAATAACCTGAATATATTCCTCCTAGAATGATTAATGGGGATAGGAGTGCCCAAAAACTATCTTTTAGAAGTCGCACCAGCCCCAGTGATCTCAATGCATCATAATTCTTTTGTATCTTTTCCTTATCTTCGCCATTTTTTTTACAATAATAATAGGTGTAAAATATAAGGACCGATCCTATCAGTATTCCAGGAAGGACACCAGCGATGAATAAATTTCCAACCGACGTACTAGTAGATGTTCCGTACAGAACAAAGGGTATACTAGGCGGGATTATTACACCTAAACTGCCAGCTGTAGCTATTAACGCTGCACAAAATACTTTATCATAGCCCAATTCAATTAATATTGGCAGTGTCATACCTCCTACTGCCGCCGCCGTCGCTGGGCCAGAACCGGATATTGCTCCATAAAACAAACAGGTTAGAACTGCCGCTGATGGCATTCCTGCTGTTCTATTTCCTATAAAATAGGCTACTACATTGAATATTTTCTTCGAAATACCGCCTCTGGCCATCAAAACTCCTGCCAGTATGAATAACGGTACAGCTATAATGCTGTCTCTTATTCGCAT
>LSQX01077733.1_pt5 | contig 11295 bp, 9 predicted proteins | sample 654561 | NCBI WGS metagenome assembly LSQX01 (sample SAMN04489861, study PRJNA283612) | anaerobic digester metagenome | isolation source: 4 biogas reactors fed with cattle manure at either 37C or 55C with and... | place: Denmark: Kongens Lyngby | collected 2014 | reverse complement strand
AGCAACACTGCTACCAGCACCGAAAACACCACGACCAAAGGAACGCAAATTACAACGTACATCAGGGTATTCTGCAGCGCCTGATAAAAATAAGGCGCCTTGAACATTTTGATATAGTTGGCTAAGCCCACAAAGTCCGGCACCCCAAAGCTGGATTTGTTGGTGAGGCTGTCATATATATTTTGCCCAAAGGCAAATAGATAAAAGACAATTAACCCGATATACAAAGGGGCAATCATGCTGTAGCCCGCCAGAATTTCCCCGCGGCGAAGCTGATTTCGTGCCCGTGATTTCATCTGCCTGACCCTTTTTTGTTTTAATATAGATACCGGGAGGGTCTGATTGCAAGCCCTCCCGGAGTTTGCGCGAGTTGGTTATTGTTCAGAATCCAGGATGGCCTGCATCTGTTCCTGAATCATCTGGCATCCGGCCTCCGGACTAACAGCGCCGGAGAGAATTTGTGTAGAAACGTCCATCACCACCGGCAGCCATTCCGCCACTTTCTGACTGGTGGGGAAGAAATAGCCGGTTTCCGCAACTTTGAAGAACACGCTGGCGTCCAGGTGCTTGAAGTTGGGGGCATAATACTGCTGAGCGCTGATGAGGGCAGGCATATCAATCTTGCCTTCCGCTTGCATTTTATTGGATTCCTCACCTGCCAGATATTTTATCAATTTCCAGGCTGCTTCTTTGTCTTTGGCTTTGGCGTTCATTGCAAAGCCAAGCCCGCCCAATACCGATACATTGCTGTTGTCCATCTTGGGCATGGGCACAAGGCCGATATGCTCAGCAAAGGAAGCATCATCCAGCAGCATAGCCTTCCAGGAGCCCATGAACAATATGGCTGCCTTCTGGGACAAGAACAGGTCCGTCCCCTTGGTGTCGGAGAGCACCTTGAAGTCCGGCATGATTCCGTCGGCCATCAAAGCAAGCACCTTCTTGTATGAATTGACGGTGCCTTCCTGATCAAAACCAGCCTTGGTGCGATCCTCATTGATAATGAAACCGCCATCCTGTGGAATAAAGTTAAAGTAAGAAGGCTGAGGATCCAGTTCCATCACGATGGGGTATTCCCCGCTGGCTGCCTTGTCGATACTTTCCTTTAACTGGGTGGCCAGCTTAACCATGTCATCCCAAGTCCAGCCTTCATGAGGCAGATCCACACCATGCTTTTCGAAAATGGCTTTGTTAAAGAACACTTGAACAGTATCCATGCCCTTGGGCAACGCATAGCTTTGGCCATCAATTACATAGGCGTCCCTCACTACTGCCACGTAAGCATCCATATCCAGTTGGTCTTGTTCGATATAGCTGTTTAGCGGTTCAAGCACCTTCGCCGCTGCGTATTTGGGCAAGAAGGTATTCATCCAGAATACATCCGCAGCCGTTTCCGCACCCATAGCGGCATCCAGTTTGGTCCAGTACTGGCTCCAGGGGGTCAGCTGAATCTCAACCTCAATTCCCGGGTTCTCCTCCTGGAATTTGGCAACAATTTCATCAAACATTGGTTTCTGGTTCTCATCCCACAAGGCAAAGGTGACCATTGTCTTGGCTTCTGCCAGGGCAGTGGTACCAAATGCAAGCAGCATTACAGCGACCATCAAGAATGCAACAATACGTTTCATCGTAGTTCTCCTTTTCATTTCTTTTTTGGCGTTTTTCCGCCCGTTTTTTATATACTATCTATGCTTAATTGACTTGTCAAGTCAATCAAAAGCACCTTGTTGTGACAACTGGTCACGAAGAAAATCGGATTAGTTAAAGCCCCGACGCGTTGTCGGGGCTTATCAAGTTTATGCTTTAATTCATACCTCTATAGCGGGCTGGGCTTCCGGCAGGTTTGCCGGGCTGCCCAGGATTTCCATAAACTGCTCGCCTGTTAAGGTTTCCTGCTCATAGAGCACCTGGGCGATCTCGTGCAGCTTGCGCTCGTTGTCCTTTAAGGCCTGGTAAGCTTTGTCGTACTGCTCCCGCACAATCTGAACCGTCAAGGCGTCAATCTTGCCCTGGGTCTCGCTGGAGCAGTTGGTGGTGAAGCCACCGCCCAAATACTGGCTTTGTTGCTGGTCAAAGGCGACCATGCCAAATTCGTCCACCATGCCGTAGCGGGTGACCATGGCGCGGGCCAGTTTGGTGGCCTGCTCGATGTCATTGGCGGCGCCGGTGGTGATGGAGTTAAACACCAACTCTTCCGCAGCGCGGCCGCCGGTGATGCTGGAGATGCGGTTTTCGATGTCTTCCTTGCTCATCAAATAGCGCTCTTCCTCCTCCACCTGCATGGTGAAGCCCAGGGCGCCGGAGGTGCGCGGGATGATGGTGATCTTGTGCACAGGCGCGGAACCGGCCTGCAGCGCAGCCACCATGGCGTGGCCCACCTCGTGGTAGGCGACGATCTTCTTTTCCCTGTCGCTCATCACCCGGTCCTTCTTCTGGTGGCCGGCGACGATGACGTCGATGCTCTCCTCCAAATCCTCCTGGGTGACCGTCTTGCGGTTGTGGCGCACTGCGCGCAGGGCGGCCTCGTTAATAAGGTTGGCCAAATCCGCGCCGGAGGCACCCGCCGCCGCGCGGGCCGCGCGCTCCAGATCCACATCAGGCGCCAGGCGTACCTTTTTGGCGTGCACCTTTAAAATGGCGACGCGACCTGGCAGATCGGGCAATTCCACCGGGATGCGGCGGTCAAAGCGGCCGGGGCGTGTGAGGGCCGGGTCCAGAATTTCCGGCCTGTTGGTCGCGGCCAGGATCATGACACCCTTGCTGGCGTCAAAGCCGTCCATTTCGCTCAGCAGCTGGTTCAAGGTCTGCTCGCGCTCGTCGTTGCCACCAAAGCCGGCGCCAGATTCGCGGCGCTTGCCGATGGTGTCAATCTCATCAATGAAGACGATGCAAGGCGCCTTCTCGTTTGCCTGCTTGAACAAATCGCGCACCTTGGCAGCGCCCATCCCCACAAACATCTCCACAAACTCACTGCCGGAGATGGAGAAGAAGGGCACCTTGGCCTCCCCCGCCACGGCCTTGGCCAGCAGGGTTTTACCGGTACCCGGAGGGCCCACCAGCAGCACGCCCTTGGGCATGATGGCGCCAACCTCGGTATATTTTTTGGGGTTGTGGAGAAAATCCACCACCTCACTCAAGGCTTCCTTGGCCTCCTCCTGCCCGGCGACATCGTCAAAGGATGTCCCTGTTTCTGACTCGATGTAGATCTTCGCGTTGCTCTTGCCCAGCTGCATGGCGTTCATGCTGCCCATCTTGGACAGGCGGTTGCCCAGCAGACGACCCAACAGCATGAAAATGCCGATGGGCACAATCCAGGACAGCAGGAAGGTCATGATCGGGGAAGCCGGCTCCACGATAGGTGAATAGAACTTGATGCCGGCTGTGTGCATTTTTTCAAGCAGCGCCGGGTCGTCCATCGGCCCGGTTTTGTACAGCTTGGGCGGCTCCTCCTTATCAGCGAACAGGATCTGCACATCATCCCGGCTGACCTCTGACACCTCGCCCTTTTCAAGCATGTTCAAAAACTGGTTGTAGGGCACCTCGGTCACCCGCGGCTGCAAAATACGCGGGAAGACAAAGGCGTTGAGCAGCATGATGGCGACCATCACAATGACGTAGTAGTAGATGAATGATTTTCTTGGCGGCTTGAATTCTCTCATGTGACTGCCTCCGTTCTTACTGTTGTGGGCTTATAACTCAACCATCGACTGGCGGTAGTTGAGGTAGCGCATGGTGATGCCGGCAACCTTGCCATCCACAATGTCATAGGTCAGGATGGTGGTGGACGCGTCGGCGCTGCCGACATAGACATATTGCAGGGTGCCGGTGTTGGGATCGTCTGAGGCGATCTTATAATTAGCATACCCTTCCTTCATGTCATAATAGATGCCTCGGTCACCCCGGTCATTGGGCGGCTGGCCTTTGTCGGTGAACTTGTCGGTCACTTCCTTCATGGTCATGCCAATGGACGTTTTGCGCGGGCCCTTCATGCTGGCCAGGTTGGTGGACACGTGGTAGACGACCACGCCGTCCTCAGACTGTGTAAAGCGCGCCTCCCCCCAGGGGTAGATGGCCTGGGTTGCCGGGCCAGGTACGGCCTCGTTCTCGATGGGTTTTTCGCTTTGCGGCTCACCATACTGGGCGATGAAGGCCTCCCTGGTGGTCTTCATCAGCGTCATGCCCGCGAACTGGTCCTCTTTGGGACGGCGCCCGAAGAAGAACTTGAACGGCTGGTTCACCTTGTACTCCAGGATCATCTCGCTGGAGATCTTGCCGTAGCGGTTGACCGCGATGGCGCGCAGCAGGCTTTTGCCGGGCGGGATTAAGATGGGGTCACCCACATAGCGCGGGGAGTCCAGATCCGGCTTGGTGCCGTCCAGGGTGTAATACAGCGTGACGTCCTTGTCCTCCTCATCCACAATGCGCAGGGAGACCTTGAACTGCCGCTCATAGGTTTTGGGCTGCATGTTGGCCTTGGGCGCCATGGGGGTGGGCAGGGTGATGGTGTAGCGCACGGACATTTCATCGCTGACCAGCTCGCTGGATACGCAGACCGCGCGGAAGTTGTAGGTACCCTCCGTGATGCGGATGGGGCCGGTGTACTTGGTGCCGGTCTCCGGCAGCAGGCCCTCGCCCGTGGTGTAGTAGATGTCATAATCCTGGGAGGAAATGAAGGAGATATCCTTGCTGTACATATGCTTGCCCGCGGCCAGGGAGGCCTTGGGCGGCTGGGGCACCAACTGGGAGCGCTGGTTGAAAAAGCCTTCGTCCCCTGTCTTTTCGTGTGCCAGCTTCATCAGGTTGACCGCGGGAAAAACACGATCTTGATCCAGCATGATGTTGATGGCCAGGCGGTAGGCCTCCGGCTTTTCCGGCGCCAGCTGGGTATAAATGCGCTCATAGACCGCCTCCGCGTCCATCATCTGGTTAGCAGCCTCATAGGCTTCCGCCGTCAGCAGCAGCTTTTCATCCAGGTCCTTGCGCTCGGGCTCCAGCATTTCCGCTTTTTTGTAGGTCTCAATCGCCCGGGCGATATAGCCCTGGTCCAGCAGCTCTGTCCCCAAGGCCCAGTAGGCGTCGGAGCTGGCTTTTCTGCCCATGCGCGCCAGCACCAACTGGCCGGAGGGCGACACCTGCAGCCAGATGAGCCCGCCAATGCCCAGCGCCATCACAAGCGCCATCATGATCACCGCCACCTTGAGCCAGTTGATCATCCCGCCCTGGTAGGTGGTGTTTTTGGCCTTGCGGCGGCGCCGCTTTAAGCGCTTCCGGCGCGTTTTTTTCAGCACGCGCTTGTTGCCGGGTGTCTGCTTGTACAGGTGAACCCGGGTATCTGTCAATTCCGGGGATGCCGCGTCATAGGTGACCGCGGGCTCCGGCTCCGCGCCCATGTATTGCCCGCAATAAGGACACATGCGGGAGGCAGCGTTTGATTCCTGGTTACAAGATTTGCAAATCATGGTTCATTCAGGCCCATTAAGGCGTCATACTCCGGGTCGTGGTCAAAGGTGCGCTCCGGCGCTTCGCCACCCAAGGCTTCAATCGCCGCGCGCAGCTCTATATAATCAAGGTATTTGAGGCCTTCCTCATTCGCGCGCTCCATCAATACAGGCAGCGCCCGCTCATCCCCCAGCCGGCCCAGGTAGGCAGCCAGGATGGCCTGCCGCTCCGGCAGCGCGTCAAACAGGCGGATAAGACTGGTGTAGACCTGCGGATGGCCCGGATAACGGCTGAGGACGGACAGCAGCGCCTCGCGCCCGATGTCATTGGCTTCGTTCAAGGCTTCCAGCATGGCGGGGACGGCTTGCTCCCCCATCTCCTCCAGGCTTTCCAGCGCGAAATCGGCCAAGTCGTCATGGTCTTCCCGCACGATCTGCCAATCAATATAAGCCCGCATGGGCTTGGTGCTGCCGATGTCCTGCAGCAGACGTACACAGATCATCCGGGCTTCCATGTCTGTTTGCGTATCAAACAGCAGGTTCATCAGGGGCTGCTCCGACTCCGCGTCCAGTTCTACAAGGCGCATGAGCAGCAAATCCGGCAGCGGCACATCCGCGCCTAAGTAGCCCAGCATCATCTCAATGAGCTGGGTGGGGCTGCCGATGGCTTCAAAGTACGCGACCGGGGTTTGCATATCCAGCCAGGGCATTGGGCTGTTTGAGAACAGTTCATACAGCTGGGGCATCATCTGCTCCACCTGCGCGATGTCCAGCAGCTCGTCCTGGTGCTCCTCCAGCCAGGCGTGCATGAAATCCATAAAATGCTGATCAAAATCGATATAGGTCAAGGCTGGTTCTCCTCCAAAATGGCGCTGATGTCCTCCGGCGTAAAGCTGCGCTCCTTCCTGCAAAAATGGCAGGTAAGCTGGGCGGGTTCGTTGGCACGCAACATCTCCTGCAAGTCCTCTTGGCCCAGGGCGGCCAGCGCCCTGCGCATTTTTTCCCGGCTGCAGTCGCACTGCAGCACGATCTCTTCCTCGCCCAAAAACGTGGGCTTAAAATCTTCAAACCAGGCAGTCGCCAGCTGCATCAGGCCGCGGTCATAAATTTCCCGGCTGATGTTGGCATAAAAGGGGATGCGCAACTCCAGCTCCGCGATGGTTTTGTCCGAGCAGCCGGGCATGGCCTGGATTAAAATGCCGCCAGCGGACAGCACCACGCCGTCCTGGTTTAAACAGCCCAGGGCAACCAGGGAGGGCACCTGCTCTGACACGGTGAAGTAGTGGGCAAAATCCTCGCCCAACTCACCGGACACCAGGTGGCAAATGGAGGAAAACGGCTCGCCGCCCTTAAAGTCCTTGACGACCACAATCTGCCCTTCCCGGCCGATGAAGCCCGCCACATCAAAGCGGTCATCCTGCAGTTTGGGCAGCTCTGCCTGCGGGTTTTCCACCGCGATTTTTAAGCGGTTGTTCTGCACGCCACAGGTAATCCGCCCACCGGCGCCATCCCCCGCGATGCTGACGGTCAAGCGGCCCTCTTCCTCCTTGATGAGGCCTCCCATCATCGCGCACACGGGCAAGACACGGCCGATGGCCGCGGTGGCGGTGTCGCTGGCCTGATGGATATTGCCCGCTTCCTGGGTCATGCGGGTGGCGCGGACCATCATCACGCGGACTTCGCCGTCGTTTAACATCAGCCGCAGCAGGCTGTCCTTGTCCGGATGAATCAGTTGGTTTGTCATGGTGGTTTCTTCATTCCTTTATGGCTGTAAAATGCAGGCGCTGCGCGTTTTTTGCGGGCTTGCTCAGGGTGAAATTGCCGAAGCATTGGATGTTTCCAAAGCCCGCTTCCGTGAGCGCGGCTTGCAGCACATCCTGGGTATAGGCGCGCTGGGTCTGCTCCTCCTCGATGCGCTGGTAGCGCACGGCTTTGTCCTTCACAAAAATGGAAAGGGACAGATGCAGAAGGTTGGTTTTGCTGTCAAAGGCGTTTTCCCAGATGTAGCAGATGTCCTCCTCCCGCAGTATCTGGGGCGCGTTGCCCAGCACGCGGCTGAGCTTGTCATAGCTTGATACATCAAAAGCCAAAACGCCGCCCGGTTTCAGCGCGGCATGGGCACTGGAAAAAAAGGCTTTCAGGGAGTGGTCATCCAGCAGGTAGTTGACCCCGTCACAGCCGCACACAATGGCATCCGCCAGGCGATGTGCTTTCAAGGCGCGCATGTCCTGTTTCAAGAAGGTAAGGGACAGGCCGTTTGCCCTGGCTTTGGCAGCCGCGATGGTGAGCATCTCCTCTGACATATCGCTTGGCAGCACGCGAAAATCCCGCGCCAGGCGGATGGTCAGGTTGCCGGTGCCGCAGGCGGCCTCCAGCACCAGCGCGTTGTCTTTCACGCCGTTTTGTGACAGCAACTGCCTGTAGTGCGCCGCCCAGGTGTCATAATCCACATCCGCCATCAGCCGGTCATATACGGCGGCGAAATCCGCGTACATCTTAGACTTCGCTTTCTTCCTCAAGCGTGTCCTCGTCCTCATAATCGTCCTCTGAGGACAGGCCGCGGTTGACCTCCACTCCCGCGATGCGCGGGTTGATGTAGCGGTCAAAGGTGGCGTTGGTGAAGGACGCGTGCACAAAGCGCGCCAGCGCGTTGCCCAGCATGACATAATAGCCCGCCAGCGCCATCACCGCGTACATCATGTAGGGCGTGTAAAAGGCGACCAGCGCGGCAATCGCGGTGGGTATCAGCATCACCAGACGCACGCCCACGGTTTGCGGCAGGCGGCCGATGGACAGCAGCAGGGAGTTGCGGATTAAGGTCATCAGGCTCATCTTATAGGTGACCATCATGGGATACATGAAGACCAGGGACATCATCCAGATGACGCCCAGCGCCATGGTGAGCACCTGGGGCACCACGAAGAACATCCCATTGGTTTGCGCCATGCCGCCGTAAAACTGCCAGCACACCAGCATGATGAGGGGCACCAGGCCTGTGATGGCGGAAATGGCCAGCGCCTGCTTCCAGTTTTCTTTGACGGCGTCTTTAAAATCCGACCAGATGAAGGCGTGCTCATCCCGCGCCCAGTTGCGGGTGATGTAGGCCATGCCGGCCTGCACCGGACCCGTGATGGCAATGGCCGGGATGGCCAATACCAGGGTGGAGAAAAGGATGTTGTAAATTTGCTGCGGGCTGTCTGCCACCAGTTTCGCGGCCAGCTCCGCCTGCTCAGGGTCGGCCAGGGCTTCGGTGATGCCCACCAGGTGGGAAAACAGCGAGTTGACCAGCAGGATCATCACGTACATCAGCGGGATGAAGGCGATGGCTGTCATCAAATTCAAACGGAACAAGCCGGAAAACCGGATGCGCAGCATTTCCCAAAACAGCTGCCAGCGGTTGCGCGGCAGGTCATCCCGCTTGTAATCCCCCTTGCCGCTCTTCCCGTAGTAGTAATTGTTCATCAGTTTTCCAAACACGCTACCGCCTCCAACAATCTGGTTTTCTGAATTATACCATAGAACACGGCCAGCGCACGCGAAGTTCAAAAACTTGTAACATATCCGGCGCTAAAATCCTGTACAAAAAAAGTACAAGCGTGGTATCCTATCCCCTGTGAGTGATCGGATTGTTCCATAATAAACTGCGCAGGAGTGTGTCATGAAGGATTATGCCCGCATCTTACAGGAGGAGCTGGTACCCGCCATGGGCTGTACCGAGCCCATCGCCATCGCCCTGTGCGCTGCCAAAGCGCGCGCGATTTTGGGGCAGGACCCGGAGCGGATGGAGGTATACTGCAGCGGCAACATCATCAAAAACGCGCGCAGCGTAACCGTGCCGGGCACGAAGGGCATGTGCGGCATCGAAGCCGCCGCGGCTGCCGGTTGCTTTGGCGGGGACGCTGAGCTGCTGCTGGAGGTCTTATCCCCCCTGACAGATGAAGCCCTCAAGCAGGCCAAACAGTTTGTGGCGGATTGCCGGGTGAAGATCCTGCGCGCCAAAAATGTGGACAGCCTGTACATCAAAACGTGCCTGTTTGCGGGCAACCAGGTGGCGGAAGCTGTGATTGAGCATGAGCACACCCATTTTGTTGAGCTGGCGCTCAATGGTGAGCACTTGTTGCAGGTCACCCGCGAAGCGGCAGACGCAGACGAAGAAATAGATGAAGACCTTGACGTGGCGGAGATCATCCGCTTTGCAGAGGGCCTGGATTGTGACACCCAACCGGTCATCTGTGACCTGATTGACCGGCAGATCAAGTTGAACCTGGCCATTGCCCAGGAAGGGCTGGATAACAGCTACGGCGCCATGGTGGGCAGGACCATCCTGGATTGCGCGCCGGACGCGCTGCGGGAGCGCATCCGCGCCTACGCCGCCGCTGGCTCTGACGCGCGCATGGCAGGCTGCGCGATGCCAGTGGTCATCAACTCCGGCTCCGGCAACCAGGGTATTACCACCTCCCTGCCCCTGATTATCTACGCGCAGGAAAAGGGAATTGACCAGGAGACCCTGCGCCGCGGGCTGGTGCTGTCGAACCTGCTGGCATTCGTCATCAAGCGTTTGATCGGCCGGCTGTCCGCCTTTTGCGGGGTGGTCAGCGCGGCGGCGGCCGCCGGCGCTGGCCTGGCCTGGCTGGAAGGCTTGAATGAGCAGCAGATTACACAGGTGCTGAGCATCACGCTGCTGACTGCCGGCGGCATTTTCTGCGATGGGGCGAAGGCCTCCTGCGCCAGCAAGATCGCCGTCTCCCTGGACAGCGCGCTGCTGGCGCTGGATATGGTCAAGAAGGGCCGCAGCCTGCCCTCAAGGCAGGGGCTTGATGCAGGCGACATCAACGCCACCATCCGTGACGTCGCGCGCATCGCGCGGGAAGGCATGCAGGAGACGGACAACATGATCCTTGAGACCATGTTGGCCACCTGCCCTCACAGCGGGAACTAAAACCGCGTAATTTTCGCTTTTTGGGCTTGAAAATTTGTAGGACTTGCCGTATACTTTGTATGAACTAAATACAGGCTGGATGATCGTTTTCAGGAGATTGCACACATTGTGCGGCCGAAGGAATAAGTGCTAACCGTACCGGGTTAACATGAAGATCTCAGGAAAAAGGACTGAAAACGGGACAGCAACTCTGGAGAGCACAGTCACCGGCGAAGCAATCGCGCGCAGCGCGAGAATCTTTCAGGTTTTACACAGAGGCAAAGGTACTCTGGTTTTAACGACTTGAAAGGAGGACGGGCAGGTGCGGGTGCTGACCAACAACCCCATGGTACACGAACAACTAAATTCCATGACCGCCATTACGGTTGATTACCGCGCGGTATCGCTGCACGAACTGATGATATTGGTTCGTGATTTTGTTCATGCCGGCCACCGGCTCCTCACCCATCCCCTCTCCGGCAGCGTCAAGCCCAATGAGACCTTGTACAAATCCATCGGCATCACGGATGCGCCTGAAGGCGCGCTGTGCCTTGAGTCCCTCAACCTCATCGAGCATAGCATCAGCACGGTTGAGCGCTTTTGCAGGATGGATAAGGACATCAAAAAAGAGCACGAACTGGATTTGCAGTTGGTGGATTTCACCTTGATTGATTCTGCCCTGTCCAGCCTGTCTGCGGCCAGGCCGCAGCTGGCAAATTCCCAACCGGGACCGAAGGACTGCCTGTGACTTCAGGCAGACCGTTTGAGATAGCACGATTTTACAAAAAGGAGGAAGTTCGGTTTGAAGTTAGAACTTGGCTACATCCACATCACTGACATCCGCTTTGGCGAGGTGTCCAAGGTGGAGGATGGCGTGCTGTACGTCAACGCCGAGGAGGTGGAGGCGCTGATTCTGCGGGATGAGCGCATCACCAGCGTGAA
>LSQX01014283.1_pt1 | contig 11296 bp, 10 predicted proteins | sample 654561 | NCBI WGS metagenome assembly LSQX01 (sample SAMN04489861, study PRJNA283612) | anaerobic digester metagenome | isolation source: 4 biogas reactors fed with cattle manure at either 37C or 55C with and... | place: Denmark: Kongens Lyngby | collected 2014 | reverse complement strand
TATGGTGTTAACGTCTAAAGACGGGTTTATCACAAAGCAGGAAGCCCGAAAACTGGGCTGGAATGGGGCGGCTGTGGAGCCCTATGCGCCAGGGTGTTGTATTGGAGGTGATCGTTTTGGGAATTATGAAGGTCTTTTACCGGAAAAGGATGGAAGATTTTACGCCGAATGTGACATCGATACCCTGGGAGCATCAAACCGCGGAGCAAAAAGAATCGTCTTTTCCAATGACGGCCTGGTTTATTACACCAGCGATCATTATGAAAGCTTTATTCTTTTGTATGGAGAGGAAGAACAATGAGAACAATTGTGATGGATGGAAACCAAATCGACTCACGCAGGGAAGCTCATACATTTTTAAAAAAGAGTCTGCTTTTCCCGGATTATTATGGTGGTAACCTGGATGCTTTGTACGACTGCCTTGGTGATATTTCTGAAAAGACCCATATCGTTCTGTGCCATTATGATCAGTTGGAAGAAAACCTGGGGGTATATGCCGCGAAGCTGTTGCGCGCAATTACTGACGCAGCCCGGAATAATGATGCTCTGACTGTATCTGTCATACCACCGCAGCCTGCAGGGGAAGCTTGTGAAACCGCTGAAAAATCAGTTTGACAGTAAAAAAAGGTTATGGTATATTAAATGGGTTGTAGTGTGCTAAAAGATAGATAAAAAAGGTTTGAAAATAGTTTATTAGCGGAAGGAGGCATTGAAACGATGTCAGATCCAAGAAAACGTGACAGAGACAACAGGGACCGGGATATGAACGACAAAAAAGGCGGAAGGCCCCTCAGAAGAAGAACCAGAAGGAAAGTGTGCCAGTTTTGTGTAGACAAGGTTGAGCATATAGACTATAAAGACATTGGAAAGCTGAGAAAATTCCTGTCTGAAAAAGGAAAGATTCTTCCCAGAAGAATCAGCGGAAGCTGTGCAAAGCATCAACGCCAGATGACCACCGCTATTAAGCGGGCCAGACATATTGCACTTCTGCCTTACACCACTGATTAATCACTTACAGCCTATAGATGATGTCTATAGGCTGTATTTAAATCCAAATGCTGAAATATCATGGGAAATGCAAGCGCATATGCCACCAGATGATATAATCATATACAGAACCTTGATGAAGCTGTATATGGAAGGTGCGGTGGCATGATGGGCAGGAATCTTGATATTACCAGAAGCTTGCGAATTGTGGAGAACCTGAAAAGTGTGCTGTTGGACGATGTGGCGGGGTTATACCGGCATTTGGCCGATCCTGTTCTTGAAGATACCCGTAATGTGGCGGCAGATACGCTGTCCGACATGATCGTGGTGGGGTATCTTTTGGGTAAACGCCTTGGGGTGGATTACTCCACGATGGACAGGCATATCTCCAAAAAAATACGCCTGGGTTTGATTCATGAAAATGAAATAGAGAAGTATTTCGGAGATTTGTCAGAGCTTGCCCGTATGCGATCCAGTGAGGTTCGCGAGGCAAAATAACGAGGCCTCGATGGGCCAACGGGTTCCGGGTTGTATGATTTTTGGGTTCAATTGGGCTTTTTTAACACGGAGGGGTCATTCTTTCCGGGCATAAAGATGAGTTTTTCGAATAAATGTCTTCAACCCGTTAAAAACGGGTGTCCCGATAAGCGCGGGAACTCAGCCATCGATTACAAACCGGAGGTATACAGATGAAAGTCATTTTGAAGCAGGATGTTCAAAACCTGGGCAAAAAGAATGCGTTGGTGAATGTCAACGACGGCTACGCGCGGAATTTCCTCATTCCTAAAGGGCTGGCCATCGAAGCCAGCGCGGGTGCCCTCAATGAGATGAAAATGAAGGAAACCGCTGAAAAGTCTAAAAAAGAGCATGAGATGGCTATTGCTAAAAAACAGGCCGAGAAAATCAAGGCAGTTACGGTGAACTTCAAGTCAAAGGCGGGCGAGAACGGGAAGCTGTTCGGCTCCATCACCAGCAAGGATATAGCCGAAAAGCTTGAAAAAGAGCTTAAAATCCAGATTGACAAACGCAAGATTGTCCTGCCCGATGCCATCAAGGCCCTCGGGACATATGATATCGAAATCAAGCTGTATGCTGGTATTTCAACAACACTGAAGGTAAATGTGGCCAATCAGGAATAAAGTTCCTTGGCAGCGCATGTACTATTGGTAGAAGATTGGGAGGCCAATCATGGATACAGGTTTGACGGGCAGGGTACCGCCGCACAGCACGGAAGCGGAGCAATCGGTGCTCGGGTCACTCCTTTTGGACAAGACATTATTACCCGATATTACCGGGAAACTGAAAAGTGAAGATTTTTACATGGAGCAGCACCGTGAAATATTCGAAGCCATCCTGGATTTAAACGATCAAAACAAACCGGTGGATTTGATCACGGTCTCCGAGCAGTTAACCAAAAGGGGTTCGCTTGCAAAGGTAGGAGATTACGAATACCTGTCAAACCTTGCCATTGCTGTTCCAACCACAGCCAATGCCCGCCACTATGCGGGGATTGTCGAGGAAAAATCCTTATTACGAAAACTAATCCACGCCGCTAATGAAATATCCCGGAAAAGCTATGAAGCCGCAGGGGATGCGTTGGATGTATTGAACGACGCTGAAAAGCATATCTTTGAGATTGTCCAGAACCGCAACCAAACCGGGCTGGTTGCCATCAACGATGTGCTGAGCGACACATTTCAGCGGCTGGAAGTATTATATAACAGTACCGGTGAATTTACCGGTGTGCCCAGCGGCTTTACCGAGCTGGACAAGAAGACCTCGGGCTTCCAGAAGTCCGACTTGATTCTTGTCGCGGCCAGGCCCGCCATGGGAAAGACTGCATTTGTTTTGAACATCGCCGCATATGCGGCAATTCACAAACAGGTACCCGTTGCCGTCTTTAGCCTGGAAATGGGAAAGGAGCAGCTGGTCAGCCGTATCCTTTCATCAGAGGCACTTGTAGAGCTGGAGAAGATGCGCAGCGGAAGGCTGGAGGTCGAAGACTGGAGAAGACTGGCCCATTCCCTTGGTCCCCTGAAAAAAGCCCCGATCTATATCGATGACAATGCGGGGATCAGTGTCATGGAGATTATGTCCAAATGCCGCAGGCTGAAAATGAGAAGAGGCCTGGGCCTGATCATGATTGACTATCTTCAGCTGATGCAGGGCCGTCGGCAAACCGAAAACCGCCAACAGGAGATATCAGAGATCTCCCGATCGCTGAAAATCATGGCCAAAGAGCTGGAGGTTCCTGTCATTGCGCTGTCTCAGCTTAGCCGTGCCCCGGAAATGCGCTCTTCGAAAAAGCCCATTCTGTCAGACCTGCGTGAGTCCGGCGCTATCGAGCAGGATGCGGATCTGGTCATGTTTTTATACCGTGATGACTATTATAATGAAGATACCGACAAGAAAAACATCACCGAAGTGATTGTCGCCAAGCATAGAAACGGTTCCATTGGCAACCTGGACTTGGCCTGGATACCGCAGTTTACCAAGTTCGGAAATCTGGATAAAGGAAACTGATTCATCCCATGAAAGAACTCCTTTTGGAAAGAATAGCCGCCTGGGCAGACAGGAAACAGGTGCTGCTGCCAGGGACCACTGTTGTTGCCGGGGTATCCGGCGGAGCAGATTCGGTCTGCCTTTTGCATGTTTTGCAGAGCCTGGCCAGGCTTCGCTCTTTTTCTATTTTCGCAGTACATGTCAATCACTTGCTTCGCGGCAGTGAATCGGATGAAGATGAAAGCTTTGTCCGGGGTTTATGCGCCCAATGGCAGGTTCCGCTTCAGGTTTTCAGAGAAGATGTGCGCGCTGTTGCTAAAGAGAAGGGCTGCTCGGTTGAGCAGGCGGGTCGTTTGGTGCGCTATAACTGTTTTCACAGGGTCATGAAGGAAGTTGGCGCTGAATATGTGGCTGTGGCACATCACCGTGATGATCAGGCCGAAACCGTGTTTTTCCATCTGCTTAGAGGCAGCGGGCTTGAAGGCTTATGTGGCATGGAGGATAGCTCCCGGGGGGTTTTGCGGCCTTTTCTGGATACAGGTCGAGATGAAATCATGACCCATATTGCTCAGAATGGTCTTGTCTATCGTACCGACAGCAGCAATCAGGATAATTCCTATATCAGGAACGCTATTCGAAACGAGCTGTTTCCGCTTATCCAAAAAAGAACAGGGTTTCCAGTAACGTCTTCACTGATTAGAACAGCCCGGCTGCTTCGCGCCGACAGGGATTACCTGCAGCAAGTGGCTGTACAACATTACGAAAAGTTAGTCATATCCAAAGACAAAAATGCCATTGCACTTGCACGGGAAAGCTTGAACCAACTTCATTCGGCCATGGCTGGAAGGTGTATCCGCATGGCATGGGAAGAAATCACCGGAAGCATTACCGGAATTGAAGAAAAACATGTATCAGCACTGCTGCGGCTTTCGGGCGATAAGACCACGGGGCGAATGCTTCATCTGCCCGGGGGGATTTGCGGTACTGTTGAATATGACAGGCTTCTTCTTGTCAGCCGTGGTGAAAAACAAAAGAGTATGCCTTTTCAGGTACCTCTTCCGCTGCCCGGAACGGCAAAGCTTATGCAACAGGGCATCCTTGTCCATACCACCCTGTATGACAGGGACGATTATGTGAAGGCTTTCGGCGTGCTTGATAAACCCGGAGAAACAAGTCTGCAGCAAATCTTTGATTATGGTAAAATAAACAAGGGAATAAATATTAGGAGCAGGTGTAATGGAGATATTTTCTATCCATACCACAGCCCCGGCAGCAAGAAGCTGAAGGAGTTTTTTATCGATGAAAAAATTCCGCGGGAAAAAAGAGAGAATATCCCTTTACTCGCGGTTGACAACAATATAATATGGGTAATGGGCTTTAGGACATCAGAAAAATACAGGGTTGATCACGCAACCCGGGTCATTCTTTCTGTAAGGGTGACACCGTTAGGCAGTGAACCGATCACAGCCAAAGGAAATACAGGCAAAGAATAATCATCAGCAACCGGATCACCGGGTTTCATTCAGGTTCAGGAACGGTGCATGTGGTTCTGTTGCCACAATAGCTTATTGGAGGAATACAACATGGGACTGAAGGTTTTAATTTCAAAGGAAGAGCTTGAAGCAAAAACAGCAGAGCTTGCTGCCCTCATAACCCGCGATTATCAAGGAAAGGAACTGGTTTTGGTAGGGGTATTAAAAGGCGGGTTTGTTTTTCTCGCAGACCTGGCCAGAAAAATTCCCCTCGATCTCACCATTGAGTTTATTTCCGTTTCCAGCTATGGGAATTCTACGCAAACCTCAGGGGTGGTTCGGATTACAAAGGATATTGATACCGATATCACGGGAAAACATGTGCTGATCGTAGAGGATTTGATCGATACTGGGCTGACGCTGAACTATTTGAAAGAGCTGTTCAATACTAAGGGCTGTGCAAGTGTCAGGCTGGCCGCGATCATGGATAAACCCGAGCGCCGGAAGGTTGACCTTGAGGTGGATTACCCGGGAATCATCATTCCCGACATGTTTGTTGTGGGTTATGGTTTGGACTGGGGTGGGAAATACCGTAATTTACCCGATGTATGTGTGGTTTCGGAAAACTGACATTGTTTTTTACAGGGTTTTATGCTATTCTAACAGAAAGCAGCGGCATGGTTTACCAAATAAATGCAATTCAACAAGCCGGAACAAATAGTTATGAATTATGGTTTTTTGAGAAAAATAAAAACATCAGCACCCCTTAGGGGCGTTTTGCTGACGGGAGGTTTACCCATTGAAAAATTTACGCAGCATTAGTTTTTATATTATATTGTTTGTGATCATTGTAACCATCATCGCCATGTGGAATGATTTCAATGATACGACAGTTCTGAAGTACAGCCAGTTCAAAAATGAGTTGAACGCCGGCAATATCAAAAGTCTTCAGATACAAGGCCTGGATGCGAAGGTTATTTTTTTACGCCCCTCGGGGGATCTGAAAGAAAATGTGATCTACAAAACCAGCTTTCTATCGACTGAGCATATCACCAAGCTTGTCGATGATGCCATGGACAAAGGCCTTTTAAATGATGTCAATTATCCGCAGGAGGCAAGGGTTCCCTGGTGGCTGAATATTCTGCCCACACTGGTCATTGTGGCACTGCTGGTTCTGTTCTGGGTTTTCTTTATCCAGCAGTCCCAGGGCGGCGGAGGAAACCGGGTCATGTCCTTTGGAAAAAGCCGGGCCAGAATGGCATCGGAAGACAAGATCAAGGTGAAGTTTGATGATGTTGCCGGCGCGGATGAAGAAAAAGAAGATCTGATGGAGATCGTTGAGTTTTTAAAGGAGCCCAGAAAGTTTGTGGAACTGGGGGCCAGAATCCCGAAGGGTGTTCTCCTCGTAGGCCCTCCGGGTACTGGAAAAACCTTGCTGGCCAAAGCTGTTTCGGGTGAAGCCGGCGTGCCGTTCTTTTCCATCAGCGGTTCCGATTTTGTGGANNTGTTCGAGCAGGCCAAGAAGAACGCGCCCTGCATCATCTTCATCGATGAAATCGATGCGGTGGGTCGCCATCGCGGCGCCGGTCTTGGCGGCGGGCATGATGAAAGGGAACAGACCCTCAATCAGCTGCTTGTCGAAATGGACGGCTTCGGTGTGAACGAAGGCGTTATCATTCTCGCGGCAACAAACCGCCCCGACATTCTCGACCCGGCCCTGCTTCGCCCCGGTCGTTTCGACCGCAGGGTTGTTGTTGGCTTGCCGGATATCAAAGGCCGTGAAGAAATTCTGAAGGTGCATTCCCGCGGAAAGCCTCTGGGCTCCGATGTCGATTTAAAGGATCTGGCAAAAAGCACCCCCGGGTTTACGGGCGCAGATCTGGAAAACCTGCTGAACGAATCCGCGTTGCTGGCGGCCCGCAAGGGTAAAAAAGAAATCACCATGGTGGAAATCAAGGAAGCCACATTCAAGGTGGTCATCGGCCCGGAAAAGAAGAGCAGGGTCATGAGCGAAAAGGAAAAGAAGCTTACGGCATATCACGAAGCAGGGCATGCCATCGCTGTGAGGGTTGCTTCCACCACCAACAAGGTCGACAGAGTATCCATCATCCCATCCGGTAGGGCCGGAGGGTATACCGCGCATAAACCGGACGAAGATATATCCTACCAGACAAAGGCACAGCTCATCGAAGACATCGTCATTTCCCTTGGCGGGCGCGCAGCTGAAGAGCTTGTTCTGGGTGAAGTATCAACGGGTGCTTACAGCGATTTGAAGCATGCCAATGGTATCGCGAGGGACATGATCACAAAATACGGTATGAGCGAACAGCTTGAAAACCTGTTCTTTGGCGATGAAAATGATGAAATCTTCTTGGGCAAGAGCTATGGCCATGCAAAGAACTTCAGCGAAGAGATGTCCTCCAAGATCGACGTGGAAGTGAAGAAAATCATTGATGGGGCCTACAATAGAATTAAATCGATTCTCAATGACAATATGCAGCGCGTTCATGATGTTGCCCAGGCTTTGCTGGAGAAGGAACGCCTGGAAGGCTTCGAGTTTGAAAAGATTTTCAATGAGGGCTTTGTTCCCGAGAAAAAGGAAGAAGAAAAAAGCGACACACTTGCCTAAACAAAATAAAAACCACAAAGCCTTACCCGAAAGAGTAGGGCTTTTTTTCTGCCTGATCAAGGCCTGACGACGTTTGACTTGGAATCGTAAAACAGTAATAAGGCAGAACTTAATTATAAAATAATTGTAGTTGAAAGAACTTATGGGCTGTGATACAATAAATAGAGGTAATTTTATGGAAAAGAACCATGTGTTTCAACACCTGCAGGTGCCGTTCCAAAAAAGCTTGATTTATACCCGCCTGGGGTATGCGAAAACAAAAACAGTGTTGGAGCCGCACACAAAAAGCCAGATAGAGAAATGGATCACGCAAGCCCGGGGCTTATGCGACATGACGGTGGTATATAGAATACTTCCTGTCATCCATGTACACGAGAACGGGGTTCAGCTGGCCGAAGGAATTGAATTCCCGGGCAAATCCCTTGCCCGTCTGCTGATGCATTCCACCTCAGCCGTTCTGATGGCGGCAACCTCCGGGCATAAAATTACCGATGAAATACAACGACTGCAGCAAACCGGTGAAATGTCGAAAGCACTGGTATATGACGCGGCAGCCTCTGAAATAACCGATGCCGGGCTGGACTGGCTGGCAGCCTTCATTCGGCGGCCATTGACAAGTCAAGGCCAAAGCCTCACCCACATGCGCTTCAGCCCGGGTTATGGGGATCTTGGGCTGGAAAACCAGCAAACGCTGGTTCAAACGCTGGAGTTGGACAAATGGGGTGTAAAACTGACAGAAAGCTATATATTGACACCTGAAAAAACCGTCACCGCCATCATGGGCATCGAGGCGCCAAGTGCGGAAGTCCGATGGTTTTATGAAGCAAAGCATCTTTCCGGTACACAGCCGAAGCCCCTTCGCTGAACTTAGGCTGACAAGTGAATAAATCAAGGAATGTGGGTAAGAACAATTCTTGATGACGAAAAATAGCTGGGACCAGCAAGTGAAAATGGTTTGAATTATTTCATAGAATTATTAATGAAAGAATCCGGGAGGGAATCGGGATGACAAAGCAGGAATTCAGGGAATGGGTGAAGGAAGGCATACGTGTACTGGACGGTGCAACCGGTACAGAGCTTCAAAAAATGGGAATGCCTTTGGGTGTATGCCCCGAGCAGTGGGTTCGTGAAAACCCCGATGCCTTGTTGAAAATTCAAAGAGACTATATTGAAAGCGGTTCCGACATTCTTTATACCTGTACTCTTGGCGGAAACCCTTTAAAGCTGAAGGATTACGATATTGAAAATGCGGTGCAAATAAACCGCGAGGTCGCTGCGATTTCAAAGAGAGCAGCGGCGGGGAAGGCCCTGATTGCAGGGGATATAGCCGCCACCGGCCAAATGATGCAGCCATTCGGAGACTATACCTTTGAAGAAATTGTGAATGTCTATAAGCAACAGGTTCAAGGCCTGCTAGAGGGCGGAGTCGACCTTTTTGCAATCGAAACCATAATGGATATTCAGGAAGCCAGGGCTGCTCTGCTGGCGGTGAAAGAGAGTTGTGACCTCCCGGTTATCGTGACGATGACCTTTGAAAAGGGTGGGCATACGATTAACGGAACAGATCCGCTGACGGCGCTGGTAACCCTGCAAAGCCTCGGTGCGGACGCTGTGGGCTGCAACTGCTCCACAGGCCCGAAGGAAATGCTTGAAATCATCCGCCAGATGAAACCCTACGCCAGGGTTCCTTTGGTAGCGAAGCCCAATGCTGGCCTCCCTCGGCTGATCGATGGAAGAACCGTGTTTAACATGAATGCGGAAGAATTTTCTTCTTATGTGGAAGGCTTCATCGAAGCCGGTGTAAACCTGCTCGGAGGCTGCTGCGGAACCTCTCCGGAGTTTATTCAAAAAATTGCCGCTGTTGCAAAGGGGCGCAAATGTAATGAAACAGAAGAGATATCCGGTGCATTGATGCTCTCATCCTCCCGCAAAACAGTTTTTATCGACAAGGATCTTCCGCTGTGTGTCATTGGGGAAAGAATCAACCCCACCGGCAAAAAAAAGCTACGGGAGGAGCTCCTGGCCGGTTCCATGGATTTGGTGACCGAATATGCCATGGAGCAGGTGGATGAAGGTGCTTCCGTTTTGGATGTAAACGCCGGTGTTCCGGGTATTGATGAAGTAAAAACCCTTACCGAAATGGTCGGTACCTTAAGCACGCTTATACAGGCTCCTTTGTGCCTGGACTCATCCTCGCCTGATGCATTGGAATCGGCTTTGCGGGTTTATCCGGGAAGGGCACTGATCAACTCGATTTCCTGTGAAGCCGCTAAACTGCAGAAAATACTGCCCATTGCCGCGAAATACGGCGCCGCGTTCATCCTTCTGCCAGTTGAAGACTCGGGAGTTCCTGAAAAGGCTGAGGATCGTATAGCGATCATTGAAAGGGTTTTTGAGCAAGCCCAAAAGTACGGATATACCCGATCCGATATTCTGGTGGACGGCCTGGTGATGACGATTGCCTCGAATCAGGTGGCATCCATGGAAACCATAAAGGTTCTCAGGTGGAGCAGCGAAATCTTTGGCGCGAATACCACTGTGGGCTTGTCCAATGTTTCATTTGGTTTGCCCGAAAGAAGCTGGATCAACACGGCATTTCTTGCCATGGCTGCATCCGGCGGGCTTTCGGCAGCCATCATGAACCCGGGAGTGGAAACACTGATGCATGTGAAACGGGCCTGCGACGCCTTAACCGGCAGGGATCATAACAGCCTTGGCTATATTCAGGCCTATAGCAACAATGCAAATGCAAAGGACGAGAAAAAGCAGGAGGATCCTCTATATAATGCACTTCTGGAGGGCTTTGTCGGCGAAACAATCAAAAGTGTCAAAGCGGCGCTTGAAAACGGAGAAAAACCGGCAAAAATACTGGATGAACACCTTATTCCGGCCATCACCAAGGTCGGGGAGTTGTATGAAAAGAAAGCATATTTCCTGCCGCAGCTCATTCAAAGCGCGGAGGCAATGAAGGCTGCGATGGAGCTGATCAACCCTCTGCTGCAACAGGCCGGCTGTGAAGTGTCAAAGGGACGTGTCGTTTTAGCCACGGTCAAAGGGGATATTCACGACATCGGTAAAAATATCGTGGGCTTGATGCTTCGAAATTATGGGTTTGAAGTTTTCGATCTGGGCAAGGATGTTCCCGCAGAGGTGATTGTTGAAAAAGTACAACAGGTTCAAGCCGAAATAATCGGACTTTCTGCGCTGATGACCACGACCATGATGGAAATGCATCGGGTGGTTCAATTGGCGCGCGAACTGAAGCCAGACGTAAAGATCATGATCGGCGGAGCAGCCGTGGATGAAGCCTATGCCAGTGAAATTGGGGCTGATGCCTATGCGTCGGATGCTTATGCGGCCGTGAAAAAAGCGGAAACTCTCATTAGCCAATGATTTTATCATCTTGTAGAAAACACAGGGGGAAACACAGGGGGACGGTTCTTCTGTGTTTGCTATTCAGTGGTAAGCAGGCACAGCCTGCCATCCTGAACGAAGTGAAGGATCCCGCATTACTCCTGCAAGATCCTTCGCTGCGCTCAGGGTGCATAGCTGCGCTCAAGATAAAACACATACCTATGTACAGTCTCCTCCATGACCCTGGTGTCGCCAAAAGACAAGAAACCTGGTCGGGTTTCACAGGAGTAACAAGTATAATATTATCGTACATTATTACACCATTACCGGTGGATGGACAAAGTAAGTGCAA
>LSQX01370054.1_pt1 | contig 11297 bp, 7 predicted proteins | sample 654561 | NCBI WGS metagenome assembly LSQX01 (sample SAMN04489861, study PRJNA283612) | anaerobic digester metagenome | isolation source: 4 biogas reactors fed with cattle manure at either 37C or 55C with and... | place: Denmark: Kongens Lyngby | collected 2014 | reverse complement strand
ACCTTAAGATATCCTTCTAAAATCTGTGTTCCAAGCTGACCTATTATGGATGCAAAATAACATGCCAATCCTATTGGTGCATAATACATTATTATCTTAATCATTTTCATTATAACGGCAGAGCCTGCATTCAAGAAATCCTTGATGACTTTTGCCTTCTCTCCTGCCATTGCAATTGCAATTCCGCATATTACAGATATAACTATTAGCTGAAGCAAATTACTTTTTGAGAATAAAGCTGAAAAATCACCTACAGTAACGGTCTTTACAAGCTGCTCGGGTAATGAAAGCTTCTTAGCTTCTTCACTAATTTCTCCGTCTGCATCCTGTAGGATAGTTTCTATGGTGTCCTGACCTAACCCTTCTGTGGGGTCAACTATATATACACTAATAATTGTAATAACAGCTGATATAATGGCAGTAACTGCAAACACAAGAGCGATATTCATCATAATCTTTCCAAGTCTTTTCATTTTGCCCATATTCGCTATTGATGATGTCACACTAAAGAATACAAGAGGTACTATTAAGGTAAATATCAGATTAAGAAAAATCTGACCCAAGGGCTCAAACATCTTTGCATCCGGCCCCATGATAACTCCGACAATTCCACCTACTAGGATGGATAATAACAAAATCAAAGGTGTGGCATAGCTTTTAATAAATTTCTTCATAACTGTCCCCTCCCTAAGTATTTACTTTACTATATTATACTCGCATTAAATACAAAATTTGTTGCAATATATGTCATATATATTGCAAATAATGCTTTTTTTAGTTACACTACTATTAGCTAATAGTCTAAGTGCTAAAAGTTTAAAATAAAAATATTAGGGGGAAGTCAATGAGAAGCCATGAGACCGAGGAAATGAAAAAAAGAGGTTATCTTTATGAGGATTTTCTCTTCTTTAAATTAAGGGATCAGAAGAAGAACGAATTTGAATTCCATTACCATGATTTCAACAAAATCATAATCTTTCTATCCGGTGATGTTACATATATTATCGAGGGCAAATCCTATACCCTAAAACCCTGGGATATTCTTCTTGTTGGGAAGAATGATGTCCATCAGCCTATCATTAGTCCCGATACTGCTTATGAGCGAATAATACTCTGGCTCAACCCCCATTTTCTTGATGCACATAAAAGGAATAACTGTGATCTTCAAAACTGCTTCTCCTTAGCAACTGAGAGAAAAATGAATATGATTCGTCTTAACAAGACTGATATTCCGTCTCTTAAGCAGACCCTTGATGATTTGGAGGAGGCTATTAATGATGTTTCATTTGGAAATGAAATACTTAAAAACTCTCTATTTATCCAGCTGATGGTCAAAATTAACCGTCTTTTCTTTGGAATGGATATCAAGAAAAAGCTGGATGATGTTCGTTACGATACCAGAATTGAGAATATATTAAGTTATATAAAAGATAATCTAGATAATGAATTGTCCATTGATTTAATATCAAATAAATTTTTTCTAAATAAATATTATTTAATGCATTTGTTTAAGCAGGAAACTGGATATACCCTCTATAATTATATCCAGAAGAAAAGATTAATAAAAGCCTCCGATTACATTAAAAATGGTATGCAAGCAGGTGATGTATGCTCCTTATGTGGCTTTGGGGATTATTCCTCCTTTGTACGCTCCTTCAAAAAAGAATACAAGCTTTCACCAAAACAATATTATAAGGCTTACTCTTCCACCATTAATCTTTTAAAATAATATCCCTCAAAAACCGCCAATCACATATATAATGATTGGCGGTTTATCAAATAGGAGAAAGCTTTATTTAATTAATATAACCGGTATAGTTATTGCCTCTGTTCTATTAGGAGATACATTTCCGGCCTCATCCTTTATAAAGGAACCTGGTGCAATGGTAATATACATATTATCGGATTCAAAGCCCGTAAGCCCATATCTGTCTGTTGATCCGATATTTACTACTATGGAGTTCTCACCGTTAACAAATCCATCAGATCCGTTAGTGGAAGCAGTTAACTGATAAGTTCTTCCCAATATAGGATCATGTATTGTAATCATATTTACATTAACCTTATCGCCTGTGGCTCCTGCCCCGATAACGGTAAAATATAGCTGATGAGCAAAGCGATTATAAATAACTGAACTAATATTCGTTAAGGTAGGTGCGATATAATCTACCTTTAATGTGGGTCCTGCCTTACTGGTAACCACATCATTATTAGCGTTATAAAGCTTTACTGTAACCTCACCGCCTGTAGGTATTAGTACCATAAGATTTGCATAGGTTGGAGCGACATCAATGGTTGTAAATGTTACAGAAGTATCTGTCGCACTTATTAGTGTGTCAGTTGCAACTAGTTTATTTCCTACATAAAGCTCTGCCCTTCCTCCCACAGCCTGACCAGGAACAATATTTGCACTAGCAGTAAGCTGTAATGTAGAGCTATTAATTGTGTTTGGAACTACTGCTGTTCCGATTGGTGTAAGGACAATATTTGTCGGAGCCTCAAGCTTCGTAACAACAGTAACTGGTAATGTAATGCTATGGCCTAGACTCTGTGATCCATTACCTGCAGCGTCCTTAAGCAAGGATCCCTCAAGTATTAATAGATGTACATCTGTCCCTCCAAAGCCTGCTAACCCAGCCATATCCGTAGGCCCGATATCAATTTTTAGGGTATTGGCATCCTTTACAGTTCCAGTAGATCCGATATTAGCGGTGTTAGTCAAGCGATATGTCTTGCCAAGACTGCTATCATAGAGCGTTATCAATGTTACATCTACCATATCTCCCGCTTTTCCAGCTCCCTTAACATTTATATGGAGCTGTTTCTTTTCAGGATTAAAGTCTGCCGAAATAAATTCGCTTATTAAGGGAGCCTCATAATCAACTACAAGCTTCTGACCGGATTTACCTGTAACATATTCGTTTTTGTTATTATATAATCTAACCTGAATCTCTCCACCCTTTGGAATAAGAGTCTTTAGCTCGTCATTTGTAGGTGTTCCATCCGATGTGGTAAATGCTACTGTTGTATCAGTTGCACTTATGTCAGAGTCAGTAGCTACAAGCTTAGAGTTGACATAGAGTTCTGCTCTGCCTCCTGTAGCTTCGCCTGCCTTAATATTGGCTATAGCGGTAATATAAAGTGTACTAGTATTTATTGTGTTACTTAATATGGTGGAGCCTACAGGTGTAACAATGATATCCTTTGGTGCGGTAAGTCCGGGAACCTCGACTTCAATTTCATCATCATCAATTTCTACACGAATACCCAATATATTTGCGATATATTTTATTAGTACGGTCATTCCGTTATTTTTCTTTGGTTTGAATATTCCTGATGATGTATCAAGTACACCATTAATGGTTACTGTTTCATTGTAAAAATTAATTACAATTGTCGTATTATCCTTAGTTATGGTTAAAATTCCATCCTCATAATCAACCTCAGCTCCCATACCTTTAGTTACAGGACTTATAGGAAGCTTATATCTTCCATGCTTGATTACAGGGGATTTCTTAATCTTAAATTCAATCTTTTTAGCCTTATATTTCTTAGCCTTCTTATGCTTCTTATCCTTCTTATTATTCTTCTTCTGTTGATTCTGGTAATTCTCATACTTTCCTTGATCATCTATATCTGCATATGCAGGAGTTACAATGGAAAGCGATAATACCGCTGTAAGTATAATACATAATATTTTTTTCATAGTTTTTTCTCCTTTCGTTAGCTACTATTCCACCATATTAATAAATTCGTAACAAATTACAGGAAAAAAGGGGTAACTATGTAGGTAATAAGCACTAATTGATTAATTTTCCAAAGAAGTATTACAAATTATTAATTCAACCATATAAACAAAGCAGAAAAATAGCCCTACGAACAATTGTAGGGCTATCACCTATATAATTAATATATTAGGAGGCAGATGTTAGGGTATAACCTTTAGAAGGTTATCAACTCCCTTTTTAGTGGCTTTTTTATAGAAGAAATCATGTCTAAAGTAAATAAATCCATCTACTTGTCCGGTTTTTCTACCATATTCTATCTGTTTACTAAGAATTTTAGCATCATTCTTCCACTCTGTATCCTCACTAGAGCCCGCCTTGTATACGGCAATTCCCACATATACCTTGACATCCTCATTAGTACGAATCTTTAGCCATCTATCCAAGGTCTTATCATAAGGGAATCTTGTATGACGAAATGACCAATAAAGCTGTGGAGCTATATAATCCACATATCCGGGTTTTGTAAGCCATGTCTCTATATCACAGTAATAGCGATCATCCATAAGCAGATAATCCAAGAAACCACTAGGGCTAATACCAAATACCATATCCTCGTTAGCGTTTTTAATAGTTTTATAGACAATCTTGATTAATCTGTTAACATTGTCACGTCGCCAATCCTGAATACTCATAGCCTTCGCACCATTTTTCTTAGCCCAATCAGTGTAAATCTTATATTCAGGAGCATCAAAATTCTTGGCAAAATTTGCTCCTAAGGTCGGATAAAAATAATCATCAAAATGAATTCCATCTACATCATAATTTTCGACTATTTCCTTAACTCCGGTACGAATCAAATGCCTTACCCAATCCTCTGAGGGATTATAATATAAGGATCCTCCGAATGAAAGAACACGACGCTTTTGCTCATCTAGCTTTGATGTCATCCATTTTCTTGCTCTATTGTCCTTAGACAGAAAAGTTGCATCTGTGGTTCCGCTAGATACTCTATAAGGGTTAATCCAAGCATGAAACTCAAGGTCTCTATCATGAGCAGCTTCTACCATGTATTTTAGAGGATCAAATCCGGGATCCTTTCCCTGAGTTCCTGAGACATATTTTGACCAAGGAAATTGATTAGAAGGATAAAAAGCATCTCCAAAAGGTCTTACATGAACAACTACTGCATTCATCCCAAGCTCTACAGCCTGGTCGAACATCTCGTCTATAACTGCATGGAAACGACTCTCTGTAAAGCCAAGCTTTCCAGTAGCAGGATCCTTTAACCTGTCGTTAAACTCCAGATAAGAGATCCATACTGCATTAAATTCATCTCCCTTTTCAGCTGCTTTAGCACTTAATGTTGCAAGCGGTGTCAATATAACATATATAAGAATAAGACTGATACAAACTAATTTTTTAAGAGTGTGCACTATCATAACCTCCTAAGTAACTAAAACAAATGACTAACTACAACGGAGGTTTTACCTCCCTCTCCTTATCTTCCGGTCGGATATAATTCAAATACCATCAGTAATGTTTCATAAATCGATTTAGCTGCTTCATACTGAAAGGTGGAATTAGTAATCTTGGTAAAATCATTTTTGTTTGACATAAAACCAAGCTCGACTAAGATAGCAGGAACAGTGTTTTTGTGTACTACTGTGTATTTTGCAGCCCGTGTACCGCGATTATTGGTTTTTAGTGAACTAGATAGATTATTAACGAATAGCTTAGCAAGGGTTTCACTATTAAGCCCAGCACTATTACGTTTATTGTTATTATTTGAATAATAAATCTCTGTACCATAGACTGATGTATTCGTATTTGCATTCATATGAAGGCTTACAAATAAATCAGCTCCAATCTTTTCGGCAAAGGCTGCTCTTTCGGCTAAGGATAAATCTACATCCGCTTCCCTAGTATAATAAACCTTAAGCTTTGAAGGGTCCGTATTAAAGAAATCCTTGCCCAATTCATATAAAATTTTGAAATTAATATTCTTTTCTCTTGTATTGTTATAAATAGCACCTGGAGCAGGACCTCCATGCCCTGGGTCCAGTACAACTATGTTCTTATATATATCCCTTGGATTAGCCACATTTACATAAATATAATTCGCGTCTACAAATAATTCATATCCCTGAAGTACCGATGTTGTCACCAATATCTCAGTGTCATAATTTGAATTTAAGAATACAGAAACATCACTAATTATATTTGAATTAACAATAACCGGATAACTATTCAGATATGATGTGTAATCTCCCGGTATACGTATAGCAAATCTTTGCTTGCTATACTGATCCTCATGCTTAATCTGACTGACAGTAAGACCAGCAGGGTTAGGGATGATTAGCTCATAATTACTCTGGTCACCAATTGGATATTGAGGTACTGCAGGTATCTCAGGCTGTGTAGGTGCCTCAGGTACATTAGGAACAATCGGTGTAAAAGGTTTATCCTTTTTAGGAAGCATAATAGTGTAATTATTGCCTTCCTCTACAATATAGTATTCAATATTGTCATTTAATCCTAGATACATATAGGTACTTTCTGCGTTATAGTATAAATTTGCATAAAGTATGCTATTAGCGTCTAAGAGATTAACATACTGATCATTCATTAACTTTTTAGTTTTTGGTAACTCTATGGTAATAAGTCCAGGTATCTGATTAATTACAACATTCAGAGGTTTATATCCGGTAAGAGTAACATAATCCATTACATCATTTGTTCCTATAGTTACTCCTTCCAAAAAGTTCTGATATATAGTGATATATAGAATCCTACTATCAGGTGATAATGACAAATCATATGAGAATTCCTCTGATATAAGATTAAGCTCCACTATGCTACTAGAGTTTACTCCATTATAGGCTACCAAAGTATCTGTAATTCCTCCGTTAAAAGCTCCTAAATGATATGTATTATCAATAATATTCATATTAGAAATATTGAGACGAATCTTTCTTCCCATAACATTCGAGCTAACAGTTGAATATTGACTGCTAGAGACTATAGCGTATGTTTCAGTGTTTAGCTTAATATTGCTATAATCTCTGGTTATAGAATAAATGCTACCATGTCCATCAGCTTTAATACCACTATCAATACTTTGAATCCCACTACTGATTCCGATATGATTATTAAGTCCTTCCCACTGTTGAAGAATTTTGCCCCTATCCCACTTAACTGCAGAATCACCCAACTCGGGTGCATTATCCTGAGTTTGATCTGGTGCATTATCCTTAGGCTGATCAGGTGCATTATCCTTAGGCTGATCGGGTTCATTATCCTTAGGTTGATTGGGCTTTTGCTCGGGCTGGGGCTTTGCTTCTTCAATAACATCATCCTTTCTGGATGTGAATATTGAAGTCATGGTGTTTTTATCCCAACGATAATCAAAACCAAGACAGGATGCTGTAAAGCTTCCCGGAACCATTACATAGGAAGTGCCTGCATCATGATTAGTCACAATCATAGGTGCGGTATCAAGAACCATCGCCCTGCCATTTAGGTGAGCAACGGGGCTTCCTATCTTCATTTCCAATACGTTTCCATTTCTGGATAATGTAATTGATTGGTCTTTGGAATTATACTTGTAAACCGCATTAATCTTAGTATCAGCAAATACTCTTTTCGCCCTAAGCATGGCTGTATTATTGGTTATAATGCTTGGCATCTTACCAAGGCTAATATTTTGTCCGTCAATGGTAACCTTTCCTAATGTGCCCTTATAATTGAATATATCCCCATTATCATATGTAAGAAGCAAGGGTTCCTGTTTTCCTGCTATGGAGACAGTGCTGGTGTTTTTGTTCCAAGTATAATCATAACCTAGATTCTCAAATACAAATCTGGAAGGAACAAGAATCTTTGTAACATTCTCCTTAACATACCTAATCTTTACAGGAGCTAAGGGTGCTGTTACCGCTTTACCATTGATATGGGCAGTCTTACTTCCTATCTTCATAACAATGGTAGTACCAAACTTAGATATGGATACTGTACCTGCAACTTTATCATATACACAGTCTGCTTTAATTGCAGATCTCGCAAATATATCCTTATAGGATACAAGAGCTATACCATTCTCAATTAATCCAGGTGTACTATCAACGCTGATTTTCTTGCCGTCATAAATCACCCTTACCTGAGTACTTGTATAGGTATATTCTTTTTTGCTTGTGTAATTGTAAATTCGAACTCCGGATGCTGCGATTACATGATTTTTTTGCATGACAAGCTGTATGCTTATAATAAGAAATGTTACTATCAGCATGCCCCACAACTTAATATTACGATTTTTCCGAAGCTTTTTGTCCTTTGTACTGTATAGAATCCTTTGAATCCAAATCTCCATCTTCTGTCATCACTCCCTGTATACAGCTAAGTCTTCAGTTATCTTTTTTCCGGTTTTTCTTTAGTATAATTTGTAGCAACTAATATAAAATCGATTTTATAATATATAAGCCACTTAACTCTTATATAAGACATATATTACAATAGTGTTAAAAAGTGTTAAAACTGTGTCATTTATGCATTTTTACATTATATATATAAAATAAATATAATATCTGATGTTCCCCCTCTATAATTTGTACCATAATATAACATGTTGGCCATTAAATAGTAAATACTACTCTTGTAGTCGTATATTTCTAAAGCAAATACTTTTATTCTACCGCAATCGAATGATTATTACATATTTTATAACATGCATCTTAAAATTATTACATTTGGTCTAATTTCTTTCTATTCCAATAGAATGGATAATTCTATTTAAATTCTTATAAAAATATGTTAAACTATTAGAAAGACTATAAGACAGAATGAAAGGTTATAGACTAAATGAAACTACAAAGATTAATGGGGTTTACCAGAAGAGCTATTGATGATTATAAGATGATCGATGAAGGAGATAAAATCGCAGTTGGTGTATCTGGAGGTAAGGACAGCCTTACTCTGCTCTACGCCTTAAGTGGCTTGAGAAGATTTTATCCTAAAAAATTTGAATTAGAAGCTATAACTGTTAATATGGGCTATAAGGAAGCTGATTTTTCAGGTGTTGCAAAATTATGTGATGAATTGGATGTTCCGTATACAGTTGTAGAAACAAATATTGCGGAAATCCTATTCGAAGAACGTAAGGAAAGCAATCCCTGCTCTCTATGTGCAAAGCTAAGAAAGGGAGCTTTTAATAATAAGGCAAAGGAAAACGGATGTAATAAGAAGGCATATGCCCATCATTACGATGATGTTATCGAGACTATGATGATGTCCTTATTATATGAGGGACGTTATCACTGCTTCTCTCCTGTTACATATCTTGATAGAATGGACATAACACTTATTCGTCCATTAATATATGTGGACGAGCAGGATATTATAAATTTTAGGAATGCATATCAGCTTCCTGTTGTAGATAACCCTTGTCCAGTCGACGGTTACACAAAACGTGAATATACAAAGCAGCTAATAAAAACATTAGATAAAGATAGTCCGGGTCTTCGTGAAAGACTCTTCACCGCAATACGAGAGGGCAACATACCCGGCTGGAAGTAATTCGGTACCAGGTACGGTACCTGGTACCAATGTAAACCATATTAACCAAATAAGTTGACAATTGTACCAGGTACCAAGATGAAAGGAGTATCATAATGGCGGAACAAAACTATCATGATCAGGTAAATATTGAAAATTCGGTTAAGCTACGAGCACTTCTAGAAAACTTACCAAGATTTTGTAAGGATTTCTTTAGGGGGATAGAACCAACCACCTCCTCTAGAACGAGAATTGCTTACGCTTACGATTTGGGAGTCTTTTTCGAATTCCTGACCAGTAATAATCCTATATTTAAGGATACTCCTATCACAAAGCTTGATGTAAGCATCCTTGACGATTTGACACCTCTAGATATAGAGGAGTACTTAGATTATCTTAATTACTATAAAACAGATGATAAGGAATATATCAATCGGGAGAACGGTAAGAAAAGAAAATTGGTATCACTGCGAAGCTTTTATAATTATTTTTATAAGAAAAGAATCATAAAAACTAATCCTGCTTCCCTAGTAAGTGTTCCAAAGCTTCATGACAAGGAAATAGTGCGTTTAGATCCGGATGAAGTAGCTCTGCTTTTGGATGAGGTAGAAAACCCTGAAAATCTTACAAAAACTCAAAAGAGATTCCATTCTAAAACAAAAAATCGCGACCTTGCACTGATGACTCTTCTTCTTGGCACGGGAATTCGTGTATCCGAGTGTGTTGGCTTAGACATAAATGACGTTGACTTCAATAATAACGGAATAAAAATCAGGCGTAAGGGCGGATATGAGGTAGTCGTATACTTTGGAGAAGAGGTAAGAGAAGCCTTACTTGATTATCTTGAAGAAAGAAAGCGACTTATTCCTGTGGAAGGCCATACAAATGCTCTCTTTCTATCTATGCAGATGAAAAGACTTGGAGTTCGCTCGGTTGAAAATCTTGTCAAAAAATATGCCAGTGGGGTGACCAAGCTTAAGACAATAACTCCTCATAAGCTCAGAAGTACATATGGCACAAGCCTTTATAGGGAGACAGGTGACATATATCTGGTTGCCGACGTGCTAGGCCACAAGGATGTAAATACAACTAAAAAGCACTACGCTGCCATTGAAGATAGTCGCAGACGCAGTGCAGCTAATATTGTGAAGCTGAGAAAGGAGTAAAAATAATGTATGCCACTAAAAAATGGTCCTATCTTTCTCTAGGTATTTTAGGTATAGTTCCAATTTCATTATATTTAGTCGAGGCTGACTATGGTTGGTCTCTTTGGAGAGCAGTCATATTTACAGCTTTTTGTTTTCTAGGTAGTGTATATTACTTCATAAAGGATAAACCATATAAGAAAAAGGATACTCCACATAGGAGATTAAATAGAGATAGAAATAATGACAGCCATAAAATTTAAAAAATAAACGATGTAACTATCGCTATCAAGGCACTTAGCAATGTACCCAATAAATAATATTCTGCAAAATTTTTATCCTTAGCTATCTTCTCATTTCGCGCAATAGATTTTGCTGTTAAGACCAATCCAATTGCGGAATATTGATTAATTGTAATCAAAAGAAGCATTATTATTCTTTCCAAGGTACCAATAATTCTTCCAGCCCTTTGATCTTTTTCTTGATCTTTTTCCTGGCTATTATCATCTGCCGGCTTATATTGCTTAATAAACTTCGCTATTATTATATTGGCAGGTTTATGTATTATCAATAAAGCACACAGCCAATAAATAACCTTAAGCTCAGATATACCGATAATATTGAAAAGTTCAGCGAATATGTAATTACCAGGTGGAGATACATTAGCTAATACAAGTGTAAATGCTATCACAAATAATATGATCATATGTAATATTTGATCAATTATAAATAGGTTTCTTTCTTGTATATCATCATTCTTGTCTTTTTTACTAATATTAAACTTAACTATATCAATTACACAATGCAATACTGATGCTACCGTAGCTCCTAATAAAATCTCGTACGATAATATTGGCAAAGTAAAGAGTATCATTGC
>LSQX01396351.1_pt1 | contig 11298 bp, 10 predicted proteins | sample 654561 | NCBI WGS metagenome assembly LSQX01 (sample SAMN04489861, study PRJNA283612) | anaerobic digester metagenome | isolation source: 4 biogas reactors fed with cattle manure at either 37C or 55C with and... | place: Denmark: Kongens Lyngby | collected 2014 | reverse complement strand
GGAGATGTCGTTCCAGTACTTGGCGATAGCCGCTTCTGGCAAACGGAAGTAGATCGGCGGAATCGCTGCGATGGCATGAACACCGAGCTTCTCGGCATGAGCGGCGAGACGCTGACTGTCTTTCGTATTGTTGCAAGCCACATGGGCGATGACGATCACTTCCTGACCAACTTCGTCCATGACGGCTTGAAGTGTTAACTCGCGCTCTTCGGGCGACAAGTAAATGCACTCGCCCGAGGATCCGCCGACATACAGACCTTGAACGCCTTCATCCGCCAAGTAGCGGGCCAGCTGTTTCGTACGCTCGACACTAACCTGACCCTCATCGTCATAACAGGCATAAAAGGCCGGGAAAACACCTTGATAGATTTCACTAGGATTCATCTTTATCATTTCCTCATTCTAAATCATTGAATTCTTCGACGTCTGGCAATCAGACAAGCCTATTCTACCCCTAACTGCGCGTTATTTCAGCCGTCTGCTTCTTTTAATCTGCTATGATGGATTTAATAAGCAAAGGAGAACCCCGCTATGAGGTATTTGACAAAGGAATGGTATCGACTCTGTGCGCTGACAGATCTCCATAGTGATCTGACAATCCACGCCCAAGCGCTTGAAAAGAACGATTTGTTTTTCGAAACAGTTTACGCAGAAAAAGAAGCCGGGCATATAGAGATGGAGAAAGAGGTCTACGACACAGACCCGCGCTTCATGCTGGAAGGTGCAAGTTCTCCTCACCTTTCTTTGAAAGCACTCTTTCACGACTTAGCCCTCGAATCCGATGACATCTTCATCCCGCAATTGAGTGATAAAGAACGATCGGCGATTGATGAACAGATCGCAGCCTTTGACAAGCGTCCGCCCTTCGACCCCGTGCCGGCTCGCGGCGGCTTTTGCGAGCAATTCGAGCGCAGGCTGGTTGAACTCGCCGGTAATCTACCCTTCGATATTTTGGCACGCATCGCCGATCAGCGCGTTTACGCCTTGGGTTTTTGCAGCCGGGAAGTCTACGGTTTGGTCAAAGATCTCAGCGAAGCCAACGAAGCCGAAGTGGTCCGTCGGCTGGAAGCCTTCGAAAAAGCTCAAATGAACGAAGATCTGACGCCGGAGCTGGCCGAGAATTTCGGTGCACACGACGCCAAGGTACTCGACTTAGAGATCGCAGGTGATGTAACACTGACCCTGGATCCCGAAGGCAGCTTCAGCGAATTTAGTGAAATTCGTTTTACCAAAGCGGAGATTTTGAAACTAGAAGGACCTATCGTACAGAGCTACTGGATCTATAATGAGCTCTATCGCGTCAACGATCAATACGAAGCGCATATCCTCTTCTCCGGCGGCGAGGTGGACGATTTAGCGGAATTAATTGTTCGCTCGGATGACATCGTCATGAAATAAGGAGTGCCACAGATGGATGTTTCGATTCGTCCCCTGAAGCCTGCGGAATACAAACTGCTGGATGACTTCCTCTACTTGTCCATCTTTCAAGAAGAAGGCAAAGAACCTGTCCCGAGATCCGTCCTAAACGATCCGACCGTGCGGCTCTATATCCAGAATTTCGGAAGCGCCAAGGACGATTACAGCCTCTGTGCCGTACGAAACGATGACGTTCTCGGCATCGTCTGGGCTCGAAATATCAACGGCTACGGTAGCATCGATGGCCAAACACCGGAACTCGCGATCGCCGTCAGGCCCGCTTACCGCGGTCAGGGTATCGGCTCTGCACTCCTGGCAGCGATGCTGCAGACACTGGAACGTGCCGGTTACAAATCCTGTTCCTTATCCGTCCAGAAACTAAATCGGGCACACAAACTCTATTTCCGGTTCGGCTTTGACATATATCGCGAAGACAAAGAAGAATATGTCCTGATCCGAAACTTTGGAGATTTGTCATGAAAGAGCGTCAACCGAAGCGAGTCCCCCTGTGGACCGGAACATTCATCGGCCTGATGGTCGTCCAGTTTCTCTTCTTTCTGGGCTTTCAGATTCTCTTACCGACACTACCGACTTACGCGGCCGAACTCGGTGCCAACGAAGGCGGCATCGGTCTCGTCACCGGCCTCTTCACGTTATCCGCGACCTTGATCAGACCGTTGGCGGGAATCTTCACCGATCGCTTCGGCAGACGCGGTATTTTTCTCATCGGTATGCTGGTCTTTACCCTCTCGATCCTCTCTTACGCCTTTATTGTCAGCTTGTCATTTCTGCTCGTGATTCGTTTCGTCCATGGCATGGGCTGGGCTTTCACCAGCACGGCTGCCGAGACGGCTTCGACAGATAACATACCGCGCGAACGCTTCGCCGAAGGACTTGGCTTCTTTAGTTTGGCGAGTAGTGTAGCGATGGGTGCGGGACCGCTACTCGGGATCTTTCTGGTCAATCAATTCGATTACCAAACCATGTTTTATATCGTAGCTGCTCTCTGTGCCTCCAGTATTACGCTCTCTTTTTTCATCAAGTATAAGAAAAAAGCAACGAAAATCGAAACGACTACTCGTGTTCGCTTTGATCCTAAAAGCCTCAAGCCGGCCGCCTTGATTTTCTTCGTCACAATTTCTTTTGGCACGATAATCAGCTTTCTGGCTGTGCATACAGCGGAATTGGGTATTGAGAATATCGGTTTTTTCTTCACACTCTTTGCCGTGATGATGGTGATCGCACGTCCGGTTTGGGGCTTGATCATCGATCGCTTCGGTTTCATACCGGTGGTCGTTCCCGCTATCCTTTTACTCGTTTCTGCCATGGTTATTCTGTCCCGGGCGGAAGATTACGGGGTTTTCCTCGTAGCGGCTCTGCTCTACGGGACCGGGCTGGCCGGTGCGCACTCGTCCTTCCAAACGATGGCGATTATGACTGCATCTGCTGATAAACGCGGTGCGGCAAATGCCCTTTTCCTGACTGGTTTCGACGGCGGACTGGCCATCGGTGCGATCCTCTTCGGCTTTTTGGCCTCGAGTGTCGGCTACGCGACGATGTACCTTATCGCCGCAATTTCACCGCTGATTGCTTTGCTATTATTCCTCTTTGGTACACGTACCGAAACAGAAGAAATAAACGAAACAATCGCCACCACCTCGTTGGAGGAGTGATGGCGATTGCTGTGTTAGCTCGTAATTTTCTGGATCATTCATTCTTTTCAAGCTGCACGATGATTTCCATGGCTTCTTTCATGTCGTGATTGAACCATCCGCTGGCTTGGATCCGTTTGATCTTTTCCTCCGGGAGTCTGTATCTGATGACTTTCGCGGGTGCACCGACCGCAATCGCATACGGTGGAACATCCTTCGTAACGACGGCATTGGCACCGATAACGGCCCCGTCACCGATCGTGACACCCTGCAGCACAACTGCGTTCGCACCGCACCAGACGTCGTTTCCGATAACCGCGGCTGTCGTCTCCATCGAGTGATTGATCATGCGCTTGCTGATGTTCTGGTAGGTCGTGATGAAGTTAATGCTGTGCTCGCCTTGACCCATTTTCACACCGGGCGCAATCGAACAGTAATTCCCGATCACGGCATGTTTGATCATCACATATTGACCGAAGTAGTTGTTGTTGCCAATGGTGGCAACCTCGATCACCGAGACACCGTGTTCAAATTTATTATGTTTGCCGATCTTACCGTATATACCTTTTTTGCCACTCAAAATGCGCACCATGCGACGCGCCGCTTTTTTTACCAGATCAATTTTACTCATATCTTCCCATCCAGAATGTTTTTACCGCTATCTTTTTCGTCCTTCTTATTAATATATACCAAACGGAGATCGCCGACTTGCCAGGCTTCACCGGAATGGATCACTTTATTACTCAAAATTCGCTCGCCGAACTGTAAGAATCCGGGTGCTTCGGCACGCACAATCAGATCACTATGATCACCTTGTTTACCGAAGACGGCAGCCCAGCCGGAGCTGATTCGATTCTTAACAGGCAGCGAAACCTGTTCGAAATGGATCGTGATTTTATAACGAGATTCGGGAATTGATAAGTCCGCATCCTTTTGCTCTTCTCCTAAAACAACTTTGGCTTGCGCTTTCTTGAGACGATTCAACTGAAACCAGTATTCCGGATTTGAAGCACGACTGCTCTGCTCTTTTTCTCGAGGCTGTTTCCCTTTATGAATAACCGCCGGGGCCGTTTGTTTGTTTCGATCCTGCCAGCTGATCTCTAGTACACCACTCAATAGCGTGTTTGGTAATATGCGGATATAATAGCCGGCGAGACCGCCTAGAATGAAAAGCATGAAGAGAGCGATCAGCAGAATCAAGATCGGCAGATAAGGCGTAAATCCGCTCAAAACATTAGCGACTATCCAGGATCGTTTATTCAGCAGCTCTATCTCAACGTGCAACGTTTCTTGTTCGAGCAGGACATCCTGATCTTCAACCGTGACGGTTAAGTCAAGCGCCGCCAAGTCGGCTTCGGCATCGCTAACTTGACTGACTTTCAGCGCTAAAGTTTTACTCTCTTCCGGCGCGAGAATATGCTCCGGATTAACTAAGTTATAGTTTTCGTCTAATAGTGCAAAGTTGATCTTTTGCCGGAATGGGGATTGATTGCTCACGTTTACTTGAAGTACATTTTCTTGACCGGTAAACCAGGTAGCGTTATCCGCTGTGATTTGGATACTGCCGGGTGTTGCGATCACGACTTGTCCCAATTCTCGAGAACTGGAAAAATCGATATCGGAAAAGCGGCCTTCCAGATACACGACAGCCTTGTAATTACCCGTGGCGGCGTAATGCAAGACCCCGGTCCAGTGTTCATCCGCAGCCTTGGCGTCGCCATTTGTGCCATCATTGCTGAACGAGGCACTTAGCAGTTCACCTGCAGAACCGTCTTCCGGTATTAACTGCAACTCGAATCGGCTGACATCAAGCGTATTACCCGGTTTGAGCAAAATATCGTTCGAGCGAATTTGTGCGGTTACGAGTTGTTCTTTGCCAAAACGATGCGGCTCCGTACCGGTGTAGAAATCGATTTGAATTTGAGGTAGATTTTTGATGCGAAAATTTGATGTGCTGTTCGATATAAGTTGCCCGTCCAATTCCAGCGAAACATCGATCTTGTAATCGCCAAGTTCCGTCAAAACCGGAATCTCTCCGACAAAGAGATTTTCGTCAAAACTCAATTCGACAGGTGTGGATGTAAACCCGTCAGGATGTAAAAGAGTGGCGCTGACCGAATAGCCATCTGCCTCGGCGATCGATAAGCCGGAATCGTTTAGAATCTCGACTTGGACCGCTATGGCCTCGTTACTGGCCTGCTGCGTGTTAGTCAGCGGAGATAAAATAGTCGGTTTCGTATGCAAATCTTTATCTGCATATACGCCGAGCGCACCTATCCCCTCGATATTCACCGTCCACAGCCCTTGTGCGGCGGTGGTCGATGTCGGCTCGATGACAATTAAAGAGTAGTCTTGATGCTCGTTGATATAGCTCTGGCGCGCTTGATTCGCACCGCTCGGAGGCTTGATATCGATCTTCTTACCTTTCATGCCGGGATGTGCGAGGAAAAGTTTAATTTGACTCGTATGTTCATCTACACTGAGGGGTACACTATGCTGCATCTGATTCGCAGTAAGTGTATGGTTTTCTTCGAGAATCAACGTGCGGTTTTTCACTTCGCGTATTAGGTGGTATAGGCCTAACTCCAAGCGCAGCGGGGAATCCAAAAGAACGACTTGGCCTTTCGTCATCATGGCCATGTCGTCCAGTACTTCCCGGTTCACATCAACACTGAAGCCAACGGAATATAAAGGATAGGAAAGATCCGCGAAGGTCTTGGTCTCATCTTTCAACTCATCCATATAGGCGCGCATGATCACGGGATTTTCATAGTCCTGCCAGTCCGGTGAAGGTTCGCCGTCGGTCACGATGACAACCAAAGGTCTCGTTCCTGCCGGACGTTTGTCCAGCTCCTCGCGCGCTAACCTGAAGGCTGCGAGGTAATCAGAATCCCCACCCGCGACCAGGGCTGTATCAAGCTGATTCTTTTGTTTTTGTCTGGCATTAGCGCTGCCCAGTTTCGTTAAGGGCCATATCTTCTCCGCCCCCGTGTCAAAGGTTATCAGACTCAGATAATCATTGGCACCGAGCAGATCGATAAAAGAACGCAAGGCAGTATAGCGCAGCATATCGGGATCGGATTCCAGCATGCTGGTGGATGTATCGGCAAGCAGGACGACAGCAAGCGGTGCATCATCCTCATATGAGGCATCACCGGCGGCATGAATATTTGAACTTGTAAAAGTGAGCCCCCATGTAAGACAGAGACTCAATATGATCAGGAAAATAAAGAAGCGACAGCTCGTTAGAGGATTGTTTTTACTTCGTCTATTTTTATTATCTGTTTTAAACCGGCTATGGTTCATAGTCTGCCTCCTCTTCCTTCCTTATTATACGTTAATCCTTTCCTTCTTGATGCCGCTTTCAATTAAGAATTAAAACGACTATGGTGCCGGACTAGAAGTGTCTCCATCAGTTCGTTTAAGATCATTCTACGGTATTAACCGTACTTATATCCCCGGCAACCATGCCCTGAGACAACCCTTACTTTCACCTGATGAAAAACCTACCTGCATGCAAAACATCATGACTTTGTACATATTTATGCAATTAGTAACAATTAGCAACTAGCAGATCAAGGACATCATTTCCTTACGAGTCAGCTTTTCTCTATCGCGACAACGATTGGAATACCAGTATCATACTGGGATTTATTATCATCTTTCTGCTACCACAAATTTAGTTTTTCAAAGAGATTCATGATATATACCACATTGAAATATTAAACTCAGGATGAATATATATTCAAATATGATTATGATGAAATTTAAGACAGAGTTAACGATTTATTAACAATTTGCTTCAATCAGCTTAACATCATACAACTTAGCGAGATAAATAAATACCGATTGGCCATAAGAAAAAATAGCCACTCGTAGTTATATGGGCTGCATACGAGTGGCTAGATCATTTTCTCTCGAATCAACTCTTAGACTTCATTCCAGATACGCTTCAAGTTATCCAGCGATACCTTCGTGCCATAAAGGCAATCTTCCATACCTTCGTACTCGATATAGATGTTGCCGTCGAAACCGGACTCCTTGATGTCCTTGATGATCCTACGAATGTCCAGATCACCCTGACCCAGGATCGAACCGCGCAGGTAACTTCCCTGTACGGAACGGAACCAGGAGTTGGAACAATCAAACTGTTTCGCGTCACCCGGATCGCGATCGGACGGACGGATGTAGAAATCCTTCATGTGGATGGTATGGGCATACGGCAGACTCTTCTTCACCGCAACTTCTGCGATCTCATCGACACAAACGAAGTTCCCGCAGTCAATCTGACCACCGAAGTTCTTACCCTTCATCGCTTCGAAGATCTGAGCCGTACGCTCGGAACCGTTGATATGAAAGCCGTGATTCTCCAACAGAATCGTCATGTCATACTGCGCCGCATAATCGCAGAGCATTTCATAGGTTTCGACAACTTTAGGCAACTCCTCAATGAAATGAGCGGTCGTATTGGTCTCGATCGGTCTACGGAAAGCCGAACAGTCGATACGAATCGTAGGCACGTGCAGCTGGTGGGCGATATCGATGTAGGTCTTGACGCGCTTGATCTCGGCTTCGTACTCTTCATCGGTCAATTGGAGGAAGTTCGCGTTGAGCGAGAAGTTATTGATCTCCACGCCGGCTTCTTTGGCAGCCTCGAGGCACTTATCAATCAGAGAGGGATCATTGATATAGTCGATACCGAAGGGCACGATCTCAATCGCCTCCGCCCCCTGCTCGGCCAGCCACTTGATACCCTCCATCGGGGTCATCTCGCCGGCATAAAATTTTCTGCTGATACTGTAAATACTTACACCAAATTTTGGCATATATAGCTCCTTTAGGTTCTTGATAGATCGGATTAGTTACGGTTACCATGGTACCATAACTGACTCTTTGCTTTACTTATCTTTCAATGTTACTTCTACGACTGTATCTCTCAAATCGGGCAAAGGATAATTGTCAAAGCTGCTCGGGTTCAGAAAGAAAAACGCGTGCTGACCGTATTCCGCCAGATTCCAGTAATGACTGACCTGCAGCTCGCTCTTATCGGCCAAACGACGAAGCTTCTCCACGCGATCAGCCATATCGGACAAGCACAGGCCACCTGCCTGCGGCTCGAAGATGTGAGCATAGAGCTTGTTGCCCTTTTGCGTGAAACGACCCCACTCGGGCTTGGGGAACTCCGAAATACCACAGCCGTAGATGCTCTCGTGATTCTCTGCCATCCACTCCCCGACTTCTTCGAGGATTTCTACAGACTCCTTGGGAATGCGGCCTGTGGCATCAGGACCCACGTTCAAGAGCAGGTTACCGTTCTTGGACACACATTCGACCAGCATGCGGATGACAAGCGCTGCGTCCTTGTAATGCTTGTCTTCGGCTGCATAGCCCCAGTTGTTATTAAGCGTGATACAAGCTTCCCAAGGCACATAATCCCCCAACTCATTCGTGATGCCCTGCGGCGGGATCATCTGCTCCGGACAGGCGAAGTCGCCCGCGAAGTTCGACGGATTCGCCGTCAGGATCGTGCCGGAGTGTTCACCTGAACCTTCCAGTCGGTTATCGACGATGAGATGAGGCTGCAAGCTACGCACCATCTCCATCAGCTCTTCGGCCTTCCACTTCTCTCCGGCCATATGCTCGTAAGAAAAGTCATACCACATGATGTCGAGGTGACCGTAGTCAGTCAGAAGCTCACGGATCTGGCCGTGCATAAACTCCAGATAGCGGTCGAAATCGCGGTGATCGTTCTTCTGATTCTCGTCGTCACGATGCGGATGCTGGCGATCGCCATAATGCGGGAAATCCTCATGCTTCCAGTCGATGATCGAAAAGTACAGACCTACCTTGATGCCCTCGGCTCGGAAAGCATCCAGGAACTCTGCAACGAGGTCTCGCTTGGCCGGTGCATTGGTCGACTTGAAATCACTTAGCTTCGTATCCCACAACGCAAAGCCATCGTGATGCTTAGCGGTCAAGACGGCATAACGCATGCCGGCCTTTTTTGCTAGTTTAGCCCACTCTCTCGGATTATAGTTCTCGGCCGTGAATTCGTCGAAATAAGTCATGTATGCATCGTGCGGCATACGCTCACGGCTCCTCACCCACTCACCGCGCGCGGGGATGGCGTAGAGGCCCCAGTGAATGAACATACCGAATCGGGCTTCGTTGAACCAAGCGGTGCGCTTCGTGCGCTCCAGGATATTCTTATTAGTCATAACTAGTCCTTTCTTGAATGAAGATCATGTTTGAACGGTTATATCTGATATAGCTAGTATAGTAGATCATTTCATCATTTAGGTAAATCAGGGCAAGCCTAGATTGATCTGGTATTTATTGAAGTCCTGTTTCTATCAAAGAAATGGAGATCGTCATGGCCTGGATGATCCTTTCCAGACGGATGTAAGTCGCATGTGTTTCCGCGAACTTCTCTTGTCCTTTTCCGCATTTTCTGATGATGGATCGCAGCGGTTCCAAGGCGGCTTCTCGTTCGCTCCTGGTAAATAACGCCGACTGTCCTTTGCTTTTTACGAACTCAAGAGCAATTGACAGAGCCTTGATTCGATTCACCAATAGTGAATGCTGAGAAGAACCGGGCTTGAATTTCGTGATCATCTGCTCACAGTTTCTGATTAATGCCGATATCAGATCACCGCTTGCCTGCAACTCAGCTTCCGAATAGCTACACATTACCCCATCACCTCTTGCTTAAGAACTGAAAACATGATCTGCACCATGAAACAGCGCCTTCATTATAGCGAGATTATAATTGAATATGGAATTAAAAGCCGATCTATGGAGAAAAAAACAATGAAAAAATTACTGACTATAGTACTCGCATTTGCCTTGATCCTGCCGTTGACAGCTTGCGGTAAAGGCGGACTAAAGCAAACGTCAAATCCGTCAAGTGAAATGATAAACACGGAAGATAATCAAGAAATAGAAAATAGCACAACGGAAGAAGTTAAGATCGGTATAGAAGTTGACAAGGATTTGCGCACCGTCGAGATTACCATTCCGGCTGATCTGGTTGGTGATACATCAAAAGAAGAACTCAGAAAGAAAATTGAAAAAAGCGGTTTTGATTCTTATACGCTAAACGCCGATGGATCGGTCACCTATAAGATGTCTCGAGTAAAACATCAGGCGTTTCTTGACGATTTCAAAGAAGACATCGACGAGATGATTGCAAACACGATCGATAACGAAGATAGCTCGGTGACCAAAATCACCTATAACGACGATCTCACAGCTTTCACGATCACGGTGGACTCTGCGAAGTATACCATGTTTGATACGATGAAAGCCTACTCGTTTTTCGCGATGGGGTCATTGTATCAGAGCTTCAGCGGCGTCGACCTTGATAAGATTGATGTCAACATTCGTTTCATCGATGAGAATGGCAAAGAATTGGCTGAAGAATCGTATAAAGAATGGTTCAAAGATCTACGCGATGCGATCGAAGATGGTCAAGACTGAGTAAACGCCTTTAGCTACGAAATAATTTTCCAACACAAAAAGAGCCGATCACCAGTTCAACTGATGATCGGCTGTGATCTACTTGGTACCTATACTTTTTCTTATGATAGCTCCTGATCAAGCAGCGATCGCATATGGGGCAAAGCTGGTATGCTTTACCTTCCACTGCTTGAGCTTGATACCCAGCCAGAAGCCATAGATACCGATCGTGATAAAGGTAAGAACCCACCACTTGATCCAGTGGCCGAACAAGCCCATAGCTGTTCCGTTAAATTCCAGGCGTACACCGTCTACCACCGTATGTTTGGCTTCCCAACGATATATCAAGCAAATAGCCCAAGGAGAGCAAATCCCTAAGGTTAATACGCTCACCAGTGCTCCCAACAAGGTGTAACCAATTAACTGCAACAGCCCGCCGTCAAAATAAGAATCCATTTTATCTCCTCATCGATCATTCAGTACTATGATCTTACTATATTAAGCAAAGAGATCAAACAGAGATTAATCGCAGGTCCACTGACCGTCAACGATTGAGCATGCGCCACCGACATTTTCGAGATCTATTGTTTGAAGTTTATTAAGTGGTATACCTTCCTTGTCGGACAACTCTTGGAGAATCTTTTCGAGCTGCTCTTGGGGAATGGCGCCCGGCAGCGCATATTTCTGATTGACGACAAGTGTCGGTGCGCTGTTAACACCATAGGTTCTAGCCAACTGCAGATCCGCCAATACCTGTCTCTTATACACATCT
>LSQX01129447.1_pt2 | contig 11298 bp, 10 predicted proteins | sample 654561 | NCBI WGS metagenome assembly LSQX01 (sample SAMN04489861, study PRJNA283612) | anaerobic digester metagenome | isolation source: 4 biogas reactors fed with cattle manure at either 37C or 55C with and... | place: Denmark: Kongens Lyngby | collected 2014 | reverse complement strand
ACTACATGTGGCATGTGCAGTGTTCAGTGATTGTGATTATTTTATAACAACTGACAGAAAATTACTAAATATTAGAATAAAAGAGATAAAGATAAATAATCCTATTGATTTCGTTATTGAAATGGAGGGATAACAATGAGGGCAGATGCAGTTATAAGGCAAGAAGGGATGAATATATTAATTGAAAAACTGGGTAAGGTAGATGCTGAAAGATTCNNAGAACCTTTTGATTATACAAAATGGCAAAATGGCCTATTTGAAGATTTAACAGTTAGGGAATTGAGCGAGAAGGCTACGGAGTATATAAAGAATAATGAAAGATATTAGAATGCACACTGGGGACAGGTTCCAAATTGCAAAACATGATGCATTGTTTGATAAGGTAGGCTGTAAAGCCACGGGGATAAAGCCACGGGGACAAGTCCCGTGGCTTTCCTATGTTTTGCAATTTGGAACCTGTCCCCAGTGTGCATTAAATGGGACATATACAAATTGTCATAAATGACAAAAAGATATGAAGCGTTGGAGATGGCTTTTTTTGCTTCACTTATACAGCAGGAGGCGTATATATGCTAATTGATACTAATTTAGATGATTTCAAATTAAGATTTGCAGAGGCAGAAGATGTTTCATTAGTTTTGGAATTTATAAAGGAACTTGCTGATTATGAAAAAATGTCAAAAGAGGTTGTGGCGACAGAAGAAATTTTAGCTGAATATTTATTTGAGAAAAAAATGGCCGAGGTTATTATCGGTGAATATAAAGACAAACCGGTTGCTTTTGCATTATACTTTCACAATTTTTCTACCTTTCTGGGGAGACCGGGTATCTATTTAGAAGATTTATATGTTAAACCCGAAATGAGGGGGAAAGGTATAGGGGAGATTATGCTTTCTTTTATTGCTAAATTGTGTGTAGAAAGAAAATGCGGGAGATTGGAATGGTGGTGCCTAGATTGGAATCAGCCATCAATCGAATTTTATAAACGGATGGGCGCGGCTCCAATGGATAAATGGACGGTATACAGAGTATGTGATGATGCGTTGGAAAAATTAGCTATGAAATTCAGTAAATGAATTTTGTCTACATACGGCGGCATCCTAATGTGGCAAACAAAGCGTCCCCATGCCGCATACGGCGGCATCCTAATGTGGCAAACAAAGCGTCCCCATGCCACAAAGCGTCCCCATGCCGCATCGTGATGTTATCCATTGCAGATTACTGTTTTAGATGGTATTATACGGGTATAACAACACTATATATAGGAAGCTGCCGTATATGGCTGCTTCTTAATAATGAGGGGGTATAAAAATGAAGGGCGATCCTAAGTTAATCAGTGCGTTAAATTCACTGTTGGCTGACGAACTGACATCCATTAACCAGTACATAGTCCATGCGGAGATGTGTGAGGATTGGGGCTATGAAAAGCTTCATGAACATTTTGAAAAACGGGCGATTGATGAGATGAAGCACGCTGAAATACTCATCGGGAGGATACTTTTCCTTGAAGGCTCACCTATTGTGGACAACCTGAAAAAAATTTCTATAGGCAAGGAGGTACCTGAACAGCTCGAAAATGATCGGCTTGCAGAGGTGGAAGCCATTTCCGCATACAATGCCGCAATTAAACTGGCCGGTGAAGTAAATGATTTTGCCACGCGAAAGATATTGCAGGAAATACTGAAAGACGAAGATGAACATATGGATGAAATTGAAGAATTGCAGGATCAAATTGATCATATGGGCCTTCCTATGTTCTTAACCACTAAAATGTAACAGGCGGGCTTGATAAAAGTGAATTTTAGCTGCAATAAAACAAGGGGCCATGATTGTCAGAAAATAATGGCTCTTTGTTTTGTTAAACAATCTGGAGTTAGTGCCCGTTGTAAATAATACATTGTATCCTTGATTGCAGGCAAAAATTCTTGTAACTATTAAATGTTATAAAATCGTTGAAGAATTCGGCAAAATTTATCTTTACAACACTCAATGGATTATTTCCTCTGTATCACTCCATCAAAGGCTTTCATAAATCTGTTTATAATGGGTCAGCTGGCCATTATAAAAACGAAGGTTTTGATTTAATGACATTCAGGGATCATAATATGGTTACTTTTACCGATGATGATGGAAATGAATTCCAGCTTGAATGTAATGAAAGATATTATGTGCCTTGTGAAATTACCTGGCTGCTTAAATCCCTAGGCTATAAAAAGATAGAAATATTCGGAGCAAAATTGGGTGCTTTTTCAAGGGATGATGGGCTTTCAATAGAGGATTACGAAATGCTTGTAGTGGCTGAAAGGTAAGTTGGGGAATATGCCCGTCCTTCAGACAACAATAAAAAACGCCCGCAATTTGGCAGGCGGTTTACTTCCGCAAGTTGCTCATAACCGCCTTTGCAGGTGGCTGATGCTATGCCATGTTAATTTAAGTCTTGCTAAAAAACCGCCGCGACAGCATTTCCCAATCTTCCATAAAACGAGATGTAAGATTAGGTCTCCTTCTTACCGCTAACGGATGATAGGACACAACAGACGGATAGCCCATTATCGTATGCCATGCCCCTCTCAGATTTTTTACATGGGCCTCATTGTCATCAAAAACTGACTGAACCACAACATCCCCTAAATAAACAACAAATTCGGGTTGCATTTTCTTTATTTGTTGAATAAGGAATGGTTTGCTGAACGCCCTCGCCCTTACCTTGTCGTATTGGCGAAGGGGCCTGCATTTCAGTAGATAGGTTATATAAACATTATTCACATCTAAGCCTACTCTGTATATTGCCGTTTGTAATGTTTGCCTTGTCCCACAGACATATTCCCTGCCCTCTTTATCTTCCCTCGCCCCCGGATTGTCTAAAACAACCACGATAGGCGCTTTAGGATTTCCTTCGCCCCAGATAACACGTGATTTTTGTGTGCATACTTCGCATTGTTTATAATCAACTGCTTCCACAGGTGCTTTATCTTCCGGCCAAATTATCGGCGTAAAATTTGAATCCATAGTATATATCTCCGTTCTCTGGTAGGGTCATTTGTTTGTAATACACTATTTATATAAGATATTATGTTCTATTTGCAAGATATTTACTCAGAGGTAAACCTGTAATTCCCCTACAAGCAAACAAAAGGCTATCATTTTGTATTTCCATGAAAAAAACCTTGATTTTTCGAAATATAGTTATAAAATATATGTGATTATATAGGAGGATAAGATGCGAAAAAATGCGAACACGATACTAAAGTTAATAGTTAGCGGATTTATATTATGTATTGTATTATCTTTTGTTTGTAATAAAATTCCATCTGCTAAAAGGTACATTGGTGAAAAAATGGGGAAGGCAGTCATGAAAAATGTCTTTAATATAAAAAACAAGGACAAATCCGGGAAATGGGCAAAGGATATTCCGGTTTTAATGTATCATCATCTTTTAAGGGATGATGAAAATCCCTATAAGGATAACGGTGCGGTTTTACCTGTAGAGACCTTTCAGGAACATATGGGTTTATTACATAAGAATGGATACTATACTATCGGGTTGAATGAATTGGAGAGGTTCGTGAAGGGAGAAATTAACCTTCCCGAACGAAGTGTGCTTATTACGTTTGATGATGGGTATAAAAGCAACTATGAATATGCATATCCCATTTTGAAGGGATACGGGTTCAAGGCGGCGATTTTTCTTATTTCAAGCTGGAATACTGATGAGGTTGTATCTTTTGATGCCGGTGATTTGCAATATTTGAGTTGGAATGAAATTGAAAATAGCAAAGATGTGTTTGAATATGCCTCGCATACACATGATTTGCATAAGTTGGATGAAAACGGGCAGGGTTGTCTTGTCACAAGGCCATTGGATGAAATAGAGCAGGATCTGGAAACGAGCATGAAAATATTAGATACGGCTTATTTAGCTTATCCATATGGACATTATAACAAACAAACACTGAAAATATTAAAAAAATTGGGTTATCGAATGGCTTTTACCGTTAAACCGGGCAGGGTAAGGCCCGGAAATTCTTTATTGGAGCTGAATCGATATGCAATTTTTCCGGGTATCTCCCGGGAGGATTTTGAAAGAATGATAGGTTTGTAATAATCATTTCTATATAAACGGAAACGGGCTTCGAATAATTTATTTACCTTTCTATTTCCGGCAGCCGTCTTTTCATTTCCAATCCCCCGCGATAACCCCTCCACTCTCCGTGTTTGCCGAACATACGATGGCATGGAGCCACGATTAACGTTGGATTAGCCCCGATGGCGGTGTCTACGGCCCGCGCAGCATCCGGCTTGTGGATATTTTCAGCAATCTCCGCATATGTGGCATCCCGACCAAAAGGGACCTTTAGGGGTTCATCCCAAACTGTTTGTTGGAATTCAGTGCCGCGCAGGTCTAATGCTCCATTATTCTCCACCGTGAAATATTAATCCTATAGTAAATTAGTATTCCCCTTGTTTTATTCTTTACTCATTTTTGATGTTAATGGCATTTCTACCTATTTTAAATTCTCTTTTAACAATTTAATAGTGGTCTCCGGATTGGCTTTTCCTCCGGTTTTACCCATTATCTTGCCAATTATTGCTTGTAAGGCCTTTTCTTTTCCTCCTTTATATTCCTTAACTGCTTTTTTGCTACTCGTTATAGCTTCTTGGATTATAGGCAGGAGGGTGTCAACATCATTAATTTGTTCCAGGTCTTTTTCCTTTACAATTACTGAAGGTGATTTATCCTCTTTTATCATTTCCTCTAGAATCTTTTTGCTTGTACTGCTGTTTATTGTTCCATCTTCCAGTAAATCAACTAATTCAGCTAAATGTTTATATGAAAAAGGTGCCGCGAAATCGTCAGTATCTACAATTCGGAATACTTCCGTAATCATTATATTTGCCAGAGTTTTGGGGTTTTTGCATAGTTTAACTGCCTTTTCAAAGTAATCCGCGATATCTATTGATGAGATCAATTGCTCTGCATCATAACTATTCAGGCCGTATCTCTCCATATATAATTTTTTTCTTACATCCGGCAGGTCGGGTAATGTTTTTTTCAGTCCTTCTATTCTTGCTTTATCTATTACTATGGGCATTAAATCCGCATCCGGCAAATATCTATAATCCTGTGCATCTTCTTTGCTTCTCATGGAAAAGGTCTTTCCGCTATCTTGGTCAAAACGCCTGGTTTCCTGTATTATGGTTCCACCGTCTTTTATTTCCTTGATTTGTCTTTGTGCTTCATATTCTATGGCTCTCATAACAGATTGGAAGGAGTTCAGGTTTTTCATCTCCGTTCTTGTACCATACTCCTTTTCTCCCTTTTTCCTGACAGACAGGTTCACATCGCATCTAAAGGATCCCTCGTTCATTTTACAGTCCGATACTCCTATATACAGCATTATGGCACGAAGTTTCTGTAAAAATGCCCTTGTCTCTTCTGCCGACCTCAGATCCGGTTCGGAAACAATTTCTATTAGTGGCACCCCGCTGCGGTTGTAATCTACCAAGGTACCCAGACCATCTCTGTGAATCAGCTTTCCCGCATCTTCCTCTATATGGATTCTGGTAATTCCTATAGTTTTTTTGTTTCCCCCCACTTCAATATCCAGACGTCCGTTGTAACAGATTGGCAGTTCGTCCTGGGATATTTGATAGGAAGTCGGCAGGTCAGGATAGAAGTAATGCTTTCTGTCTTGTTTACTGTTTTCGGCGATTTCACAGTTTGTGGCCAGCCCTGCCTGTATAGCATAGTTTACAACTTCTTCATTCAACACGGGCAATGTTCCGGGAAATCCCATACATACCGGGCAACAATGGGTATTCGGTTCACCGCCAAATTCTGTAGTACAGGCACAAAATATTTTTGTCTTTGTTTTCAGCTCCACATGAACTTCTACTCCTATTACTATTTCGTAATCTTTATCCATTATTTCTCACCTCCATGAGAATCAAGTATCTTTTCAATCTTGTCGGCAAATTGTATCAGGGTTTTTTCATCAAAGCCTGAAGAAAGTAGGCTCAGCTCTGTATATTCATCTTCGGCGTTTCTGTATGGTATTGAAAGCACAGGGTATCCTGTCATACTCCCTAACTCCTTATAACCTTTCTTTAGATTTTCATCTAAATTATCCGATAATGGCAATAGCAGGATTGAACCGTCTTTCAAGATTTTATCTATTTCATCTTTGATTAAGCTTCTTACTTGCTGTGATTTTTTGTAATAGCGGTCATATTGCCCCGCATTGATCACATGATTACCAAATATGATGGTTTTCTTTGCTTCTTTCCCAAATCCTTCCGATCTGGTATTCTTGTATAATTCCTCTCTGTCTTCATAATTGTCAGACCTGTATCCATATCTTATACCGTCATATCTGGCGGTAGCAGATGCAAACTCCGCACTTGATAGAATTCTAAATGCGGGAAGTATATATTTTGCAGTCTCTATTATAATTTCTTCTGTATTTATCCCTAATTTCTTTATATCCTCCACAAGATTATTATTTGAGAGTTCCCTTACTATTTTCACTTTTGATACCGGAGCCACGTCTGATGCTGTGGGTGATACCGGGGGGGCAGCTTTTCCTGTGTTGTGTTTAAAAGAACCGTCCCTCTGTGTCAAATCCACAGAAGTGGAATCTTTTCTATCATATCCGCTTATTATATCCAGAACCAAGGCAAGATCATTTATTTCCTTAGCCACAAGGGTGAGAGGACTCAGGCTGGAAGTAGCTGAAATAATTCCATATCTCGATACCAGGCCATAACTGGGTTCAAGCTTTATTACATCTTTTCCTCCACCGGAGGAACCAACGACCACCAATGCACCCTTGTCCAAAACACATCTAGCACTGTATTCACTGTCTTTCAAACTGAATTCAGGTATTTTGACTTTGCCCGGGATTATTGCATCTTCTGCCAGCAGTTTTTCTATTATGGTAGCATTAAAAGGCGGGATATAATCCTTCAGGATTTTGCTGCCTGCTTCCGTTAATATTCCCTTAGTAGATATATCTTCAGTAACAGCAATGGGTATTCCGGCCAAGGCTCCCGGTTGCTCTCCATTTTTTCTTTTCTTATCAATTTCTTTGGCTTTTGCTATGGATTCTTCTGTACATAAACTTTTATATACTTCTTTATCCAATCCTTTTTCAGATATATTTTGTATATATATTTTAACTATTTCTTCACTTGTGATTTCTTTCTTATCCATTAAATCCGCAAGCTCGGAAATGTTTTTATCCAATATGTTCAATTTTTCTCCCTCCTAGCCTTTATTCGATAACCCCAGATACTGATGTTGTGACGATTCCGCCACAGAACCCGCCATACCATGGCTCCTATTCAATAACCCTAGGTACCAATATATATCCTTCCACAACAGTGGGAGCATTGGCAAGCAGTTCTTCCCTGGTGAATTCTTTTTCCACTATATCCTTTCTGGTAGCATTAGGAATTGGATGTATATTTATAGTTGGGGCTACACCATCTGTATCTATATCCCTTAATATTGCAGCAAATTCTATTAATTCCCTGATTTCCTTTTCTATTTCTTCTTTTTCCTTCTTATCTAAAAGTAGTTCGGACAATTCTTCCAGTTCATTTATATCCAATTTTATTTCTATTTCTATTTCCGATTCTTTTTTGTCTTCTTCAGTATATTTCCCTATTGATAAACCTAAAATATCAAGCTGTTCCTTATCAACCGTACTGGGCGCATCACTTAAAAGACAGCTTGCTTCCCTTGTCTTTGGAAACGCTATTACATCCCTTATACTATCTGATTGGGACATGATCATGACCAGTCTGTCCAACCCGAAGGCGAACCCGCCGTGGGGCGGTGTACCGTATGAAAATGCCTCTAACACAAATCCAAATCTATGTAGGATTTCTTCGTCAGACAGACCTAATATCTCAAACATTTTTCTTTGTACATCATCCCTATGGATTCTGATACTGCCGCTGCCAAGTTCTATACCGTTTAGGACAAAGTCATAGCTCATTGCATTTATCTTGTCCAAATCTTCACCCGCCAGGAATTTGTCCACCTCCACCGGCATGGTAAACGGGTGATGCATGGCCACATATCTTCCGTCCTCTTCCGACCATTCCAGGAGTGGAAAATCCGTAACTATGAGGAATTTATAATCATCTTTATCCCTAAGCCCCATCCTGTCCCCGATGTGTAGCCTCAGGTTTCCCAGGGTTTTGTATATAACTTCAAGTGTATCCGCACAGAAGATTATCATATCTCCGGGTTCGGCTTTCATCACCTTTGTTATTTCATTTACTTCATTTTTCGATAGGAACTTTGTCAGTAATGTCCTCAGATTCCCATTCGGTTCTATGGCAATCCAGGCCATTCCTTGAGCACCGTAGTCTATAGCCAGTTTTGTAAGATCGTCTATTTCATTTCTTGTAAGGGAGTTTCCGCCTTTTATATTTAAAGCCCTTACGGCACCCCCGCTGTCCACTATATTTCTGAAGACTTTAAATCCGCAATCCTTAGCTATATGGCTCAGGTCTACTATTTGCATATCAAATCTTAAATCCGGCTTATCGGTACCGTATAAATCCATGGCTTCCTGATAGGTCAGTCTCGGAAAGGCATCTTTGTATTCAATATTCATTACTTCCTTAAATACCTGTTTAAATAATCCTTCCATATGTTCCAATACCTCTTCCTGTGACACAAAGGACAGTTCTATATCTACCTGGGTAAATTCCGGTTGCCTGTCTGCGCGCAAGTCTTCATCCCTGAAGCATTTTGCTACCTGGTAGTATCTGTCTATACCTGATGCCATTAATATTTGTTTGAGGATCTGAGGTGATTGAGGTAATGCATAAAATTTACCTTCATGGATTCTACTGGGTACTAAATAATCCCTTGCACCTTCCGGTGTGCTTTTGGTTAATATTGGTGTTTCTACTTCCATAAAATCATTATCCTCCAGATATCTTCTTATGGATTTTACGGTATTATGTCTCAATGCAAGGTTCTTGTACAATTTTGGTCTGCGCAAATCCAAGTATCTGTGGGTAAACCTTATTTCTTCCTTTACATTGATATTGTCCTCCACCGGAAACGGTAACGGTTTTGATTTTGATAATATCTCCAGATCCTTTGCTCTCAGTTCTATGGTTCCTGTGGGAATATTCGGATTGTATGTTTCTTCATCCCTTTGTTCTATTTGACCTTGAACCTTTATTACATATTCGTTTCTCAGGCTTTCCGCCAGGGAGAATACTTCTTCTCCCGTCTTTTCTATGTTAAAAACTACTTGAAGTATTCCTGTTTTATCCCTTAAATCCACAAACAATACTCCGCCCATATCCCTTATTCTCTGAACCCATCCTGTTACTGTGGCCGTAGTAGCCTTATCTTTTTCATATATTCGCCCACAATAGTGACTCCTTTTCTGTTCTATCATTTTTTCCCTCCTATACTTGCCTTTGTCTTTTATATTTAATTTTAATCTCCTCAATTGATGAAAAATCATTTCCTGAAGTTTCACTTCCCACTTCGCGCCTCTCACCTCTCATATGGGTTAGGCTATTCTCCGCAGACAAACATTACAAATTTCTTCACTCTCCGACACTCAGTTGATAACAAATAAAGCCCCCTTAATTTAGTAGAAATATTAACAACAAACAAAAATACTACTTTGAAAAGGGCGGAGTGTCGGATCGGGTTAGGTCATAATAAAAACCCTTCATCCATTATTTAATAACAGGGACGAAAGGTTTTGATTTCGCGGTACCACCCAAATTGATTATAATAAAATAATCCACTCGATTTCAATACAGATCCAATATCTATATCTACTGCTGTAATGTAGCAGATACATCTAAGCCTACTTGCATATAGTTCAGTTCCGGGCAGCTCATTTATCTATCTATAATATAGTAATGTGGCAAATACATTTAAGCCCGTTTATATATGCTTTCGGTTAGCGACTCCCGGATGTTCTTCAATTAAACTCTTTGTACCGGATTCTCACCACCGCCGGCTCTCTGTAACCAGTTTATTTAATCTACTCTTCCGTTCATAGCCTTTTTTGTGAACTATATTCTATTGACTATCATAATATAAAAATATTTGTTTTTTGTCAATAATATATTATTGTTCACTACTTGAGCATATTTTATAATAAAAGGAAGAACACTCCATCCTAAACAAAGTGCAGAGTGGAGATGAATCCCTAATCAGCCTTTCTGATTTTCAATGTACTGTTCCGCCACTGCTTGGGACTGTTCGCTTACAGTGGATACAAAGTATGACCTGCTCCAAAAATAAGGTTCCCGGTAATAAGATTTTAATTCTTCAGAAAAATCTTTCCTGCCACACGTTCCCGTGCCATGTGTAAACTATTTGTAAATAACTAAACTTTTATTTTATAATATGATATATAGTAATGTCAACATAAATATTTGAATTATTATCCCATTAGTGTTATAATAATAATACCCGTGGTTCGAATTCTAATTCATAGACGTAGAATGGAACATAACGGTTTTTTTGTATTTTTTCTAAATGGGGAATAACAGGAAAGTTTCCGGCTATAAACGGGAACCCTGTAATAATATTGCCGATTGAATCAAAATAGATATCCAAAGGGATTTTTACAGGGATTGTGCAGGTAGAATGGAGGTGCAGTATGCTGGCAGATTTAATTGATAAACAGGTGGTACACAAGATTTTTGGTAAAGGGAGAGTCGTTAAATTTCGTGATTCGTATATTGGAATAAATTTTCCATCGGGCAACAAAAAGTTTGTTTTCCCCGATGCGTTTGGAACATACCTTACGCTTACTGATCAAAAGATGGCGAAAATGGTACAAAAGAAGAAAAAAGAATGCGAGGAAGAAAAGCAGAGACTCAAGGAGTTAAGGGCCCTGCAAAGTAAAAAGCGACGACATCTTTTAGCACAAGAAAGAAATATTGCAAGACGTAAAACTCAGAAAATCCATCCCCAATCCCAGTCTGTTTTTTGGTGTAAAGAACAAGAACAGGATAGTATTTTTGAAAGATGGGATGTTTTTATCGGGGTAATAAAAAGTGGTGAAAAACAAGGTCAACCGAGACGGCTGGCTAGAACAAGTCAAAATAGTGCCTGCCTTTTGACGGCGAGGGAGCCTGATATGCCTGAAAGGGACAGACGTATTTTAGGTGTTTTTATGGTAAATGAAACTTTTGACAACAAAACGAATGTTAACGGGTATATCCCTGCTCATTCAAAATACAGACTTCGTTTATCGGAGCAGGAGGCAGAAAAAATGCTTTTTTGGAACTATTATG
>LSQX01115284.1_pt1 | contig 11298 bp, 10 predicted proteins | sample 654561 | NCBI WGS metagenome assembly LSQX01 (sample SAMN04489861, study PRJNA283612) | anaerobic digester metagenome | isolation source: 4 biogas reactors fed with cattle manure at either 37C or 55C with and... | place: Denmark: Kongens Lyngby | collected 2014 | reverse complement strand
TTTCTGGAACTTGGTTACTGACACCTCTTTTTACATTCTACTACTAATCAGCTTCTTGTGCTCTGACTTTCCGGCAATTTAATCTTTTTCAAGAGAAAAAAACCTCTTTTTTAGCGACTGCAAAGATACGCTTTATACTGATGAAAAACAAGATGTCAAAGAACTTCAATTTTAAGTCCGTTTTTATTAAAAAAACAGGGTGTTTTTATTTTTTAGAATCAAATCAAAATCAATGTTTTGTCCAATCACTTTCATCGCTTTGATTTCGTCTGTGGAGACCGGAACCAGCAAAATGCTGTCGTTATTTTCATAACACTCCTGCACTTCTTTCAAATCATTTTTAATTTCATCATAGACTACCCGGCCTGTGTTTGCTAAAAAAATAGATTTTTGCACCCGTGTACATCCCTTTTTTATAAGATATTTTGCCACTTGCGTGCGCACCTTATTGTTTTCAATATCATACATTACAAAATAGATCATTTCGTTATTTTTTTTGCTCAAACCTTTAACAATTCCTAAAATCTGCTCAATGCGCTCGTTCAATGGTTGCAAGGGGTCAGTCTGGTTTTCAATTTTCTCCCTGATCTTGGGAACTCCCTCCAAACCAGCTCTTTTAATTTTTCGCATTTTCTCAACAAATGTGAGTTCTTTCTTCCTTTTTACCATCACAAAAGCCATTGTGCCATAAGTTGCTGGCATATTCCGTTCAGTTCACTATCGGTGCCAACACGTGGCGTTTTAACTATGGTGTATCCTCTCTGACCGTAATAGAGATCTATTTCTGCCTGCCTGCGACCCAATGAAAACTTAAATTTCTTCCCGTAATGAATTCCGCTGATCTCTGTTGTTGCAATATTGTATTCCGACATTTGAGCCACAATCGACTCGGTGATTTTTTCAATCTCATCGGGAATAAAAATTTGTTTCTCACGCTTTGTCCGAAAATTGGGATTCAGTGTTCTTTTAATTTTCTCCAATGCTTCTTCCTCTAATTCCGGTTTTGGTGCCGGCAGATTGGCTTCCTTTGCATCCTGCTCCTTTTCTTTCAATTCAGCTTTTAGCTCCCTTATTTCAAGATAGTTATTGAAATTCACTATTTTTTCGGGAATTACTGCCTCAGCATCGGGATTGTAAAAAGCATCGGTATCGTGCGAAATAAAGCAGGCACGGGTGACGTCACTGGTTCGCGTATCAGCCACCTGCTCCAATTGATATTGCGATGAAAAATTGTTGACAAATGCACGATAGAAGAGTTTATATCGTCCGGCATCGTACATTTTCTCATTCAGTCTGAAAAGAATCTTCAATCCGTCTTCCCCTGGCGATGTAAACATCAGTAAGATTTGGGGATTATCCGAAAGCCTAATTTTCAACTGCCCGGGAGTGGTGTTTTTTACTGACAAGTGGTCAATATCTACAATAAAATGGTTTATCCATGCAAAGTTTTCCGTCCGCCTCACCGCCGGATGAAAGATTCCGGTTACCACATAGGGCAAATTGCGTTTAAGTTCCTGATAGCGCTTTGTGTCAATGTTTTTCACTAATCTGAGCTGCCTCACGGCTGAAATTATCTCCGGTTTGGGATTCTTCACGGCGTAGAAAAGATATTCGGGCGTCACTTTCAGCAAAGGATCATTTATCTTATATATACATTTTCCGGCTTGTAGCATCACACATATTTTTTAAATTTTTGTGCAAGATTTTGAGAATATAAATCGATGTGGTTGAGGCGGGAGCGGCTGACTCCCTTCTCTTTCACCACTTCACCCAGATAATCATTCATACCTTGAATAAGAATGCGCTTGCCTAAACTTTCCAGCCAAAATGAGCCATCTTCGCGAATGCTGTAACAATCTTCGTTAATTACTTCCTGCATCACCAGTGAAAAGCAGACATAATCTGCCCAAACGCGATAGCGCTCAATAATATCGAACACCAAAACCGGGCGGTTGTAGTCATCGCGGTGAAAAACACCCACATAGGGGTCTATTCCGGCTTTGATGAGTGATCCTTCAATTTTGCCATACAAAATTCCGTAGGCATAGTTGAGCAGGCAATTTGTTATATCAAGTGCCGGATGCTGACTGCGCCCTGTCATCTTGTAGCCTTCAGGTAAAAACTCATTAATCATCTCAAAATAGATGCGCGAGGCGGCACCTTCCCAGCCACGCAAACCTGCTGCAATATCGGGAATCACTTCGCCTTCCAGCCTGCCGGTTTTGGTACGGTAATCTTCAATGCGTGCAATGGCAGTTTTCACCCGTTCATTCACTGCTTCGGAATAGGTGTGCATGGAGAGCAAAAGTGCCTGTTGATTCTCCATTTTTTGTATGACAATAGATTTTATCCATTTCAGCGCATCTTTAGAGAATGCAAATTCTATCTGACCTTTTCGGATGGTGGAAATAGAACCGTATTTGTGGCTCCATATTCTCCCTTTCGGGTTTCCGGTTTTATCCACAAAAAGCACTTCAATTTCATTATCAATAGCCAGGAGTGCCGCATCGCTGGTGATTTGAGCTCCGCGTGAAATAACAATACTCTTTATTCCCGAAGGGTGAACACGTTGTTTCCCATCTTTGTGCAGCACCAGAAAAGTGTCGTTGTCTTTTACCAAACTGGTGCCATAGGTGTTTAAAATAAGTTCCATATTTCAATTTTAACCGGATTCGTTTACATAATTTTTAATTTCCATTCAATAAACTGAAGGATATTTGGGCACAATCAACTGCTTTGATGCGCGGGTGATAGCTGTATATAACCAGCGATACTGATTTTCTCTGGGAAGTTTTTCAAAAGCGGGTTCAAATTGAAAATAGACGCTATCCCATTCACCGCCTTGTGCCTTGTGGCAAGTGATTGCATATCCGAATTTCACGCGCAGGGCGTTAAATCGTTTGTCAGAAATCATATATTGCAGGAACAATTCAGAACCCGGTTTAATATTTCTCTTTTTCATTCGGCGCGAAAAGTCAATGGTGAAAAGCTTGTCTTCATCAACTGTTAATCCGGGTGCTGCCGAATAGAGAAGGTCTTTAATAATTTTTACGGTTTGAATTTTGCCCGTTTCGGGGTCTTCAGTTTCTGCATCCATTAACGAAATATCACCCACTTTTTCACCGGTATCCGAAAATGATTTCAACCGCAAATGCTGCCCGTTATTATAACCTGTGGGATAATTGTTTTGTACCACCATAATCCACTCGCCGTTTTGCAGTTTTGGATTTTGTTTTTTGAAAAGCTTGCTTCGCACCTGATTGTTGAGATAGTGTGCCGACCCGTTTGAAAGGGTAATCAGTGTACTGTTATCCTCTCCGTGCTTTTGAATTTGCCGGGTATATTTACTTAAAGCCGACCAGATGTTTGGTGAGATAACTATATCAGGCCACCTGGAGGCAGCTAATCCAACAGGTGGCAGTGTGCCGGAAAAAAGTATCTCTCTGAGCCTGGTGGCATTGTCAATAATTCCACCCATTTCAGCCTGGCGCTTCACTTCTGTCAGACTGCTTTCTAAAACTTTTTTACCATATTTCTCAGCTAAATACTCCGGGTTGAGTGCAGCAGAAAAGCTGCTGCTGACTGGAGGGAGCTGCGCATTGTCACCAACAAATATAATTTTACGTTTTCCGGCATACTGGAAAATATGACTTAAAAACCGACCATCGTCAAACAGCAGTTGTTGTCCAGATTTGGAGCGGTCGGAAATCATAGATGCTTCATCAATGAAATAGATGGTTTGTTCATCATCTGAATTGACACGTAATTTAAAAGCAATAGTCTTATTTTGCTCAGTGACTTCGCTATTTTTTGCATCCACTATATATATTGTGCTGTGGATTGTTGTTGCAGAACGTCCGGTTTTATTTGCAAGCACCCTTGCTGCCCTTCCGGTGGATGCCATCAGTCGGAAAGGCTTTTTCTGAGCATCCAAATAGTCAAGCACCCCCTTGAGTAGTGTTGTTTTTCCGGTTCCGGCATATCCCTGAAGAATGAACACCTGATCGTCTTTACTGTCGAAAAAGATGTGCAGCTTCTGAATAGCCACCCACTGCCCGGTGGTGGGCTGATAGGGTAAGAAAGAGGTGATGGGCATAAAGATTAATTTCTAATTAATTCAGATACTTCATAGTGCATTTCGGCATAATAATTTTTCGAAAAATCGATTCCAAAAATTTCAAAACATTTTCTCATATTAACAAAGTGAGTTGTTTTTTCAAAATCTTCCTTTTTTACTCCTTTCCCTTTATGAGCATAATTATTTCTGATACTGTCAATTCCTGTTTTGTCTGATGAAGTAATACTATTCATCTCTTTAATTATTGAAACTAAGGCGTTATGCTTTTTGTTTTCAATTGTATCTGCAATTGAAATCAAAAGAGGTATTCCAGGACGATTTAGATTTATAGCTTCAGGAAGAGTGATTTTATTGTCATTTACATCTTCGATTAATTTGTTATATGCTGATTCATAATGTTTATCAAACTTATATCCATAATGTTTTCTGATTATGAAACTAATATAGTTTTCAATAAACATAGAAAAGAAATGCAAAGCTTGCTCAATGATACCAAGTAAATATTTCCATTGTGAAATAATGAGAATTTCGCTTAGAAGAAAAAATTGTTTGTTGTCCAATAATTCTTCCCAATCTTCATACTTTCCAACTGAAATTTGTTGAGAATAATTTTTAACAAATTGAGGAATCTTCTTGAAATGAGAAATGTTTTCAGCAAGCTTTTGAGCATCAATAACAAACAATCTGGAACGTAGTTCAAGGAACGAAATCAAAATGAGTGGAAGCTTGTTTTTGTTTGGAAAATACTCTCCAAGGAGCTTTAATGAAAATTGATAAGCACCGGAATTTATTGCTTGAATTCCATGCTCCAGATCAATAATTTTTCGATACTCGTAACTTTCTCCACGCATTAATTTGCTTTCCCCTTTTTCTTGTTGAGCAACATAATAGACTATGAATTCATCAGGTCTAGATAAAAATTCCAGGGATATTTTCAGCGCAAATTTTTGTTGAGATGTACCTCCTGCATCACAATAAATAATTTTTGAATTCGGATTTTCTCGCTTCAGATTTAATAAAAATAAACGATAAAAGTTAAACAACTCATCATAAATAAATACCGATTTCCTAACAGGCTGATTTATAAATTCAATTTTAGGGTATTGTTTTCTCAAAATGCTACACAGAATTTCTCCGGCATATATGGTATCCTGATCATTTCTTTGGCTGTCAGGCATATCACTTGAGATAAGGATTACTTTCTCAAGATTATTTTTTTCTATTTCAATAACCTCATTTATAATAACCGGACACAGTTCACCCTGAAATTCATTTTTCTGAATTTGTTGCCAGATAGAATAAGTTTGCTCCCTGAAAGATTTATTATCGTTTGTATCAAAAATTTTTGTAATAAAGCCTCCGTTCACTTTTATATTTCGGTTACCGACATTACTTATAAGTATTTTTTTCATTCTCAATTATTTATTGTTAACTTCACAAATCCCATCAATTCTCCCTCTTCGTCCATTCGCCTGGTTTTTGGGAAAAAATAATCTTTGTAACGAAAGTTTTGCGGGCGTGTTTGGTTAATGATCTTTTCATATAAATCATCACTTATCAGTCGCGGATTATCAACCCAGCCACCGGTCATAAACAACCAGCCCGAGCCGTGCCCCAATCGCAAAACCGCTTCATTCTCTTTGCACTTTTTACAATCATCCAACAAGTAGCGGCAATCATCGGTATATTCTTCGATAACGCTTATGTGCAGGTCTCTTTTCCAAAACTTGATTTCACTTTCTAAAAGTCCGGCAGTAAATTTATTCAATGCCTTAAAAAGTGATGTAAGGCTCTTCATTTCTTCGGGAATTTTCTTACTGATTTCATTAAACTCAATATTTTTTTGCCATAAATCCAGATCGAGTTTCAAGCGAAATGTAGCTTCAAAATCAGAGTCAATAGCCTCTGTGAGCTGCAACAGTTTCTCGTCCCGTACTGTTTTACTCTTCCTGTAATTCAAGCTCAAAATGGAGAGCACAATCAGCGAGTCAATGGAAAACTGAGCATCTCCGGTTTTTAGAAAACGCATAAAATCGTGGTTGGGGTCTCTTCCAAAAACCCGTGCCTGAACCTTTTTATCCGAAAACTTTTCTCTCCGGTCTTTTAACTCATGCTCTTTCCAGCTGTGTATCAGCTGATTAAGAGAGCTGTTTAAAATAGCTGTCCGGATTGCTCCTTTAATTGAAGAACCCGGAATATAGGGGTTGCCCGTTCCGTTTCGCAGCTGCTCTTTCAATGATCTGGTTTTTGAATACTCACTTGCATACAAAGGCATGGTGTATTTACTTACATCTTTCAATGACAAACCGGATTTCCGTTTTTTGAGATAATCCAAAAGCGGTTCCTGTTTGTCAATCATTGCCACCCACTTAGGAATATTCTCTTCACCAATTATTTCGAGTGTTTTCTTTTCGTCAACAACTCCAATCTCGTTACCCCATTGCAAAAATTCCACATTGCGTGCCAACTCACGCCCGGAGCCGATATGAACAGGCGTTAATGTTTTTAACTTTATTTGACTCATAATCTTAAAATTAATTTTTAACTACCGGAATATAGACCGGTTTGCCCGAACGGTAAACCGGGTGCAGTTTTGCGTCATCCCATTCCGGGCGAAGATTCAGCACCTTTCCGTTTAAAGTTTTTCCATTGAAAACAGAACCTTCGGAAAACATATAGACCGATTTTTTTCGCAAATGCCGAAACTCAACTGCCGATGCTCCCGCAATAAATCCGCCCCGTTTTTCCATCAGATATGCCGGTTCACCTTCTAATAATGCAGATAGCTCCTCTTTTTCAGGGCAAAACAAGGAAAGCGTCATTGAGCTGCTGCTGTTTTCGGGCACTTTTAACTGAAAATCAATAATTTCCGATTTAAAAAACCCGTTACCAACACTTCGATCAGTTCCGATTCCGGAATCTTCCAGAAATTTTAGTGCAACCTCTGCTTCACGCATTATTTGTTCGTTTTCAGCTTCCATCAAAAAATAGAGCCCGGCTCCGTTGTTGAAATATATGCGCTCCACATAATAGGGAACGCTGTCGCCCTGCCCATCGCGCGGCACGGTAACCCGCTGCTGCACCTCTGTTTTCAAAACTGTCTGAACTGCCGGCGTTTCAGCCCACAAATACTTTTTATTTGCTGAAATTTGACTTTCACTTACTAAAATATCCTCTCCCGAAATGATTTTCTCGAAAATTGATCGTTCGAAAAATTCAAACTTTTTGAGGCTCTTATTTAGCAAATGCTCATCCTGCCCTTCAATTTTCAGATTCAGGCTAAGCATCGGTTTTGGAAGAAAATAGTGATTTTCAAAAAATGGAAACGCTGAACTAACCCGCAAAGCTTCTAAAAACTCTTTCAGATTTTGGTCGCCAAACAGCTGCACCCGCGCACTGGCAAGCGCAGCCGAAATAGTGTCTGAATGAAGCAGCTTGCTTCCTGTATCGTATGTTTCACTCATGCCGCGCCCCAAATGGAGCGGACTGGTGAAATTCAGTTTTACACAGTGAAAGGTTTTCATTCTTATGATGTTAAATAATCTTCCAATTTCTTTTCGGTCCATTCCACATCACGAAAGACAATTTGCCCGTATCCGCGTGAACCGTTCCCTCCCAGATAATCATCTTCAAGCAAATTCATTGAAAGTTTTAAAGCATCCAGCAGCTCTTTTTCATTGTTGTCGTGGTCAAAAATATTCAACACCATATTCAGGCTGAACTCTGCTCCTGCCGGAACGCGTTCTATCTGGCGCGGCATAGCAGCGGATGTAATTCTGTCTATAACAACTTCCGTTTTGGTTTCAGTGTATGGCATATCGGTATTGCTGAATTTTTCTTCTGGAGTAAGCAGTGAAGCATCCCGAACAATAATTCGTGATGGCAGTTGATTATCTCCCTTGCTGTCAGCCGAGCCAAATAACCTGACTGCCAAATGATCCTTACTCTGAGCAGGGCCGTTTCGTACTTGCCCACCTGATGAGCCGCCAATTTCGCCTTGCGAAAGTTCCAGCAGACTTCGCATTTTTCCTTTCAAACTGCTGCCCGGAATGATGGGCTTGTTGTTTAAAGGATTTCGTATGACCATTGAGTCGGGTCCACCAATTCCCATTGCCGAATTTGTGCCGCCAATATGCAATCCGGTCAGGCACTCAATTTTGCCTGTAATAACATATTTCTTAGTTAATTTTGCCATGATATTTGTTTTTTTTAATTTTCTCTTCCACCAAAAGCTTTATGATAAGCAAGTATAGCTTCCATTATATCCATCATATTCTTATACTGTTCCGCCGTTTTTACATCTTTATGCAATTTATCAAATACCTGTCTGAATGCGGTCAGACCCAGATTTACATTTCTTTTTGCAGCGTATGCCATTTTGGGTAGCAACAGCAAAAAAGATGTTTTTTCATTTTCAAATCCCTTCATTTGGATTCGCTTCAGTTCACCATAAACATTTCTGATTTGGGATGTTGTCAACCTGTTTTCAGCCAGATATTTCCCGAAATTTTCAGAAAAACTTACAGCATTTTCATCAATTTTGCTGGTAATCCAGGTAGAATTTACCTGTGATGACCAATCAGGACGGTCGTGCACGCGTCCTCCTTTTTTAAAATCACGTCTTTGTTGTTGCATAATTATTATTTTTTAATGGTTCTTAATTCAAGTTCAGCCCAGCGTATAGCCAGGTTTATCAATTCAAACAGATGGTATTGTGTTGTGTGAAGTTCAGGATGTTTATTGGTGAAAACCCAGTTCTTCACATCGTGAATAAAATTCCTTGCTTCCACTTTCTCTTTACGCACCGAATTTGCCAAACGTGAAAAATCATAAGCCATCAGCCAAAAAATACTCAGCTGTGTAATCGCATGATTTTCTATTTTTGCAGTGGCAAAATGGCTATAAAATTTCGAAATGAAACTTCGGGGAATATCACCGGATTCTATAAACTCCTTAATGCTGTTTTTCATGTTTTTAACCCAGAAAAATTCAGTGTCCCAGTTTAATGTCATTCCCAAAACCGAAATTGCATTTTTGGGTTTTGCCGATGATTCCTCAATTTCATGCTCTTTAGCGCTGCTTTCCGCTTCGCCTGCCATTTGAGAAGCTTTCAGTACCGGAAATTTCTCATCCACCACTGCCACGCCTCCTGAAATGGTTAAATATGGATTTTGGCAAGTCCACTCCCTGAATTTTTCACGTATTTCCTCTGCCATTTCCAACAGGATATCCCAGCGTCCGACCAAAAAAAGATCGTCGCCACCCGAATAGATAATAAATGTTGACTGGTTGTATCTCTCTTTTTCCCAGATGGTGTTGATGAATCCTTTGAAAAAATAGTCTAAACTCCGGCTTAGGGTGCTGTATCGCGAAAAAGTTCTTCTCTCATCGGTAAATCCGCCTGTAAAAGCAGCGCCCAGATTATCCACGTCCATGCGCAGATAACCAAGCCTTTTAAAATCTCCGTCACCTGCAAATTTGTCGAAACTCAGCGGGTCACCCTTTTCGTTGGTCGGATATTTATTTCCACCATAGAGGTTAAACCCGAAAATATTGTTAATGCCGTTTTTTGAATCTAAAAAGTTGAGATTATTCATATTGAGAATCCTCACTTTTCCTTTAAAATCGCGAATTTTACTGCGATACTCTTGTAAATCTGTTTCGGTTAAAAAGTAATGATAGATACCCATATCACATATCTCAACCGACAGTTTTTGTCTGATAAAACTGAGCTCTTCATCAGACGAAATCAGGTAGTCTGCTCTCTTGAGTAACTGCCCCAATCTTATCTGCTGCTCTGTATAGGGCTTGATAAGCTGCACGGTTTCAGCGCTATCTTTATATTTTATCCTTTCTTCACCTTCGCGAAACTCCTCTCCCGAAAAAGCATCACGCTCAAAATCGGCTCCTTCACCGCTCGGTTCAAAAAAATAGTCATATCTGGCAGCCAATTGATTTTTATAGCGCTGTCGTTTCTGCACGTTCAGTTTTTCAATAAGGCTTTTCCAGTTTTTATTAATCTCTTTACTCTTAATTCTCTCAATACTCACCTCCTCTGTTTCCAGTGCAAGAAAAAGATTGGTGCCGTGCCTGTTAAAAATCAATTCTCCAATTTCATGAGCTGCTCTTTCGAGTTTTTCTCTGGTGCCGGCAGTATTGGGCGCCAATAAATAGAATCCGCCGCCGGAACTGTAGATAATATTAGATGAGAAAAGCCCGAGAAGGTTCAGAAATTTCTGAATTATTGAATCCACAAGTAGCTGCACATAAAAAGATCTACCCTTCAGGTTCTTTGCAGCCGATTTGGTCAGAATATCATAAATGTAACTTTGAATTCCCGAAACATCACCGCCAATCAACAGTAATGGTTTGCCATATTTTCTTATTTCATCGGGCGACGAAAACCCCTTCTCCACACTCACATCATACAGACAAACAGCAATTGCTGCCGTAGTCTTCAAATGGTCAAACAAAGAAACATCAGGCAGATTTATGGTACTCGATGCAATATTGCCGGTATATTTGCACAGCAAAGAGAAGATTGTCTCCGCAAACACATGATAGGAATCAGTTTGTATAAACTTAACTTCATGTACTAAGCTTTCCCACAAAGACTTATAGTCGGGATGGGCTTCAAAGTTTCTTTTCGGGAAAAAGCCCTGAGCTAATTTAATTTCAGTAACCGGAAGTTTGTAATCATAAACCGGATTGCCCTCTTTCATTAAATTTTCAAAAACTGAAAGCATTCTCACTTTTTTGAAGCTGTCCCAGCTTTTTGACTCATCGGTAAAAGGTGTTTCTCCCTCTCTGTCCATTCCCGATGAAAGATGATCTGCCATCTGAATAATCTGCTCATAAAAATTTGACGGCTTGTGGTGTTTTGCCGCCAAATGCTCCAATGAATATCCAGAATCTCCTGAAATTCTTTTCAGATGAATCCCCATATCCTCAATAAATTGTGCAGTCCACAAAACATGTTTGTGAGAGTAATTTCCTTTAAATTCCGGGCAAAAAACAGCTTCACTGTTTTTTACCGAACTGCTCAGCAATTTTGACCTTGCAGCACCGTCCGGATCAGCCCGCTGATATAACTTTCCAATATCATGCAGCAAGGCGCCCAAATAAATTTTATCACGTAAAATGTCTCTGTTCATAAATACTATTTTTAATTGTTTCTTCCTTTTCCTGTGTGTACTCCCTCACCACCCCAAAACCGCTGC
>LSQX01094121.1_pt1 | contig 11298 bp, 10 predicted proteins | sample 654561 | NCBI WGS metagenome assembly LSQX01 (sample SAMN04489861, study PRJNA283612) | anaerobic digester metagenome | isolation source: 4 biogas reactors fed with cattle manure at either 37C or 55C with and... | place: Denmark: Kongens Lyngby | collected 2014 | reverse complement strand
TTATTTAACTTCATATAAAAAGCTTTTATTTCTTTAGGCCAATCGGTTACAAATACTGGGTTTTGGAAATAAACCTCAGTTAAGTATCTCTCATGTTCTTTTGATAAATCATGGCCAAATTGGGGTTTGTTTTCAAATTTAATATCAGCCTTATTTAATATATCAATTGCTTCATTATAAGTAATTCGATTGAAAGAATTAATTAATAATTTTTCTAATCTGTTTTTTAAACCTTTTTCAACAAAATTATTTAAAAAGTTAATTTCTTCAGAGGCTTCATCTAAAACTTCTTTTATAATAGCTTTTAAAAATTTTTCTTGCAAATTAATCAAATCATTTAAATCGCAAAAAGCTATTTCTGGTTCGATCATCCAGAATTCAGCTGCATGCGTTTTAGTATTAGATTTTTCTGCTCTAAATATCGGTCCAAAGGTATAAACTTTACGAAATGCCATTGCAAAAGCTTCACCTTCTAATTGACCTGTGACAGTTAATCCTACTTTTTTTGAAAAGAAATCATTATGATAATTAATGTTTCTTTTATCATCTTTAGGAATATTATTTAAATCAAAAGTTGTGACTTGAAACATTTCTCCTGCTCCTTCACCATCATTATCAGTAATAATTGGTGAATGTAAATAAATAAAGCCTTCGTTATTAAAAAATTTATGGATAGCAATACTGGTAATGGAACGAATTCGAAAAACTGCTTGAAACAAACTAGTACGTGGTCTTAAGTAACTTATTTCTCTTAAATATTCTCTTGAATATCTTTGTGGCTGTAGAGGATAATCTTCAGAGCAATCTCCTAACAAAATAATATTACTGGCTTCTAATTCATATTCTTGTTTATTACCGCTAGAATTAATTAATTTACCAATTATTTTAACACAAGCTCCAATGTGAATTTTGTTAAGTATTTCAAAATTAATTAAAGAGTCGTTATATACAACTTGAATTGTTTTAAAAACACTACCATCATTGAAATCTATAAAAGCAATATTTTGATGTTTGCGGTGATTCTTTACCCAACCAGTTAGTATTACTTCTTTATTTAAATATTTTTGAATATCGTTTAAAAGTGTTTTAATTTCAATCATTATAATTCACCATCTTTTTTATATTATATCATGAAATTATATTTAATAAATAAAAAAGTAATGTTGCCATTACTTTTGTAATAAATTTATTAAATTTATTTTAAACATATCCTTTTCTGGATGTGATTTAGATATCATAACACCTTTGTAGGTGTTTAATTCAGCACGATGTCCTTCATTAAGAATTTCTTCTGGTGTAATATTAGTAAGAAGAACCATATTTTTATCTGCATATACTGTATAATGTAATTTTAATTCACCATGAACTTTAGAAAATAATATATCAGTCGGTAGTTTTAACTCATACGTTTTTGTATTATCTTTTTTAGAAACAGATACTAATTGGCCTAAAAAATTACCACTTCTAATTGTTGGATAAAAATCAAAAGTCAATTTTTTATAAGCCAACATGTTATATTTTCTGATAGATCTTTCTTTCTTTTTGAATTCATTTTCATTTAAATATTCAAAAATATAATTTTGTTTCATTATATCAACCCCACCCTTTAATCATCTACTCTATTCTTGAAGTACAGATATTATAACATAAAACGCTAAAAAAGTCAAATAAAAGAGCAGTCAACTGCTCTTTTATTAAATACTTGATGTTCTAGAATTTCCAGTTTTAGTCCAACCACTTAGATTTTCTTGAGTACTCCAAATAATTTCATTATTACAATCATTAGTTAGATGGCTGTAAGAATATAAATTTGTATAGTCTCGATAACGATATCTTAATTCATATATAGCTGGAACATTAACTGTTTTATATTCAGCTGGAACATTAACTGTTTTATATTCAGCTGGAACATTAACTGTTTTGTATACTGGATTTATCCAAAGTCTATAACCATAAACGTTAACAGTAGTTGGATTATTTGTTTGGTAAGAACAGTTATAAACTATATTCCAACTATTACATTTACTACCACATTCGGCTTTTGTTGCTACACGACAACTCAAAACCTTAGTTTTAGAATCACTACTTAGACGATAACTAAAATAATCGTTTTTAGTACTACTCCAATTATCTACTGTTTTAGTTCCTGTTACATATTTTTGAGCTCCTGCTGTTGATGATGTAACTCCACTATATTTCCAATATCCTGCTGTAACTAGTTCTTGTTTAGTTGTTGCAGGAGTAACTAATTCTTGTTTAGTTGTTGCAGGAGTAACTAACACTTGTTTAGTTGTTGCAGGAGTAACTAACACTTGTTTAGTTGTTGCCTCAGAAACAAGGAAAGATTTTTGTTCAATTTGGCGATTATCAGCTGATGTAGGTTTAGAAGTAGAATAATTAGTCCATTCTGTCATTTCTATTTTATTAATTCTTCTTAGTGTTGAAGAGGTTTCTCTATATTCTGTAGTCCAAGAACCATAATTTCCCCATGAACTAGTACAAATAGATCTACGATATTCATACTCTAATGAAGTTGGTTTTGATTGAATAGGTTTACTTATAGGTTTTTCTAAAGTAATTGTTTCTTTAACGAGAACTTCTTTACAAGGATTATTACAATAATCATAACAACCTAGATTTACTATTATATAATCATTTTCAGAACCACATGTTAAAGCTACTTTTAAAATATATTCTTTTTCGTTTTTAGTAATTTCTATATAAGAGTTATTTTCATCACAGCTACGACCGTTTTTATCAACAAATGGAATAATGAGTTTCATTTCATGCATTTGTTGTAAACTTAGTTTTTTACTTTCCCCAATTTTAATTGGTAATCTTTCATTAGTATAGTAAGAAATACCTGCTTCTTTCATAGTTGTAATATTATTATTAAAAACACTTTTGTAAAATGGTTGCATTCTAGTTGCTGGAAATATCCATATTAAAATAAATACAAATAAAATAATAAGTAATAATTTTACTAAAAAGTCTTTTAATGGAAAACCATTGTCTTTTTTGGTTTCTTCTGTATCGTTATACATAAAAATACCCCCTTTTGTAATTTATGGCTCCTATTGTAACACATTATAATTAAAAAGTCAATTCTTTGTTTTAAAAAACAATTATAAAGTATAGTGGATAGTGGATAGTGGTTTCTTTATTGTTATCTAATTAATATTCAAAACTATTATTAATTTTCATAATTAATTACTTTATTAAGATCAAATATAGAATTTCTTGTTCCTATTTTAGTAACTGATAAACCAGCAGTTATATTAGCATATTTTAAAGAAGTAATATAATCATAATTATTTGTTATAAAATAAGTAAAAGCTCCATGAAAAATATCACCAGCACCAGTTGTATCAATTGATTTAACTTTTATACCTTCTATTTGAATATACTCATCACCTTCTTTAGTAAAAACTCCAGCTGACTCTAAAGTAATAGCAATTTTATTTTTAAAACCTTTTTCTAATAAGTCATAAGCTTTTTTTAATAAACTTAATTCATTATTATCAATGTTAATATTAGTGTATTCTTTTGCAAAAGACTTAGAGCATATTAGGTAGTCTACTTGTTTTGCTAATTCAATTACTTCTTTGGTATTTCTTCCTGCATCAATAATTTTAATAGCTTGTGGGTTGTTTTTAATTATATTTAATGCAATATCATAGTCCGTGCCATCGATTAAAATAATATCAACCTTTTCAGCTAAATTTGGTTTAGAATATTTTAAATTTTTATCTTTAACACTTACAACAGTTCTTTGACCATTATTTTTATTAGCTAAAATATAACTAAAAGTCGTTTTTCCATAATTATTAATATCAATTAAATCTGTATTCACATTAACGCTTTTAAATTCTTCTATTATTTTATCTTTATAATAATCATTGCCCAAAGTTCCTATAAAATAAACATTTTGCCCCCATTTTCCTAATAAATATGCTGCTGTTGCAGCTGGTCCACCACCACATTCATAAAAAGTTTCAAATCGAGTTTTGGTGTTTTCAATAATAAAACTTTCTATAGGAATAGTAATATCATAAGTAGCATGACCAATACAAAATATTTTTTTCATTTTATCACCCAATTAATTATAACATAAAAACAGAAATAGTGTGTATTACTTAATGTATATTGTAAACAAAGATGTCTGCTTTTCTCAGAGTTTAAAAGAATTTTAAATTTTTAAATAATTAAATAAAATTAGTTATTTTCTACCTATTACAATATACATAAGTGCTCCACCAGGACAAATTATTTTTCTATCTGTTCAATATTAAAAAATATTTTTCGTTTTATTCCAAATTCCAATACTTTTTTTAATACTTCTAAGTCACCAAACCATCTAATTCTTTTAATAAACTCATCTAAATCACACCATAAATAATCAATGTTTTCTGTTTCATCTAAAGTTATTTCAGCTGAACCAACAAAAGATATATATGCATATTCAGTACATTCAAGAGTTTTATCAATGTACTTAAAAATCCAATTTAAATACATTATTTCTTTAACATCCAGATTTGTTTCCTCTTTTATTTCTCTTTTCACTGAATCTTCAATAGTTCTATCGTAATGTTAATTATATCTTATTAGCATTATTTATTTCTGGTATTCGCTCTTTTTTTTAATCTTAAAACCAAATTATCATTTGATTTATTTAAATTATTTTTTTGTTTATTTATCTTTATGTAATTATTAATAATAGCTAGTAAACCAATTCCTACTCCTGAGCCTAATAAATAAGATGCTGCAACTTCAAAATTAAATATATCTGAAGAAGAATTAATTTCATTAATAATAACTGCCAAAACAATAAAAATAAATGATAAAGTAAATGCACTATTGATTCTTTTTATTTTATTAATTTCTTCAACTGTATTATACTCTAACAATTTATCAATTGTAGTTTTTAATTCTTCAAGTTCTTCCTTATTTAGTTTTCTTCCATTTAATAATTCAGCAACGCTAACATCTAATTCACTAGCAACTAAACTTATTAAACTTAAATCTGGTAATCTTCTACCATTTTCCCAATTTGATATAGCTCTATCAGTCACACCTATTTTTTCTGCTAATTCTTGTTGAGTCATATTTTTTTCTTTACGACATTCAGCAATAAACTTTCCAATATTCTCTTGATTCATAATTATCCCTCTTTTCATAAATAATTATATAAAGTTTATAATATAATGTAACCAAACATAATGTGGAGTTAAATTTACTATTTTACAAATTACTATTTGTCTTTCTCTTACACTTACAATTATAGCACAAAAAAAGGATTTTCATCCTTTCGTTTACTTCGCAATATTCCTTAAATCACGAATCTAATAGATAAATTGTAATTTGTTATTCACAAGTTCCGTTATTGGATTCAAAATATTTTTCTATTTTTACCATACTACCATCTATATCATTAAAATCAACTATTTTTTTTATTTCTTCTTTCATCACATTTGAACAATTTTTACAACTAAACTTTTTGTCTGTTCCAAATTCAATTTCATATTCTTTATCTTCTATTTTACAAATTGTGGATGCACCATGATATTCAACAAAATTTCCAGAAATGGAAAATAAAATTAAAGCCACAACATCTATAACTAAAAATATTATAAGTATTATTCCTAACCATTTTAAAACTTTTAAAACTAATCCTGCTAATTTTTCTGTATTACTGACTTTCTCTACTAAAACTGATTGTATATCATTATCCAACAATTCATCAATACTAACATTTAATACTTTTGACAATAATTTTAATTGTTCTGGATTAGGAGATGTTTCTCCTAATTCCCAATTTGATATAGTTTGTCTTGTTACATTAATTTTTTCTCCTAATTGTTCTTGTGAAAATCCATTCTTTTTTCTTAATTCTAAAATTTTTTCTCCTAGTTTCATACACTATCTCCTTTCACATACAATTATAAATTAATATTTATAAACAAATCTAGCGAAGCCTTTTGGAATTTTGTCAAAGACTTTTAACATTTCTATAAATTGTAATTTATTTAACTTTCTTAATAGGATGTCTAATAACTGTTTTAAGTTTACTAATATCACTTTTTCTTGGATCACTTAAATATATTTCATGATGAAATCTAGAATCTGTAATGTCTAATTCATATCCATTGTCTTTCATATACTCATGCATTGAATTAACTGTTTCAGGTTCATCATCATAACTTCCAAGATGCATACATTGAACACATATTCCCTCATCATATGTTAAAAATTCAACTCTTGAAAAATCTTGTTTTTTCTTTTTAGTTGCTTCTTCTATTGCCCAATCAAAATCTTCTTTTGTAACAAAATCTGGTAATCTTATTATTGAAATAAAATTAAGTTTATCTTTTTGATTGTAGTCCATTCCTTCAATTCCATCTTGCCACCAAAATCCTTCTAAAGGTGGAACTACATATTCAAAGAATCCATTTATTTTATGAGTTCCTTTATAACTCATTTTTATTGTATATGCAACTCCATATAATAATCCTATTGTATTTTGGTAATCTCCATTTTCTTCGTTAGGATTCCCTTTTCCTCTTACAGCTATATAATTCATTTTAGGAATATCTACTATACTTGGTTTATTTTTAGGCATATAAAATTCTTTATATTCTTTTTTATAATCAAATGCCATTATTATCATCTCTCCTAGAAATTACTATTTGTCTTTCTCTTACAGTTATAATTATACCATGAAAAAAGGATTTTCATCCTTTCATTTATTTCGCAATATTCCTTAAATCACGAATATAACTTTTCATATAACAATATCTACTATTATATTTTCTTTTAATCGTAATTTTTTATATTGATGATGTTTGCTTTCATATTCCTTAACATCATCTTTTGTAATTATTAATTTAGTTATTAAAACTACTTCATTTGATGACTTTCCACAATTTAACTTAAAAATAAATTTATTTTTTTCTACTATTACTTTACTAAATAATCCCTCAATTATACAATCTGATATACAGCTATTATCATTTGTAATATCTGATTGTATAATTTGTTTTAATTCATTTAATTTGTTTAATAAATTATTGTCTTCATTAGATTCTTCTACATTTAATTCTACTATTTTCAATTTAGTAGATTGTATATTTTTTTCTAATTCATTTTGTATCCCTTTATTTTGATTCATAAGCTCTTCTAAAACATCAAAGTTAATTTGTTTATTCTTACTTAATTCTCTAATTTTAATTGTTTGAGCATGACTAGGAGTTGCATCATTATACTTTATTGTTTCATAAACTAATTGTTGTTCCTCTTTAGTTAAGTAAGATAATTCTACAGCAGGTTTTATTCCCATCGTTAGATGTGTTCTTTTATCGTATTTAACTGTATTATCAACTAATTTTATTAATTCAGGAATAAGATTAGTAAGTCTAATATATCTCTTTATTTGTGTAGCACCATCATTAGAAACTGATGCTAATAATTGATCACTTCTTAACTTCGGACCCTCAGGGTCCTTTGTTTTTCCTTGATGCTTAATAGCATCCATTTTCATCTTATAAGCAAATGCTTTCTCACTTGGTAGAATCTTCTCTCGATAAATATTTGAATCTACCATTTGTATAATTGCTTCATCATCTGAAATGTCTTTTACTATTGCTTCTATCTCAGTATAACCTAATAATTCATAAGCATGTTTTCTTCGATGGCCTGATATTAACTCATATCTATCATTCTTTTTTCTAACTACAATAGGATTAAGCAAACCATTAATTTTAATACTATCTATTAATTCAAATAAGGCTGTATCTTCTTCTACAAGAAATGGATGATTTTTAAATGAATCTATATTTATAACATCAATCTTAACTATTTCATTCATTTTGTTTCCTCCTTAATATCGAAGTTTAACTTCCACTCTGTATATTCCTCAAAAGTTATTTCTCTTCTTAATCTCTTTTGCCTCATAATATTCCAACTATCAATTGATTTATATATTAAACTTGTATATTTCTCATCAACAATAGCAACTTTTGAAATATCAATCATATAATTAGGAATAATTTCTTCCATCCACATTAAAATATATATAATGTCAGTTGGTTCTTTAAAGTCATAATGCTTTATGGCATTAATATTAACATTTAGAATATGTGCTATTTCCATTGTTCTTTCATCTTTTGGATTCCTACCACCTTTTTCATATCTAGTCATAGTTCTTCTTTTACATTCTCCAGTAATTCCTAACTTATCAGATACTTCATCCTGGCTCATATGTCTAAATTGTCTTACAAATGCTATTCGTGAACCTTGAGACAAATCATGTAACTTAGGTTTCATATACATCAATCGCACTTTTTACACCTCCAATTTCTTGTCGCACAATACTGTTCAAAACAAATAAAAAGACTAAGTTGTACGACATATAAGTCAACTTAGTCTTAATTTTATATATTAGTCTTACAAGATAAATTCCTATAAGAATTACAATATTCGTTATTAAACGGTATATTGCTAATTAGTTTTGCTTCCCAGCTTTGATTGCAGCTTGTGCTGCTGCTAATTTAGCAATAGGAACTCTAAATGGTGAACATGATACATAATTAAGTCCTACTTGATGACAAAACTCAACGGTAAATGGATCTCCTCCGTGTTCTCCACAAATCCCTAATTTAATATTAGGACGTGTTGTTTTTCCTTTTTCAACAGCTAGTTTTACTAATTCACCAACACCTTCAATATCAATTTTAGCAAAAGGATCAAATTCAAAAATTCTTTTATTATAATATTCTTCTAAAAATTTAGTAGCATCATCACGAGAAAATCCAAAAGTCATTTGAGTTAAATCATTAGTGCCAAAAGAGAAAAACTCTGCTTCAGTAGCAATTTTATCAGCTGTTATAGCTGCCCTTGGTATTTCAATCATAGTACCTACTGTATAAGTTACATCTACATTAGATTCTTTAATAATCATATCTGCTGTTTCACAAACAATATTTTTAACATATTTAAGTTCTTTTACTTCCCCAACTAAAGGAATCATAATTTCAGGTATAATATTTTTTCCTTCTTTATGTAATTCGATTGCCGCTTCAATAATAGCTCTTGTTTGCATTTTAGCTATTTCAGGATAAGTTACTGCTAAACGGCAACCACGGTGACCCATCATTGGATTAAATTCTTTTAATGATTCAATACGTTGTTTTAAATCAGAAGAAGTTATTTCTAATTCTTTAGCTAAAGTAGTAATTTCATTATCAGTATGAGGCAAAAACTCATGTAATGGAGGATCTAAGAATCTAATAGTAACTGGATAGTCTTCCATAGCTTTAAATAAGCCAATAAAATCATTTCTTTGAATAGGTAATAATTTTGCTAAAGCCTTTTCTCTTTCTTCAACAGTTTCAGCAGTAATCATTTGACGCATTATAAAGATGCGATCTTCTTCAAAAAACATATGTTCTGTACGACATAAACCGATTCCTTCAGCACCAAATTTACGAGCTACTAAAGCATCTTTTGGAGTATCAGCATTTGTTCTTATAGTTAAAGTTCTTATTTCATCGGCCCAGGCCATAAAAGTTTCAAAATCTCCCGAAATAGTTGGTTCTATTGTTTTAATAGCTTCTGCATATACATTACCAGTAGAACCATCTAAACTCATCCAGTCGCCTTCTTTTAAGGTTGTTCCATCTTTTAAAACTAGTTTTTTACTTTCTTCATCAATATTTATTTCACTGCAACCACACACACAGCATGTTCCCATTCCTCTAGCGACTACTGCTGCATGCGAAGTCATCCCACCACGAATAGTTAAAATACCGCGAGCTAGATTCATCCCTTCAATATCTTCTGGAGATGTTTCTAAACGCACTAATAATAAATCTTTTTCACCTGCTTGGTAAGCTTTGGTAATATCTTCAGCAGTAAAATAGATTTTCCCATTAGCTGCACCAGGGGAAGCAGCTAATCCTTTCGCTACTACTTTAGTAGCTTTTAAACTTTCAGGGTCAAAATTAGGATGTAATAATTGATCTAATTGTTTTGGTTCTACTTTTAATACTGCTTCTTCCTTAGTAATCATGCCTTCATTAACTAAATCAACTGCTATTTTTAATGCTGCATCAGCTGTTCGTTTTCCATTTCTTGTTTGCAACATAAATAATTTTCCGTTTTCAATAGTAAATTCCATATCCTGCATATCACAGTAATGTTTTTCTAAAATACCAGCAATATTTGTAAATTCTTCATATACTTCAGGCATAATATTTTTAAGAGTAGAGATAGGTTCAGGAGTTCTAATACCTGCTACTACATCTTCTCCTTGAGCATTCATTAAATATTCACCGTATAATTTAGCTTCCCCAGTAGATGGATTTCTGGTAAAAGCAACACCAGTTCCTGAGGTTTCACCACGATTACCATAAACCATTTCTTGAACATTAACAGCAGTTCCCCATGATGCCGGTATATCATTTAATCTTCTATAAGTGTTTGCTCGTTCATTATTCCATGACCTAAAAACTGCTTTTATACTTTCCATTAATTGTTCCTTAGGATCTTGTGGGAATTCTTTACCAGATAAATCTAAATAATTTTGTTTAAAAATTTTAGTTATTTCTTTCATATCTTCAGCTGTTAAGTCACTATCTTTTGTTATGTTTTTATCTTCTTTAATTGTATCTAATAGTCTTTCAAAAGATGCTTTTGGATAACCTTTAACAACATCAGCAAACATTTGAATAAAACGACGATAAGAATCATATACAAATCTGGGATTATTAGAAACTTTTGCAAATTCTTCGGCAACTTGATCATTTAATCCTAAATTAAGTACAGTATCCATCATCCCCGGCATACTTGCTCTAGCTCCACTTCTAACTGATACTAATAAGGGTTTATCAGCATCGCCTATCTTTTTACCCGTTAATTTTTCTAATTCTGCTAATTTAGCAAAAATCTCTGCTTCTATTTCTGGAGCAATTGTTTCATTGTCGTCATAATAACGTGTACAAGCTTCTGTAGTAACTGTAAAACCACTTGGAACTGGTAAACCTATATTAGTCATTTCCGCTAAATTAGCTCCTTTTCCTCCTAATAAATTTTTTAAATCTTTGTTTCCTTCACTAAAGGAATAAACATATTTCATAAATTAATCCTTTCTATAGCTTTTTAGCCATTACCTAATTAGTATAACAAAAAGAAAAAAAGTGAGCAATCTTTTAAGCCCTATTTGACAACTTTTGACTTCGTTAAATAATAACATTTAGCACATACTGATTCATAAATAATTTCTTGATTATTATCTATAACAAT